>JAEEGL017012875.1_pt1 | contig 25028 bp, 13 predicted proteins | sample 9134231 | NCBI WGS metagenome assembly JAEEGL01 (sample SAMN16246548, study PRJNA631951) | gut metagenome | biome: gut microbiome; feature: rumen; material: fiber-attached | host: Bos | place: Iran: Karaj | collected 2018-10 | reverse complement strand
CGCACAGTTCCTTTACTTCCAGTGCATGCAGGATGCGGACGCGGGTCGGATCCGAAAAATGCTTGAACAGGGCAGCAATATCTTCATACTTGCCATCGCTGAACATGGCGGCTTTGGCATTGCTGACAGCTTCCGGATGGAGAATATCGCAGTCACAGCGTAAGTTGTCGGTCATGGCTTCTGCTCCTGAGTGAATGTATTCGATAGTTGAACGATTGCTCAACTGTTTGTCTTATAGCCATCGCATCACCCCTTTGTCAAGAATCATTATTCAACAAATGCAACTCGCCATGATGCGCAATGCCCATACAAACGCAAATTGAGCGATTGACCGCCCAAAACCAGATCATCTTGGATATTCCAAACGTATATCTGCTCTGGCAAAACCGTCCGGATTGCCTCTCTGGTACGGCATCGTCCAAAACGTCCAATGCAAAGCGGCATCGACGAGACAGGTTTCCAACGGCGCATTGTTCATGGATGACTGAATCACTTTGGCCTGAGTGACTTTGCCGCCGCTGTTCATGATGAGTCTGAGCATCAGTTTTCCCTGCATATCCGGAGTTTCGGCGATTGCGGCTTCAAAACACTGAGTCATATCGTTCAGATACCGAATCGTAATTATTTTTTCGATCAGTTCCGGCGAAATGCCAGCGGCTCTAACTTTGCGCATCCGATAGGGAGGATACCAGTACCCTGCAGGACGTTTGTTGTTCGGATATGCTTTCTGTCCCTCCGGTTCCGCTTCATTCACCAATGGATCCGCCTGAATTTCCAACGGAAAAACGATCACCGACAGTAGGATTGCCATCAGGATGATTCTAAATAAATGATGCGGATTCATGATATTCAACCTTTGTTCTGACAGGAGATCTCTCATCCCATTGCCACAGATCAATCTATATATAATGATTCGCTTTGACAAGGTCTGCGGCGTCTCTGAGCGGTACATTTGTTTCATGGAACGTTATATCAAATGAATGGCGTGGTCATTGTCGTTTTGGGGGCGCAGGCTATCGGCTTTGCCGATACGCCTTGCGCTTCGGCCTTTGCGCGCTGCGCATACGGCCTTCCGGGCCGCAGCTATCCCTGTTGGGATACGCTGCGGCCGTTAAGGAAAGTGTATCGTGGAAGGAATTAGGATGTTGAAATGCGGGTTGCGGTTATTAATTAAATAGAGTATAGTCTAGCTGTTGGAATATTATGCGATATTCCAGCTTGCATTTTAAATAAAATAATTGTTAGATTGTAGTGCCATGAATTATATACCCCCCCCTGTGACAAATGTTCAGTAAAATGCATTGATAAGCTACAATCGATAGTAGTTCACTTCAAGAGCGCGAGGTGAACCATGTACGCGATTTACGATTTGGGGCAGATATATCGTGAGCATTTGAATCAAGATGTGCTCAAGACGATTGAGCCTGTAAGACTCCAATATAATGAGGGTAAATCAATTGATCTTGTAGTTAATAGTTGGAAAGAAGTCGTTATAGCGCTTGTTGATAATTGTTATTCACGTGCGTGGTTTAGTGATATAAAATCAAAATTTAAAAAATATATCGATAGTAAATGCGTTGTTTTGGGGAAAGAACGCGCACATGCCAATAAGATAGTAAGCGTGAATAAGAGCGAGGAGAAATTTATCCCAATCTCAAAAACTGGTTTGTTTTTTAATTCAAAGTGTAAAGATTATTGGGCAATTGCTTTTATCGCAGATGCAATGCAGGCATGTAACCTTGATATCGATAATGTATGGATTAAATGCAAAATAAACAATCAATCAATAAAATTAAATAATGAAAACATCGAACTAGGTGATGATGATAATGTCCAGGTCGGGGACAATGTCAAAGATAGGAATGATGCTAAGTCGATTAGCTTGCGCGAAAGTCAATTAAAGTCTTTTGAAGCACGCTTGCGCCAAAGATATGAAGAACTTCAGCTAAAATTGCTTGATTTGGATACTAGGCGGCAGCAGATTGAGCAGAAAGAACAAGAAATCAGTACTCGGGAGTCAGAACTTGATGAGCGATTTTTTGATGCGGAATACGTTAAAAAACAAGAAATGGAAAATATTGCTTATCATAAAAAATTGGAAGAATATGATCTCAGATTGGATGAGCGCGAGACGGAATTTGATAATGTAAGAGATGAACTTGAAGCACTTAAGTTGGAACGAGATGAATTAAAATGTAAATTGGAAATTATTGAATCTGAAAGTGATACGCCTAAGCTAAGATTGAGAAATCATGACTCTTTGGTGGAAATGGATAATGCTTCAGGGAGCATAAATATGATTTATGACTTAAAACAAATTTGTAATATGGCAATGAATTTAGATATGCTTGTTCCAAAGCAATTAGTTTGGTTTGGTCCAAAGCCTGTCGTAAAGACTGTTTCGGCTTGGGTTGACGTCTTTGAGTTTGTCGTAAGTCTATTGCAAACGAATAAGTATTGCCAATTTCATGATTTTAGGAAAAATTATTCGATTAAGTATCAAGATAAAGAAGTTAGCATATCTGATGTTATTCTTAAGATTAAGCCTAAAAAGTCAGATGATACTTATTATTTAATTAGAGGTATGCGAGTTTATATTAATATTAGTTATATTACGGAAGTATTAGTTGAGGTTATGTATCAGGCAATTGAGCACTGTCAATTCATTGGGGAAAATTTGTGGATTAAATTCGAACCGTTAGTCAATATTGCGGATGATGACGCGGATGACGAATCCGACGAGGATGATGAAGCCGACGAGGATGATGAAGCCGACGATGATGATGAGGATGACGAGGATGATGAGGATGACGAAGATGAAGAGAATGAGGATGACGAGGATGACGAGGATGATGAATCCGACGAGGATGACGAAGATGACGAATCCGACGAGGATGACGAGGATGATGAATCCGACGAGGATGACGAGGATGATGAAGCCGACGAGGATGACGAGGATGACGAGGATGACGAAGATGAAGAGAATGAGGATGACGAGGATGATGAGAATTACGACGATGATGAATCCGACGAAGATGATGATGTCGCCGACGATAATGCAGTCGGTGAGGATAATGCAGTCGACGATAAGAATAAAGATGGTGAAAACTATATACCAGCTGAAATTGGTGACACACCATATATCACATTTAATAATAATGACGACTTTTCGTTATTAACAGGTACTAAACCAATTTGTGTTTATTATAAAAAAGAATTGCTTGCAGAATCAACTCAGTGGAAAGTATTATATCAGAAAATCTTTGAAAAGCTACAAATGTTATATCCAGAAAAGTTTATTCATCCACGCCATCTGGAATCAGTTTTATACCCAATTTCTGAATTTAGAAATGGTTTTGTTGGCGCAAGACCAGCTCGAATTATCTCTAAAACGGGTTTTTGTGTGGTCGTTGGAAAAGATACAAAGACGCTGCTCTCCGATATCAAAAAAGTATTTCAAGAGTGGGGTATTGATGGTTCTGAATGGGTAATTACGTATAAGATTCCTAACTCTTTCCAGACGGACACGAACTCATGGATTGAAACTTATCAAGTGTCTTCGGCAGAAAGGAAGTACCAGAATAAATCACCACAGACGGTCATTATCAGGCGCAAAACTGTTGAAGAACCATCCGAAAAACTTCATACAGTCACCGTATCTGATGAAGATTCCAAAACGAGTTGGCATTCATCGCATGAATATCCATCAGAACAAGCTAAAGTAAATGCGCATGCTCAGGAACTGGAGTGGGATCGCGAGGCGTTGAGCGATGATAACAATGTTCCCCTTTCAGACCCACCCTCACTCGAACCGAGCGATGACGAAGAAGGGAGAATTGTAGATATTCTGCGTGACTATTTTGCCGAAGGCTATGGCGGTGGACCCAAACAGCAATATCGCTTTGCGCAGCGATTTGAAGAACGATACTACCGAAAGTGTCGTCTCGAAGGGGATGGGCTTGATGCAACTATTGTACGGCTTACGTGGCAGATCGATGAAAAAGGCTATCGACCAGAAACGATTTTGTCGGACGAAAATGACGATAGATTGTTGGAAACGATTGACGATATGTTTCGCAATGGAGCACCATTCATCGAGTATCAGGCATTAATGGACAGCCAGGATGAGGACGGCGATTCGTATCTCTTGCCGATAAAAACTGCGGACGATCTTTGCACCTATCTGTGCTACATTCACGCTGATTATACCTATTTTACTCAAAAACTCGCCGAAGATAAGACGCTCGCATCGGTCGATATCACAGAACAGATCACAGAATTCGTACTGAATCGAGGCGATTGGGTTTCGCTCGAAGATCTGAGATGCGAATTTCCGTATCTATCGCGAAATACAATTACTACGAATATGGATGACGATGTGATGCTCGAAAACGCGAAGGATAATACATGGATTCACATCGACAATATCGGCCTGGACGAAAGTGGTTATGAGACAATGGGCGACTGTATTGCCGAAGGTTTAAGGGAATCTGCACCGTTGAATTACCCGAGCCTTTTCGAAAGGCTACCCGATCACATCGCCGATATCTTGCAGAATTTGCCCAAAGACGTTATGCGTTCACTGCTTACAATGAAATACGGTGATCAATATGCATTTAAAGCAGTGATCAATTACGTCGGTGCATCGTCCAGTCTGGATACTGCATTGGAGAATGAATTTGGCCATCAGGAACGCATCACCATGAGCGATATCGAAGACCTGATGAAGCGGACGGGCACACAGGCGTATTCCACGGTATTTACCTACATTTATAACAATTTCTGCCGGATTAGCGAGTCGGATTTTGTTAAAGCCGAGAGCATAACGTTCGATGTGCCTGCTATTGACAGGCAAATTGCAGCACAACATAAAGGCGATTACATTCTGATGCGCGATATCATCTTTGATGGCTTCCCTTATGCTGGCTACCAGTGGAACAAATATTTGCTCTATTCGTATATTTATCGATACAGCGAACGTTATGAACTGAAGAATTTTGCAAATTTCCCCATCAAAGAAGGAGAAGGCGGCATTGCCATTCTCAAGGGCATACACAAGAAATACGACGACATCGTTTTGGATTATCTCATTGTTCTGAATCCTTTTCCAAATGACGAAGATGAAGCACTGGAGAAGTTGACCGATGCAGGTTTGATCAAGCGAAAAAACAAACGTGCCAGTGAGATATATAGAGAAGCCAAAAAGCGGAGGGAAAATGAGTGATTTAATAAACTATTCTTTGACCTTTCTTCCGCCTCCCCAAAAAAGGACAAGGGTGAGAAGTCCGTAGGACTTCAATCTTTGTAGCCCCCGGTTGGAGCGTAGCGACTACCGGGGGATTGAGCAAACCACCAAAACAGATCCCCGTAGGGGATCAACAATAATTATAAAATCTAGCAGTTACGCGACAAAGCATAGGAACCATAACCACCATGTATGCATACGTTTGGAATCCAGAAACTGGTGGATTCCGCCTGACAACTGAAAAATTGATTGTGAGCAAGGAACCACGCCCTGTCTATGCGCGTGAACTCGATATTTTGGGGTTCGATAAGCACTTTAAGTATGATCCACAGATGGATGTGCCTTATATGTGGGCCGAAGCGAACAATTATTGGTATCGCGGTCGCCAGATTGCCAAAACCGTTGGCGGTGCTCTTTACACGCCGCCAAAGCTCGAAATCCTTGACGCCGATGGTATCGAAACCTTACTGCCTGTCGATATTGATGCAATGGTCGCAGAAAATGCCGAGATATTCAAGGCGCTCGTGCAGGCTACAATTAAGAAAATATATGATACCTATAAGCGGTATCGAAATAAGGTTGATATTTTTCATGTATCATACAGTGGTGGAAAAGATTCTGAAGTAACTTTGGACTTAGTTCAGAGAGCCATACCTCATCATGATTTTGTGGTCATATTTGGCGATACAGGAATGGAGTTTCCCGATACATACAAAGCGGTGTCTCATGCTCAGGAAAAATGTAAGGAAATGGGGATACAGTTTTATATTGCCAAATCTCATATAAAGCCTGAAAAATCATGGAGAATATTTGGTCCACCATCAACAACAATACGGTGGTGTTGCAGCGTACATAAGACAGCACCACAATTGTTAAAATTGCGTGAAATACTTGCTAGTACCGATGTTAAAGAAATGTCTTTCGTTGGCATTCGTGGTGATGAAAGTCAAAAAAGAAGTGAATATACTTATACATCATCAGGAATGAAACATAAAGGACAATATAGCTGTAATCCGATATTAGATTGGAGTTCAGCTGAAGTATACTTGTATTTATTCTCATACAAATTGTACATTAACAATGCTTACAAAATTGGCAATAGCAGAGCAGGTTGCCTTGTTTGTCCTATGTCTGGAGAAAAACCAGATTTTATGAGAAGAACAAGTTACCCAGAAGAAGTAGACAGATTGATTGATATTATAAAGGAAGTTAATACAACAAAGCTCGAAACAGAAGCAGATATGTTTCGATATTATAATATAGGTGGGTGGAAAGTACGTAAGAATGGTCGTGATCTCAATTGTTTGCCTGAACGATATGTTGAAAAAGAAGCAAACAAAACTATTTTACTCAATGTTATTCATCCAAACGCAGAATGGAATCAATGGATAAAGACAATCGGTGATTTAATTGATTTGCCAAATGGTTATCAGATTAACACATCAACAGGTAACATACAGTTTGATATTTTATACAATCAAGATGGTTATAAAGTGATAATTAATAATGATGTTACAGAAGCATCAGCTATTAAATTACTTAAACAAGTCTTTAGAAAATCTGCATATTGTATAAGTTGTCGTGAATGCGAAGCAGACTGTCCGAATGGATTTATAAATATGAAAACCGGTCGCTTAACAATAGACGACCGATGCATAAGGTGTGGTAATTGTCATAAACCCGTTTTGGGTTGTCTGGTATATCAATCACTTGTATTACCAAAAGGAACTGTTATGGGAAAAAATTCATCTTTAGATTGTTATCAGGATCATGCTCCAAAACCAGAGTGGTTTGAGGAATTATTTTCGAATCCTTCTGATTTTTTTGAAAGTAATTCTCTTGGAAAAAACCAAATCGATAATTTTAAGAGATTTTTAAAACATGCTGAAATCCTTCCTGATAAAACGAAAACATTAGTACTTACACCGGTTGGTGAGATAGTTATTGCCTTAGGGCAAGCTAATGCAATGAGTTGGGGAATAATGTTGGTCAACCTGAGCTATACGCCGGAAGTCAACTGGTACATTAAAAACATTAAATCTTATATTAGCTATTCTCGTTCAAGTCTCAACGAGACAATAGTTGCTTCTTATCCAAAGGTAAGAGCCAACTCAGTAACTGGTGCATACAAACGAATTCTTTCGCTCCCATTCGGCACCAAACTTGGTCTTGGCAAAGTTACGGAAGAGGGCAAAGAGACATATTTTCGGCGCGGTACGTGGACAGATCCGGAACCGCTCGTGATTTTGTATGCTTTGTACAAATTTGCAGTGGCTTGTGGGGATTATTACGAGTTCACCCTGACGCGATTATTGGATCATGAAATCGACAGCGACGGTGTGAGTCCGACGGAGATATTCAATTTGGATCGCGAGACGATGGTTCCGATTTTAAAAGGTCTGGCCATCAATTATCCGGAATTTATATCGGTGACGTTCACGCATGATCTGGATGCGATTTCGCTCAACCGCGAGAAAGCGCCGATCGACGTATTGAGGCTGATCGCCGATGGTGAGACGTATCGGGGGTAGCGGCGTATGCGCGCAGACCGCAGGTCGAGCACATAGACGCGTAGGGGGCGTCCCCCTTCCAAAATAGAGATCAGTGGTCAGTGGTCAGTGGTCAGTGGTCAGTGGTCAGTTAATAGTGAACTGTGAATAGTGAATAGTGAATAGCTAAAAACTATAGGAGCAAACATCATGGTAAAGCATTTTGGCAAGTACAACGATTACTTCGACATCGACAGTGAATATTTTCCGCAGGTGAACCGGCAGATCATCGAGGAGAATCCGGATTTGTGGCTGAAGTATTATCCCCACGAATCGTTTGTTAAGCTGATCGAGGCGACGGTGCGCGTGTTGAACCGTAGTGAAAAGAAGGCGCTTTGGGTCGAAGGCGCGTATGGTACGGGCAAATCGCATGCGGTATTGACGCTCAAAAAGCTGATCGATGCAGATGATGCGGCTGTGCAAAAGTATTTTGGGCAGAATGATGATTTGCTGAGTGCTGATTTGTACCAGAAGTTTGTGTCGATGCGGCGGCAGGGTGGTCAGATTTTGACGGTTCATCGCTATGGTTCATCGGACATTCGCTCGGATGATGATTTGAATATGGCGGTTTATCAGAGTCTTGTCGAGGCGATGGCGGAACGGCAGGATTTTCGCAATCCCCAGGCGAGTTTTAAGGATGGCGTGCTGGAATGGCTAAAAACGGCGAGGAACAGGCGGTATCTGGATGATTTGTTAGTAGAATATCGCGACAAGGTGAAGCTGAACGGTGCCAATGTCGATGAGGTCGAGCGATTGTTGACGACATCTCGTGGTGAGGCACTTGAGAGTGTGCTTCGCGAACTGATGCTGATCGGGCGAGATGCGAATATTGGCATTTTCAAGCTCGACAAGGAACAACTGCTTGGGTGGCTCGGGGATATTATTCGCGAGAATAACCTGCGCATTCTGTTTGTGTGGGATGAGTTTTCGGAATTTTTTAAGAATAATATGCGTTCGATGACAGGATTTCAGCGGTTTGCGGATTTTGCCGGTGAACAGCCGTTTTATATGTTGATCGTGACGCATCATACGGCGAATCTATTTTCGTCCGACAGGGATGCGCGAAAGATATTCGACAGGTTTGTTCGCGTGCCGATTGAGCTTCCGCCGCACATGGGATTTAAGCTAATTGGCAAGGCTTTGCAGCGAAACACGGCTTATGCTGCCGACTGGGAAGAATTGCAGAGTGATCAGCGCAGCAATACAAAATTATCACGTGCAGCGGTGATGAAATATGCCAAAGTCGATGACGACGATTTGAGGAGTATTCTGCCGATTCATCCTTATACGGCGGTTGTATTAAAAGAGATATCGGCGGCGTTTGCGTCAAACCAGCGCAGTATGTTCGACTTTATCAAGAATGACAGCGATCCGAATACAAAAGGTTTCAAGTGGTTTATACAAAATTTTGGCCCAATGGATGATACGCCGTTGTTTATGATCGATATGTTGTGGAGTTTCTTTTATGAACGCAACCGCATGTCGCTCGAAGGGAATATTAGAAATATTCTGGATTATTATACAAAAGTGCGCGTGACGGATGAGTATGAACAGCGCGTATTGAAGACGGTTTTGATTCTGCAGGCTATTGCGGATCAGACAAATGCGAGTACCAAAGACATGCGCGGTGCGAACGCAATATTTATTCCGACGCTCGACAATATACGCATGGCATTTGAAAATGACGAGAGTCTTGGACCGGATAAGGCGCAATCGACGCTTGAAGCTTTGGTGCGCAAGCAGATCATTTATAAAAAGACCGAAAATCGCGTCGATGTTTATAATGCCATGATGATGGCGATGAACAACGACGAATTCGACAAGATGAAGCGCGAACAGATGGAAAAATTCCAGACTGAACACATCTTGCCCGAGGAGAGAGAGTTTGCGCTGCAGTCGAATGGTCTTCATCGACGGTTTAAGATGAGCTATTTATCGGAGCGATTATTCAGGACACGTTTTGCCGAGCTGAATACGCAGAGTGCGAATGATATTCCGGATATCCCGCTGGTCATTGCACTGAGCAAAAATGATGATGAATACGAAGTATATTACCGAAAAATCGAAGAAGCGTATAGCCAGGGCAAAGACCTTAAAGCCGTCGTGGCAGTGTCTGGCGAGAGTTTTGGTGCAGAACGTCTGAACGATTATATCGAAAACCTGGTAAATCGCGATATTCAGCGCGGAAAAGACAACAAGCTGTCGGAACAGTATGAAAACCGCAAAAACGAGTGTAAAACCAGGTGGTATGGCGAAATCAAGAACCATAAGTTTATTGTTTTTTCGTCGGAACATCCGCATGGTGTCAATGCGCAGACGTATCTTGAACTTCAGCAGACTGTGTTAAAAGAAATTGTGCGCAAACGTTATCCTTTTGCACTGGAATTGTCGTTTAATGTGAACGATGTATTGTGGAATGACAATCAGCTGAGAATGGGAGCCGAATGTGCAATCAAACGTGAAATATTAAAAGGTCAATACAAGAGCAGCAAGCCTGAAACAGATATCAAGGCGCAGCTCGACAATATCTGGACTGATCCAAGTTACTGGAAGCATGCACAGACCAATGATCCGTGCAATACACTGGCAGATATGAAGCAGACGGTTGACAAGTTTATACAAAAACAGTTTGAGGAGAATGGGCGCGTCTCGTTTAGGGAAATCTATCAAAGGCTTCAGAAATCGCCTTATGGATTGCTCAAGTGCAATATGTCGGCTTTTGTGATGGGTTTTGTGCTTCGAGAGTATGCGACTGATGACTATGCCTGGAGCGACGGGATGATTCCTGCCGATCTCGACGTAAGCAAATTGGCTATGAGCATCGATACATGCATCAAAGGCGTTAGTAAGAACAGGGATGAATATATTACAAAGAATGATGAAGAAAAGCGGAAATTTGCCGAAGCAACAGCGCACATTTTTGGCATTGCCCCGCAAGAATGCCGTCAAGTCGAGGATGCGCGCAAGAATTTGCGTGTGGCTATGAACAAATTGAGTTTTCCGATCTGGACGCTCAAGTACAATTTGAAATCTGATTGTTCAGAGAATGAAAAAGCTGAACTTATTAAATATATCGATAGTTTTAGTAAATTTGTCAATAATGACAATACCGATATGACCGACAAGGAACTGACGGGGGAAATCGCGAGGATTTATAAACGTGACCAAACAAGTGCCCATTCACTGAGGGATTTGGTTAAAAAAGACGCCGTAAAAAAATCGATGGCCGCTTATGTTGCCGAAAAATGCCCGGAACTCGTCAATCTCGCTGATCGACTTGGGGATACTGATAAGAAGTATCTCGATCGCATCAAATCGAAGTTTTCGCATGAAGGCAACTGGTTGTGGAGCGCCGATACGGTCAATGAACAGATTCAAAAAACGCTCGCGGAATACCGACTGATCGAAGCAAGTCTGAATTTTATCGAACAAACCGTATCTTATGATGAAGCGCTTCGCCGCTGGACAGAAAAACTCAATTCTGTCAAAATTTCCTATCGTGCATTGTGCGACAGAAATCTGGATCATCCAAAGGCATTACTCGAAGCCCTGAATCGACTGATCGAAGATAAACAAATCGATCCCGAGAGTTTTGTTGATTTGATCGAAGCAGAGGGTGGAAAGCTGGAAGATTTCTTTACGCCGGTACGGCAGCAGCTTCTATTTGCAGAAGTCAATCAGCTCGAAAAAGCGGATTTGAGCGAAGCAGAGATACAAAAAATATATACAGAATATCCGGGTTCGCAATGGACAAAGCCAGCTGATATTTATCTGAATGAAGTGTCGAACAGGGTTACAACTTATAAGAATAACACGCTGGCAGGTAAACTGGCTGAACTCTGGAACAATAAGACACATTCAGCATCGCCTCGGGACTGGTCAAAGATGTACAATATGCCCATACAAGATATGGTTGACGAATCCGATCAAGAAGAAGCTGTGCGGTGTTTCGAGACGATCAATTCGCGTTCGACCGCACCTGCCGATGTCCGTGAAGCAACAGAATTTGTCAACCGCATCGACTGGAGTTGTCTTATGGATGCTGCATATCGTGATGATGTCTTCAGGCGAATTTATTTGTCAAAATATGCCGATCTGCTTACCAATATTGAGGAAGTTCAGCAAACACTGCTACGCCAGATTGGCGAACCCTACAAATGGTTCCATAACACTCAGGTCGAACGCAAACTCGAAGAACTTGCCCGGGAAAAATATCTTTCGGGCGGCAATCGGCTCGCCATGGATAAGATCGATCACCTCGATGCAGATTCGCTCAGGGCTTATCTGAAAGACCTGATAAAGAATAATTATATCGTCGGGATCGAGATTATACGAAGTAAATAGGCCCCTATCCCCAACCCCCTTCCCCGATTGGGGCAAGGGGCTTTATATTTCACATGGAGACGTTATGGAAATCACGCAGGCTTTTGAGCGAATCGACCGGCTATTGGAAGCAAAACAAAACAATTCCGGCGGGCAGGTGTATATCGTCAATGTGTCGAATTTGGATGCGCTGTCAGAAATTCGCGCACGGTATATGTATCGTTTGTTGAAAGCGTCGTCACTGTGCCGCGAGGATCATATTTTGGGCAGGCACGATCTGATCGATGCGCTGTGCAGGCGAAATGAACCCACAGTTTTGATGGAATTTACGTCTTTGTGGAAGTTGTATGGTTATCGCGTTCTCTCCGATGAACTGATGTTTCTTCAGGATTATGCATTTCCTTATCCGATCGTTATAATTGGCTATCGTATTGATGAATCATTGCGAACCATCGCCAAAGATCCCCGTCGTGAGCAGCGTATTATCTGGATAGAATGGGATGGTTCCAACTTGCCACAGATCGAACCGACCTTTGTTTTTATTGGTCATGATGTATCTGTGCAAAAGTTGCTCGATGAACAACAATTTTGTGCGAGTATCCAAGGTATTCAAAACATTGCTAATTGTATAGAAAATGAAAATCTCAAACTGCGTCAGTATGGTAAACGAGTGCTTGTACATACTCAGGCGCATAAGTCAGATTTTTTGCAATCTGCTTATACAATTGAAGAAATCAATTCACCATTTTCGATCGTCGTGATGCATGATTCGATTATGAATCGACGAAATGAGGCCGAAGGGACAGACGAACAATGGCTGTATCTTTTGCAAAAATTGGATGAGTTCGGTCCATTTGAAACCGTGATAACGAAGGAACTCGGGATTGAGACTGCACAGCTGCATTTGTTCGACCAATATAGCGAGTGGCATCAGAATCAGCGATGGTTACACTGGATTGCGCTCAAACAGTATGGCACCAATCATATCTATTTGGAACGCATTCTTGAATGTACTAAAGATTATACACAACTTATAAGGAATTTATATCGATGTATCGATGATGTGTCGCCGCGTTCTGCGGAATTTGAAAAGATGTATAACGACAGAAAACAGATTCTAAAATCTTTGCGTGATATGGAATCTGAAGCTGCCGATTATGCCCAGTGGGTGATGCAGAAGTCTTTTGATGCATTGTATTATCTGACAGACCTGAGCAAACACGAGCAGGAGGCATTTTTGCACGTGCTCTCTAACCATTTGGGGCAACATACCCCCGGCGATGTTGTCAAAAAACTGGAAACTCGCTGCTCAAAATTGGCCGATTACGTCAAGCCCATGGCGCTTTCGTTTCCTCATTATATATCGATAGAAGATCAGAAATTTATAGAAAAGTATTTTGATCGCTATCGCTATTTAAAACTCGTCAATCATATCGATGATGATTTTGAAGCTACCGTCGCCAACGAATCCAAAGCGCAGGGACGCCGGTTTTATCGGTTTAAGCAACGGGATATACGCCTGGATGAAATCTTAAAAACCGCCGACAGTATCAAAACCATTGCTTTATTTGTCGATGCACTGGGCATCGAGTTTATCCCCTATTTGACGAGACACACAATGAATCTTTCATTGAAGGTCAATACAGAAATATATCAAGCCAATCTTCCGACGGTGACTTGTTACAATACCCAGTTCAGGCAGTGGTTTGAAAATAAGATTGAAATCCGTGACAGCAAACGTATCGATGAACTCAAGCACCGATCCATTCCTGATTCACAATACGAAAAGACGGATGTCCCCATTCATCTGCTGGAAGAATTGGATGAAATCGACAAGCTGTTAAAACTATCCAAACAATTGTTAAATTCTGGAGAATATGAGCGCGTTTTGTGGATATCAGACCACGGAGCCTCACGTCTGGCGGTTTTGTCCAAAGCGTCTAAAACTGTCAATGTGAGTACAAAAGGAGAACATGGCGGACGTTATTGTCTGGACTGCGATGTACTGAAAGATGCCGAAGATGTGGTTCATGTAGAAGTCGATGGCAGCCAATATGCTGTGAATGCGGGGTATAATAGATTTTGTGGTGATAGGACGCGCAAACCCACTGTCGAGACACATGGCGGCGCGACACTCGAAGAAGTGTTGGTGCCTCTGGTTATTGTGACTCTGCCACAAAATACAGACAATATAGAAATCGTCAATCAGTCGCCACAAATCAAAGTCGGCCCGAAACAATGCGTCAAAATACAGTTGTTCTCGAAAAAGGCCATTTCTGAACTTACGATTCGATTTACAGGTAAATACAATGGGCAAACCGTGACGGGCGAATCGAATGACGGGCAAATATATTATTTTGAGTGTCATTTTATTAAAACTTCGGGAACTTATACATTCGATATATTATATCGAGATAACGTGATTGGCCAGGAAACAGTAAATGCTGTAAGTACCGGTATGCAGATTAACGACGATTTCTTTTAGGTGGGGGAAGTATCGATAGTGTAAATAGTTTTGTTTAGAAAGTCTTCGAGAGGGTCTCGGGTTTTGCTTCCTCAGCAGTCGAGATTCCTTTTGTGACCGCAAGGACATCTCCCAACTGTCAGCATATTTTATCGCATACAAGGTGAATAACTTCAAGCATGAGTTAATGTTCGGGAAAACTCCAATTGCTTTGCTTCGCCTACGGAATTCCTTGTTGAGTCGTTCAAGTACATTTGAGGTTGAGATTTTTTTCGGAGAATACTCAGGAAAGTCTAAATAAGTTAGTGTGTCGTGTATACCTAATTTAAGGCGAATCATTGCTTTGGGATACTTTTTATTGTACTTGTTATAAATCTTTCGCGCCCTTCGTAATGCTTCATTTTTATTCGAGGTATACCAAATTTCCTTCAACTCATCACCCATTGTCTGTCTATCTTCCACACGAACGTTCCGTAGGATTTTTCTCACCAAATGGACTTTACAATGCTGCCATTTTGCCTCTGGAAGCACTTCTGCCATTGCTGTGGTTAATCCTGCGGCGCCGTCGGAGACAATCAATTGAGGACATTCTAAACCTCTCTTCCTAAGGGATTTGAATAACTTTAGGTAACTCTCTTTAGATTCGTCGGGATATGCTTCAATCGCTAAGATATCCCGTTCTCCAAATTCGTTCAAACCCGACACAATGAGAATCGCTGTGAGGGTTGCGTGACCATTTACTCGAACCTTCTCAAAGATTGCGTCGATAAATACCACAGGGAAATTTAAGTCATTTAGAGGTCGCTTTCTAAATGCTTCTACAAACTCATTTATGCTGTTTGTGATGCGACTTACTTGACCTCTGGAAATCCCTTCCACACCCATAGAGTTTACCAAAGACCGCATTCGACCCGTTGAAATTCCATTCACATAAGCGTCAATGATTGTCGCCCGAAGTGCTGATTCGTATCTCTGATAACGCTTTAAGAATGAAGGAATGAACCCACCTCGATTTGGATGTGGGATTTTAAGTGTCAAAGTCCCACAGGTCGTGTCAAATCTTCGGGTTCGGTAACCACAACGGTAAATCTTTTGACCTTCTAAAGACGCTCTGGAAGGTGTTTGTTCACTCTTTTTGGCACCAATCTTTGCCTCAAATTCCGCTTCAATCATTAGATTAAGTGTCTTTGTCATAAGTTCCTTAATCGGTTCGTCGGAATCCATTGACTTTGAAAGGGATTCAAAGAGTTCTGGCGTGAGTTTTACGTCATTTGCTTTACAGTTAAAGGTGTTCATGTTATCCTCCCAAAGGACTTTGACTGACCTCTCAGCAAGTCCAGCAACGATGCGGATTTTAACCACTTTTCACCCAACTGTAAACTGAATTTTTGAACACTTTTATTTACACCATCGAAGTATCCCCCTGCGGCACTATTGACGCGGCGTATCGAGCGCGAGCGAGATAGACGCGCCCGCAGGGCGTATTGAGCGGCAGCGAAATAGCTCGCGCCAATACGTGCCGACCCCTTTGCGGGGCGATGCCCCGCAACGCCCCTCGCAAAACCAAATACATAACACAGGAACCAAGATTATATGTCACACCGAGACAAATTACGAGAATACTTCAGCGAAATGGTTGTCTATAAGGACAATCGGCATAACAATCTCAAAGACCTGATCCCACAATCATTTTTGCGCGATTGGTTGTTAAAGCGATATCAGGATGAGGATGGCAATACCGATTTGGAAGGATTGCACGATTTCGTTAAGAGATTCAAGCCGCCTAAGGATGATTGGCCACAAATCAAGGCGAGACTGCGTGATGGCGAAAGCATCAAACTGCTCGCAAAGGTAGATATCGATGTCAATTTGCGGTCAAATACGGTTTCATTTGGTTTGCCCGATTACGATGTTGGTACGAATGAAACAGAAATTGAACCGCATGCCTGGGAAGCATCGCGTGATGAACTCGTGCGGCCAGATGTGCAATGGGGGCAAATAGAACTCGTCTATCGCGAGCCAAGTGATCCGCGCAAGCGAGACGGCAAGATTATGATGCGACGGTTTTCTAATTTTTGTCCGTACACGCTCGATCTTGAATATTACAAAGACATGCGAACTGAGTTTACTCTGGATGAATGGATCGATGTGCTTTTGGAAGCTATGGACTACAATGCCGCTGGTTATACGGAATCGATTCAAAAATATACGACACTGTTGCGACTGCTCATTTTTGCACAAAATAATCTGAACATGATTGAGCTTGCGCCTAAAGGCACGGGCAAATCGTATATGTTTGGAAATCTAAGCAAATATGGATGTTGTATTGCAACCAAGATGAGTCGTGCTGCTTTGTTTTACAATCTGGCATCGCACAAAGAAGGGCCAATATTCAGACATGATTACGTTGCCATTGACGAGGTGCAGACGGGGTCTGTAAACGATATGGCTGAAATGCGTACTGCACTCAAAACCTATCTCGAAGATGGCGTTTTTAAAGCGACGGATGGCTCAGTAAAACCATCAAAGGCTGGCATGATCCTTTTAGGCAATATTCCTGTCGATTCGATGGATACGAGAGCGCCCATGTTTGATTATCTTCAGGAAGTGTTTCGCGAGAGTGCTTTATTGGATCGTTTTAAAGGTTTTATTCAAGGATGGTATATTCCACGCGTTCACGAAGACCTCAAAATGAATGGTTGGGCACTCAATACCGAGTATTTCAGTTCGATATTACACATGCTGCGAAGTGATCCGAGCTATGATCGCATTGTTGATGAACTCATTGAATGCCCAGAATATGCCGATACACGCGACACAACAGCGGTTAAGAGTATGTGCAGTGCCTGGTTGAAACTTTTATTCCCCAATGTGCGCAGTGCGGATGATATCTTGTACAATCAGGAAATGCGCTATCAATTCAATGATAAGTGCCTGCGTCCTGCCAAAGAGGCAAGGTCAATTATTCGATATCAATTGGGATTGCTGGATTCTGAATACAAAAACAAATCATTACCCAACTATCAATTAATCAAACCATGAAAAAGAAGATCACTCGTTATTGCCATAACTGCCCTGAAAAACAACTCGACAAAGATACTGTTGCTCTCAACCTCAAACTTCTTGGTCGTGAAATCACGGATTTCTATTGTCTCGAATGCATGGCCGAATCACTGGAGGTGACGGTGCAGGATTTGCTGGACAAGATTGAATCATACAAAGAGGGCGATTGCGAGCTGTTTAAATAGATATCGCCCGAGCGTATGCGCGCAGACCGCAACGCGGTCGAGCCCATAGCCGGGCGCAAAAGGGCGTATCGTTTGCAGACAGAGACGTGTGGTCTGCACGTCTCTGTCTGCAAACGATAGCCCGAAAGCAAGCCGTATTGCCGCAGGAAATAGGCAAAGCAGCAATAATAAGGCCTGTTTGCAGAATAATTCCGCCTTATTCCGCTTTCTCCTTCAGCTTAAGAATTTCATCCTTTGAAAGGCCGGTGGCTTTTTGAATGAATGGAATATCCATATTCATCTGAAGGAGATTGAGCGCTATTTCATTTCGTCCTTCATTTCGTCCTTCATCCCGTCCTGCTTTTCGTTCTTCCAGACCGTACAAACGCGTAATATTCTCTTGGTCAAATAGTGTTGTCATGATATCCATAATTTCATTCTCCATTTTCTTAATATATTCAGCAAGTATTCCTTCGTCACTGCAAATGCGGAGTGTTTCGCGGATGGTTTTCTCAGAATAACCGTACATTTTGAGCTGTTGATTGAAAACTTTGCAGAACATGATGTATTGGTTGATGATGTCCATGTTTCCTTCTTTAAATTGAATCACATGGACCGTTGCATCCAGATCGCAGTGCTCGCCGTTGGGGAAGAACTCTTTTCGAAGTGAAAGTGTCACTGGCGTATCGTTGTGTTCACAGCTAAAGATGGCGTATAGCTCAATTTTGGGGCACGAAACTTTGGTATTGCCGTGCAGGAATACATCGCGCTCGCGAAAATAGTCCATGAGGCTTTGGATGGCATAAGACATCAATCGTAGCACAATATTGGGCGACCACGAGCTCTGAGCTTCAACGAAAATCATGAGTGTATTCTTGACGAGATTCCAAGGTCGTTATGCTCATGCTGTGCAACGACACATTCCCGGGTAATCGTTTCAATGTCGGATTCCGCCACATTCGTATCTTCAGGATGAAGCGTTTGATACAGCTCAAGCTGGTATTTCGGAATCGAAAACAGATGCGTGAATACACTGTCTTTTGTATTGCGTTTAGTTTTCTTCGTCGTTTGGTTTGTTATATTGCTTGCCATTGCCATGGCGACCTCCCTGGGCTTCGTAAGCCTGCGCATGTAATTTTAGCAGAATTATTTCATCCTTGCGAGGATGAATTGCTGAGGCAGGATGCGAGCAGGACAAGGCAGACGCAGCAAATCAGGCAGCGATCCGTATGTACGCCCCATGTGGTCGCCCGCCGGCGAGCTGGATAAGGCAGATGTATAAAAAACAGGCAGCGAGCCGTATTGTCGCAGGCAATAGGCACGGTCATCTTATTCGTTTCCATTCGCGGTTATTGAATGCAGAATTGTCGTTGGGATTAAAGTTGATGCTGTCCATATACATGATTTCATTGTCTGAATTGATCCAGGCATGATCATATCGGTTATCAATATATATATTGCTGCCGTCATTCGGATTCTGCACCATATCGACGTCCTTGATATATTCATCCCATTTGTCGGGAATGTTCTGCAGATGCCGCTGATGCATGATTTCGTAATTTTTGTTGATCTCTGCAATAGCTTGCTGTGTCTGCATTTGCGCGACCTGATCTTGGAATTGTATAAAATTCGGATTGGTTTCGATGGTGCTGACGGCCTCGTTCTTAATTTTAAATACTTCATTTTCTGATCCTGCGGGACCGCTGCTTGAAGATACCTGAACCATCTCCATGGTGTGTGTATAGTTATTGCCAGGTTTCATTTCGACGATATTCATCGGTACAAAATAGGAAACGAAAAATGGCTTGCCGTCGCGGAATCCCGTAGCGTGCAGTCCATAGTCGACACAGTAGATCTCCGTCGCCTGAAGTCCGGATTTGGTCATTTCCAGAGCAATTTGCTGCTGCTTTTGTTCTGCTTCGGGATCAATGGCAAATGAGGCTTTTTGAATGGTGATATCCGTAAGATTATAATCTTTTTGTGCTGCAGGTATGAATAGCTGACGCGCCAGTAAATTCGGATCGGTCAGTATGGGGTTCTGGCTGACGCGGCCCCGACCTTCCATCTGTATATTGGATGAAAACGTAAATTTCATCAGTCCGTCCGGCGACGCAGACCAGGCAAACCATGTATGGGACATGTTGGGATTGTTCGGAGTCCATTGGGCGTTGCCGCCGGCAACCCAGCCATCGGGATGCTTGTACTGAAGAATCTGCATCTGTGTCTGGGGATCGATGAGATGATATATATTTGCAGATTGTTTTCTGACAGAATTGGAATTTTTATATGCGTTCGCCCGGACATCATCGATGGCTCCAGGATCTTCGGCTGCCATGTTTTTAGAAGGTACTGCAATATCTGTATTATTGGATTCAGATTTGTCCATATCTTCGGCATGTGATGCCTGTTTACTGCAGGATAATATCGTAGTGCAGATAATAATCAATATGATAGCAAAATAATAATACCTGCTCTTCTGCATTGTATATCCTCCATTATATTAATATTTTCATCCCCCTGTTTGAAAAATTACACAAAATCGATACCATGTGCAAGGAGTAAAATGAGCAGTGTAGTGTTATTTTTCTTTTTGTGATGGTTTGTATGCAATATATAATATATATGTATCCGTGTGTTTACAAAATAATAAGTGAATATTGCTGATAACTCTGTAATATAATGGACATTGAGTTCGGGGCATGAAGAGGCCTTTGCAGCCAGGTCTGGTTTGGCTTTTTATGCCCTATATCGCGTGAGATCATAAGCATACGAGGTGCAGCGTTGCTGGTGTTTGGTTGTCGCTGACCTGATTTCGTTGGAGTGTTTTATGCGAAAACAGATACTGTTGGTTTTGGGAATATGTGCGGCTGCTGTTTATGGATGCGAGGACAGTAGTTCAAGTGCATCTCATGAAGAAGATGCATGTAAAACAATGACCTGCAAAGGGGGGGAACATTGTGATGCAGGCAAGTGCCTTTGTGGTGATAAGGAGTGTGCTGCTGACGAATCCTGTGTGGAAAATAAATGCGAAAAAACATCTGTCCCGCCAGATGAAGACCTGTGCAAAGACAAGACCTGCGGTGAAGGTGAGCATTGCGATGCTGGAAAGTGCCTTTGTGGTGACAAGGAATGTGGGCAAGACGAATCCTGTGTGGAAGGTAAATGCGAAAAATCAACCGTCCCTCCCGATGATGACCCATGTAAAGAGAAGACCTGCGGTGAAGGTGAGCATTGTGATGCAGGTAAATGTCTATGCGGTGACAAGGAATGCGGTGATGACGAGACTTGTGAGGATGGTGCTTGCAATAGTGTGCCCCAAGACTCTGATGGACCAATAACGGAATGCACACCGCCCTACGGTAATGATGAGAACTGCGTGACTGGAGCCTGCCAGCCGGTGGTTCTGGATCCTGAATGCAAGCCAGCCTGTAATTCGGAGTCACAGTATTGCGACAAGGGGGTCTGCAAGGATTATCAATCAGAACAGTGCAGCGCCTGTAAAGACGGTGAGACCTGCAACTCGGGGATCTGTATGTGCGGCAAGACGACATGCAACGAAGATGAGTACTGCAAAGCGGATGTCTGCGAACCCGTCGATCCTTGCGCAGGAAAAGAGTGTAAGGCTGGAGAGGAATGTGTCGATGGCACATGTAAGGCTGTTACAATCACGCTTAAGCCAAGCACCTTGGATGTCATGCTCAGCTCCGTTTCCAACAAGTTGGTTGCAACCAGTTTGGATGGTTCGAAATTGGATTGGACAGTAGGCGGTAAAGCGGCGCATGAGGAGATGCCCAAGGATGATAAGAACGATCTCCTACTGAAGTGCAGGAAGAGTGATAAGACTCTGTCAACCAAATTAAGCGAATGTATTATTAAGAAAGATAACACCGAAACCGTCCAGTTTGTTGGCTATTCACGACATCTCAAGACGGTGACAATCGCGGTAAAAAACAGCAAGGGGGATACAGCTGAGGCAACACTGACACTTAAGCCTTATTTTGATACGGGCGGTTTTATAAAGACAAATGACATGTTTTACCGCAATGGCTATTGTCCCGGACAGCAAATGACGGCATTGGATCCAAGTTCGAATAATTATTACGATCCGAAGTTGGATAACTCTGTTTGCAACCTGGGCGGAATTGAGACGAAATACGGACCTGCCAATATCTACGGGGAACAGACCTTTAGTGAGGAAGAGTTGGCCGTCATCGACAAGGATATGTATCTCAAATATGTCCATCCCAAATTGCTCAAGGGAGACGATGGCAGTTTTTATGGTACACGAGCCAGTGTTGTTGCTGCCGCTCGATTTTTAATTTTACAGTTCCCATATGATATTCCATACACATCAAACGGCGTAAACAGGGATGAAAAACTCCTGAGTCATTATCTGTTTGCATCAAAAGAATCGGGTGAAGTATCGGAAGTTGATATCCACGGATTAAATCTGACGTCAAATGTCTATAATTCCTCAACAAAACACGACGCTTCCAATATTATAAAAAATGACGCCGTTCCCTGGGGAGGAGCTTACTCCAAGCCAAATGAGTCAAAATATGGGGATAATAAGACACTTGAATTTCCATATAATGGTTTGGAATGTACGGGATTCGCAACATGGGCATTAAGAAATGGTTTCCTGGGATTGGGCGATTGGAACACCAATTTATTTGCAAAAGATGGGAGATGCAGAAAAGGTGGAAAGGCCTATAAAGATGGAAAGGCAGAAGGGGAGATCGAACGAAATTATAAATGCGAGGATATCGTCAATAATAAAGATTGTAATTATTTAGATACAGCCAATAAGAACAATAAATTGTTGTTGGCATATCCCAAACTGAGTCGATTAGAGGATGATGATTTTATAGAGATTAGCAAGAAAAATGAGAATGACCTTCAAGATATATTCAAGGATGTCAAAGCGGGTGATTTACTGGTGCGCAATAACAAACCAACCCTGGATGATTTAAAGAAATATCCGGATATGATCTATAAGTATGGCCATGTTGCCATGATCATTGGCATCAAACGCGATTCAAAAGGTTTGGTGACCTCAATATATGTTGGCGAGGCTGTCAGCAGAAGTGGCAATAGATTGTCAAAGTATGAGACTATGGGAACCTTCGCAAATAGTGGTGCATGGGTTAACTCCGATGCTTATACGTCCTTCATCGTAAAAATGGAAAAAGTATATAATTTTTACTCTGATAAATATATAATTAAAGCGGAGAGCAAAACGAGCGATTGCCCGAATAATGTCAAATCCGGCGGCGATTGCTATTATTACACCGATACTTATAATGATGCCTTTAATGATGCTTTGAAGATGCAATAATCATTCTGCAGAGACGTGTGTACGACACGTCTCTGCTATCAATCCTATGTGTATCGCAGAAATTGATTGTTGTAGGCTATGGTTAAGGCTTTGTTCCAAAGACGACGTCATTTTATTGCTTTGTGCTTAGAGCTTTGAGTGATTCATTCCTTCTCTATGCTCCAAGCCAGAATGGGTTTGATCAATGGTAAGAATATCTCGTAAAACAGAACCTTATTTAAGGCTCTGTTAAACAAACGTGGATAAGAAGTGAACTGTGGATGACTGCATGCATTCCCTACATGAGCGGCGACACGATGTCGCCGCCCGAACGTGTACGACACGATGTCGTTTCACGTTCGGCTTTTCATTATATAACACCGTTCAAGGGGGTTCGGGGGAAAGGCGTTCGAGTTTGCGCCATCGGCGCCTCTCGAACGCCGTCCCACGACGTGGGGATTGTCAAGGGTGTCACGCAACACCCTTGACCGCCCGCCGCGTAGGCGCAAATGCTTTTATTGAGAAGCATATCCACGCTGGTTAAATGTAACCTATTTTAATTTTCCTTCGATATGCTGTTCTGAACCACCCGAAAAATCATTCTTGAATGCAGTGATGCCTTTGGTTTCATCCAGTGTTACAGCATTGGATGAGCTGTCGCCGCCTTCTGCAGATGTCTCAAGTGCCCAGATTGTATCTTTATGGGTAAGATGGAAGGCGTTACAGAAATCACCGCCCTCATCGCATTCATCACGATGAATGTCTGATTTGACAAAGGGAATGAGCGGATCTTCATCTCCGAATTCTGAATATTCATAAGCGAGTGTCTCTGGGGTACATTGTATATTTTCTGTTTTTTGGCAATTCCCAGGAGCTGTCTGTTTGTTCAGGACCATCTTTTTTTCCGAAACGAAATGATAGATGCCATTCGAATCGATAAACCAATGGCCCGCTGGGAAATCGAGGCTCTCCTGCCCTTTTGAATCTGTGCAAGTAATGGTCGATCCACAAAAATAGGAATCAGTGTGCGTCAGTGATGCTTTGCATTGAATGCTGGCGGTTTTGTTCAGTTCGCACATGCCGCCCTCATCGCATTCCCATTCGGGATCGTCCTTATCCAAATCGCAGCAGGCTGCACGCTCTATCTTGACCTCGTAGTTGAAGACATGGTCGTCCTTAAACATCGGATTCGTTCCCCATTTTTCGCACTTCTTTAATGGTGCAGCCTGTGCGTCATCCGGTTTGGGGGCTGGCGCTTCGGGATTGGCAGCTTTTTCCGCATTCGCCTGTGGGGCTGCACCTTCTGGTTGTTGTGCATCGTCGACCTTCGGGGCTGCTTCCGGCTTGTTCTCATCGGGCGCATTATCGCCAGTGGCTTGAGCATCGACTGTAGGTGCTGCTTTGGGATCCTGCTGGACATCCGCTGTTTTTTTGCATCCGCTTACCATAATGAGAAACAGGGAAAGCACGATGCATCCATAGAATAAGTGAGATTGATAAAGTAATTGGTTTCGTTTTGAATTGTACATACGTGTGTTCATTAAAAATGGGTGAATTTGAGGTACGAACTGCACCTGTGGTGAATCTTATCACACGATGAAATCTATTGATAGATGTAGCAAGCCGTATTGCCGTCAGGCAATAGGCGCGCAAGCGAACCGTAGCGACGTGTCGTGACACGTCGCAAGGCGAGCAATCCCCTGGGAACAAAAAGCGAGCTGTAGGGGCGACCCCATGTGGTCGCCCCAAAGCGAGCAGAGACGTTCGCTCGAACGTCTCGTAAGTTGTCGCGACGTGTCGTGAACACGCACCATGTGGTCGCCCCAAAGCGAGCAGAGACGTTCGGTCGAACGTCTCTCGCAAGCCGTATTGCCGGCAGGCAATAGGCGCGCAGGCAAAATTT
>JAEEGL013580740.1_pt1 | contig 25028 bp, 24 predicted proteins | sample 9134231 | NCBI WGS metagenome assembly JAEEGL01 (sample SAMN16246548, study PRJNA631951) | gut metagenome | biome: gut microbiome; feature: rumen; material: fiber-attached | host: Bos | place: Iran: Karaj | collected 2018-10 | reverse complement strand
AGAATTTAGCCAAGGAAGTATATGACAAGTTCATTAGTTCACCAAGAGTGAAGATTATTCCGCCTGCATCATTCTTTGAGATTATAGTATTGGAAAAGAATGCAAAAATTGTGATGACCGATAGTGGTGGTGTGCAGAAGGAATCCTTCTTCTTTGAGCGGCCTTGTGTCATTTTGCGTCCGGAAACTGAATGGGTAGAAATTGTTGAGCATGGCGCTGGTATTATCGCTGATGCAGATCCTGAACGTATTGTTAATGCTTACGATAAGCTTGTTAGAACCGCGCCTACATTCCCTCCGTTATTTGGTGACGCACATGCATCCGAACATATTCTTGCAACTATCCAAGAATACTTAAATGTCTAAAATATATTCCGATAGTCTACATAAAATAGCCTACGCGACCGATGCGTCTGTGTATCGGGAGATACCATACGGAGTCGCTTTTCCTGAGACCATTGGGGACGTTCAAGATTTGATGCGCATGGCCCGTGAGAGGAAAACTCATTTGATTCCTCGTGCGGGTGGCACATCGATTGCCGGACAGGTGGTAGGCAGTGGCATCGTGGTAGATATCAGTAAGCATTGGAACCATATACTTGAAATTAATCAGGAGGAGCGATGGGCAAGATTGCAGCCAGGAGTTGTGCGAGACGAATTGAATATCGCATTGAAACCATACGGGTTGTTTTTTAGTCCAGAGACTTCTACCAGTAATCGTTGCTGCATAGGAGGAATGTTTGGTAATAACTCCTGCGGTACACATTCTTTGGTGTATGGAAGTACAAGGCATCATGTAATTGCCTGCAAAGGTGTATTATCAGACGGTTCTATATTTGATACTGAGCATATTGATAGGTCTATTCCCTTGCTGGATAAGATATTGACTCAGTTAGAAGTTTGGGCTGCTGACGATAAGGTATGCAGGTTGATTGAGGAGAATTATCCAGATAAGAGCCTTCAGCGCAGGAGTTGCGGGTATGCCGTAGATGAAGCCATTGAGTTCATTAACAAGGATAAAGGACTTGCTCTTTGCAAACTGTTAGCAGGTTCTGAGGGAACACTCGCGTTTATTACGGAAGTAAAGGTGTCGTTGGATGCACTACCCCCGAAAGAGATTATGGTGGTATGCGGACATTGCGATACACTTGATAAGAGCTTTGAGGCTAATCTGGTGGCATTGAAGCACCATCCAACAGCCATTGAATTGATGGATGGTGATATCCTTGAACTAAGCCAGGGCAATGCAGAGCAGCAGAAGAATCGGTTCTTTGTAGAAGGTGCCCCTGCAGCACTGCTGATAACGGAACTGCGTGCAGATACAAGGGAAGAACTTGATGCTCAAGCTGAAAAGCTGGAGAAAGACTTGCTGGATAGCGGTCTTGTTTATCTGAATACTCGTGTTTATGGCTCAGATGTGCAGAAAGTATGGGCTTTGCGCAAAGCAGGTTTAGGCATCCTTGGAGGTATGAAGGGCGATGCCAAGCCCATGGGGGTGATAGAGGATACAGCTGTTGCTCCTAAGTATATGCCGGCCTATATGAAGGACTTTCAGGAGATGACCAAGAGACTTGGAGCTAATGTGGTTTATTATGGTCATATTAGTACGGGAGAACTCCATCTTAGACCTATCATCAATCTGAAGACAAAGGAGGGACAAACGCTATTCCGTAATCTGGCAACTGAAACGGCCCAATTGGTGAAGAAGCATCGCGGCAGTATCAGCGGTGAGCATGGTGACGGAAGATTACGTGGAGAGTTCATCAAGATGCTCTATGGTGATGAGACCTACGAACTGATGCGTCAGGTGAAGCAGTGTTGGGATCCTGAGGGTATGTTTAATCTGCATAAGATTGTGGATACGCTTCCGATGGACTCGATGCTTCGATTTGATATTGACCAGCAATACGATATAGAAAAACGATTAGGCTCAGATAAAACATATTTCAATTGGAAAGCTGCATTTGATGAGTGCAAGGCACCTGGAGCAACAGGAGCAAAGAGCCAGATGAATGCACTGATGTGCTCGATAGAGCAATGTAATGGTGCCGGAGATTGTAGGAAGAGTAATTTGATTGGTGGTACGTTATGCCCAGCCTATAAGGTTTCTGGTGATGAGTTAAAGACCACAAGGGCAAGAGCCAATGTCATGCGAGAGGTTTTGACTCGTGGCGGTGACTATAAACAAATCAAAGAGGAACTTGACAGTTGCTTGGCTTGTAAGGGATGTAAGAGTGAATGTCCTTCAAATGTGGATATGACCAGATTGAGGGCAGAGGTTCTGCAGCATTATTATGATGAGCATGGAACACCATTCAGATCATTTATGGTGGCACGAATGGCTCAGATAGAGCAGCTTGGCGCCATGGTAAGGCCGCTCTATAATTTCTTTGCATCATGGAGCTTGTCTTCTAATCTCATTAAAAAAGTCATCAGTTTTTCTTCTGAACGACAGATACCTGTACTGAGTAGGTACTCCATGCGAAAACTGGTTGCAAAAGAGCAGACACTATATCGGATTGCAAGACCTAAAAAGAAAGTATATCTATTTGCAGACGAATTTACCAATCTTCAAGAGGCTGAGTTAGGATTGTTTTTTGCGAAGCTGCTGATGCGATTAGGTTATAAGGTGGAAATACCAAAGCATGTTGAAAGTGGTCGTGCGGCAATATCTAAAGGTTGCCTGAAATATGCCAAGAGATTTGCGGTTAAGAATGTACTGTTGCTGAAAGATAAGGTAAGTGAAAGCCATCCGTTGGTAGGCATAGAACCTTCATGTATTTTAAGTTTCAGAGATGAATATCCGGACTTAGTGCCATCTGAAATGCGTCAAGACGCATTGGTTTTGGCTAAAAATTGCTTGCTCTATGATGAGTTCTTGATGAAGGAAATTGCTGAGGGTAATATTTCTGCTGATGATTTTGAAGATGCTAAGGTGGAAATCTGGCTACATGGGCATTGTCACCAGAAAGCATTGGTTGGAGTTGATAAGACGGCCAAAGCATTGGATACTTTATTAGCAGGAGCCAGGGTAAATGTGATTCCAAGTGGTTGTTGCGGCATGGCAGGTTCGTTCGGGTATGAGAAGGAACATTATAAGACTTCGATAAAAATTGGGGAAATGATATTGTTCCCGACTGTGAAAAAGGTCACAGAAATATCGCAGTTAACACAGAAAGAACCGGTATTTGTGGCGGCGCCCGGTACATCATGTAGGCAACAGATTTTAGATGGAACTGGAGTGAAGGCTGTTCATCCAATAGAGATCCTTTATAGATATATAAAACAAAAGTAGTGTTATTCGTATAATTAGTGGTTATGGAAGAAAAGAAATATTATGTGCATGAGTCTAGTTATGTGGACGACGATGTGGAAATTGGAGAGGGGACAAAGATTTGGCACTTCTCGCATGTGCAGAAAGGAGCAAAGATAGGAAAGAACTGTTCCCTTGGACAGAACGTGAACATTGGTAATAATGTTCATATTGGTAACGGAGTTCGCATTCAGAATAATGTTTCAGTATATGAAGGTGTTGAACTGGAGGACAATGTGTTCTGCGGCCCCTCCTGCGTATTTACCAATGTGATTACACCCCGTGCTCATTTCCCTGTTCATGGTGTGTATGCCAAGACGGTTATTAAAGAAGGGGCATCCTTAGGTGCAAACTGTACGATTGTGTGTGGCCATACTGTCGGTAAAAGTGCTTTGATAGGTTCAGGTGCAGTCGTAGCTAAAGATGTAAAAGACTATGCCCTTATGGTTGGTGTGCCAGCCCAACAAATAGGCTGGGTATGTGAGTGTGGCAAGCGTCTTGATAAAACTCTTAAATGCGAGTGTGGTAGAGAATATAAGATAGAGTCAGAAAACTTAGTGATGAAATGAAGGAACCACTTATAATAGATTTACCTAAGTTTCTCGATGCAAGAGGAAATTTGTCTTTTGTGGAACAGGAAAACCATATCCCCTTTGTAATAAAGAGAACATATTGGCTTTATGATGTTCCCGGAGGTGAGGCAAGAGGAGGGCATGCCTATATTAATAACCAAGAGTTTATTGTCGCGCTCTCTGGAAGCTTTGATATCCTACTCGATGATGGTAAAGAAAAGAAAACTTTTACCTTGAATAGATCGTATTATGGACTTTATGTCCCTAAAGGTTTATGGAGGGAAATGGATAATTTTTCTACCAACTCATTGGCGATGATATTGTCATCAACTGACTATGATGCCAATGATTATATTCGCGACTATGAATTATTTCTAAAGATGAAGAAAAATGGGGAAATATAGCGTATATGACTGCACGATGATAGAACTAGATAAGCATCATAGCGATAGAAAAGGAAATATATCAGTAGTGCAAAATGGGGATACTGTACCTTTTGATGTGAAGCGCGTTTATTATCTGTACGATGTACCAGGTGGAGAATCAAGGGGAGCTCATGCGCATAAGGAGTTGAGTCAGCTAATAGTTGCTGCTAGTGGTAGTTTCCGTGTAACTCTTGATGATGGGAATGTAAAGCGCAGTTTTGTGCTGAATAGACCGTATCAAGGACTTTATGTTAAGCCGGGAATATGGCGTGACTTGGATGATTTCTCATCAGGAGCAGTTTGTATGGTGTTAGCTTCAGAAAAATATGATGCTGCGGATTATATTCGTAGTTACGAAGATTTTATTGAGTTTAGAAAAGTATGATTCATAGGTTAGCTGATTGTATGAACAAGAATATACCAGAGAGTACGAAGGTCTGGCAGTTCTGTGTGATATTCCCTAAAAGTAAGATTGGGGAGAATTGTAATATATGCTCTCATTGTCTTATAGAGAATGATGTGGTGATTGGCAATAATGTTACAATTAAGTGTGGTGTGCAGGTTTGGGATGGAATTACGTTAGAAGATAATGTGATGATCGGGTCCAATGTGACATTTACAAACGATATGTACCCGCGTTCCAAGAATAAGGATTGGAAGCTGCTTAAAACAAGAGTCGGTAAAGGCGCAACAATTGGTGCGGGTTCCGTTATTCTGCCAGGAATCACAATTGGAGAAGGAGCTTTTATAGCGGCTGGTTCTGTTGTTACGAAGGATGTGCCTGCTGGTGAGTTGTGGTTGGGTAATCCCGCAAGGTTTTGTAGAAAAGTGGACTTCTAATAGTTGAAAGTTGATAATTGAAAGTTGATAGTTATGAATATACCTTTTTTAAGTCTTAAGGACGTAACTGCTCTTCATGGAGCAGAGATTAACGAGGCTGTAAGCCGTGTTGTGAATGGAGGGTGGTATCTCCAAGGAAAAGAAAATGAGCGGTTTGAAGACAACTACTCTAAGTTTATTGGAACAAAATTCACCATTGGTTGTGCAAATGGGCTAGATGCGCTCATTTGGATATTCCGTGCATACATAGAGATGGGCGTAATGCAACCCGGTGATGAGGTAATTGTACCTGCAAACACCTACATTGCCACCATTCTAGCCATCACAGAGAATGGTCTGAAGCCGGTTCTTGTTGAGCCTAAACTCAACACTTTGGAGATAGATGATGACCTCATTGAGGCAGCAATCACACCCAAGACCAGAGCAATCGCAATTGTTCACCTATATGGTCGCAATGCTTATACAGATAAGATAGGCGCATTGTGCAAGAAGTACAATCTGAAACTTGTTGAGGACAATGCTCAAGCACATGGTTGCAAGCATACTGATGGTCGTGTTACCGGTAGCATTGGCAATGCAGCTGGACATAGTTTCTACCCAGGAAAAAACCTTGGTGCGCTTGGAGATGGTGGCGCGGTGACCACCGATGATCCAGAGTTGGCAGCTGCAGTCCGTGCGTTAGCTAATTATGGCTCACAGAAAAAGTACGTGTTCAAATATGCAGGACGCAACAGTCGTTTGGACGAGATACAGGCCGCTGTGCTGGATGTGAAGTTGAAGTATCTGGTAGAGGATAATGCACATCGTAAAGAGGTGGCTCATTACTACTATGAGCATATTAATAATCCATTGATATCTCTGCCGGATTTGCTCCCTGATGAACAGAATGCATATCATCTTTTCCCGATTCTGGTAGCAAAAGGCAAGCGCGATGCTCTCCATGATTATCTTGATGAGAATGGTGTGGGTACGGTTTGTCACTATCCGATAGCCCCTCACAAACAGGAGTGTTATTCTGAGGCAGATTGGAATATACCTCAACTGTCGTTACCAATAACTGAGCATTTGGCTGATGAGGAACTGAGTCTGCCTATCGGACCCACAATTAGTCTTAAAGAAGTTTCGGATGTAATTGAACTGATAAATAACTTTAAATAACATATATATGAACAATCCTTCTAAGAAAATTGCATATGTAGTATTATCATGTGATCCATATTCAGACATTTGGGAAACATATGGGATATTATTTAAGAGGTTCTGGCCCGACTGCCCCTATGATACATATTTGGCGTCACACAAAAAAAAATATGAAAATAATGGATTTAAGTCTATCTTAATTGGTGATGATATTAGTTGGAGTCATGGATTACTAGTTGTACTTGACTTTTTGAAAGAAAAAGGATATGATTATGCAATGATAGCTTTTGATGATTTTCTTCTTTGTAAAAATATAGATACACCCTTTGTGACAGCAGCAATCAATTCTTTTATAAAAGAGAACGGCCAATGTCTTCGTTTCGACCCAGAGAAAACCTCAAGATGTTACAAACACAATGAGTTCTATGGGAGAATGGGTGTAAAAGTTCCATATAGAGTTGTCTTAGGATTTACGTTATGGGAAATAGAAACTCTTCGCAAAATTACAATTGAGGGGGAATCAGCATGGCAATTTGAGAAAAACGCTACCGAAAGGAGTTTTGATTACCCACATTTTTATTGTACATGGAAGATACCATTTGAGTGGATAAATCTAATTAATAAACGTAAATTGGACATTGCAGAGTATAATAAACTTAAGAAACTGCTCCCCAATGCGACATATGAAAGAGAACAAATGTATGTTAAAGGGGAGAAAATTAAGAACATATTGCTTTTCGCATTTTTAAAATATTGTCCAATAAAGTGGCAATATCCAATTTATAAAAAGTTAACTAAGCCCATTAATATGTAATGAAATGGCAGATACTTAAACAGACTTATCTTCTTAAGGAGAAATGGTTAACTGTTAGACGCGACCATGTAAGGATGCCATCAGGGGTAGAGATGGATGATTACTATATTCTCGAATATCCCACTTGGATAAATGTATTGGCAATTACAAAAGACAAGAAGTTTATTTTGGAGAGACAATACCGACATGGTACAAAGTCAATTGATTTTGAACTTTGTGCAGGAACATGCGAGAAAGGTGAAAGTCCACTAGATGCCGCTCAAAGAGAATTAAGGGAAGAAACTGGATATGGTGGTGGTGATTGGTCCCTTTATTGTAAGTCGGCACCAAACCCTGCTGCAATGACAAATTACAATTATACATTTATTGCCAAAGGGGTTGAGAAAATCTCAGAAGCTCAGCAAGAACAGACTGAAGATATTAATGTATATCTAGTAGATTTCGTTGAATTAAGGAGAATAGTCGAGAATAATCAAATTATACAAGGGCAGATGGCTGCCCCAGTATGGAAATATATTGCAGAAAATAATAAGTAATTGAAGTATGAGTAAGATTTTGGTCACTGGAGGTTGCGGTATGATAGGTAGCAACCTCGTTAAGAGATTAGTGAAGGAAGGTCATGAGGTGTTTGTTATAGATAACTTGTGGCGTGGAAAGTTGGAATATTTACAAGGTGAGGATGGTAAGCCTGTAATAGACCTAGATAGTCATTTTTATAATGTTGACTTATCAACAGGTCTTGGAATAGATCCTATAGTATTTAGTGTAGAATATGTTATACATTTAGCTGATATCGTTGCCGGTATTGACTATGTATTTAGCAATCAGGGAGATCTATTCAGATTGAACAATCTGATTAATACACATGTTTTTCAAGCCGTTCGCAAAGCAGGTAAAGAGCGTATCAAAGGTTTGATTTATGTTGGGACGGCATGTAGTTATCCGCTTACTCGTCAGAATTCTTTAGATGTCATTCCTCTCAAGGAAGACGAACTTTTTCCCGCAATGCCTGAGTCGGCCTACGGCTGGAGCAAGTTGATGGGACAGTTGGAAATTGGTTTCTTGGAGAAGGAGACAGGAATACCTTGTTGTACATTACAATTCCATAATGTATATGGTTCTCCCTGTGATTACGGTGAGCGTAGTCAGGTGATACCAGCACTTATTCGCAAGGCAATCAATTATCCAAAGGAGGAGTTCAATGTTTGGGGTAGTGGCAAGCAAGGCCGTGCTTTCATTCATGTGAATGACATTGTCAATGCATTGATGCTTGCACTTGAAAAAGGTTGGGGACATGGATGGATACAGATTGGTCCTTCTGTGTGCACGAGTATCCGCGAGATTGCGGAGGCAGTTGTTAAAATATCGGGTAAAGATATTACACCTTATTATGATACGACAAAGCCAGAGGGCGACAAGGCCCGCAGTGCTGACTGGAGTAAGGCCAAGGAAATACTGGGCTGGGAGCCAAAAGTTAAGCTAGAAGATGGTTTACGAGAACAGTATGCTTGGGTTGAAAAACAAATAAAAAAGTCTTGAAGTTAGATGTTTTCAAAAAAGACAATTTGGTTTGTCAATAAAGAAGCGGCACCTTCAAGTGAGTTCGCAACTCATATGCGAACCTTACGGCAGGCAAAATACTTTCAGGATCATGGCTATGAGGTGAAGGTATTTTGTTCTGCTGTAGTTCACAATACTAAAATTGTACATCGGTTCGAGGGCATCTGTCATGAAGAATTTCATGATGGAGTTCCTTTGGTGTTTGTTCGGTGCCCAGAATATGGTGAGAGTTTTATCAAAAGAGTGCTTTCTTTCATGGTTTTTTCTGTCAACATGCTGAGGATAAAAACGGAACATAAACCTGATATTATCATTCATGAATCCAAAACGCCATTTGATATTCTCTGCATGAGACTTGCTAAGAAGTACAAGGCTCGCTATATTGTTGATATTGAGGACTTGTGGCCGTTTGAGTTTGAGCAAGTTGGTATACTATCGCATAGGAATCCAATATTAAAGTTGTTTTATTGTGCCCAACGTTATATCTATTCAAAAGGAGAGCATGTGGTAATATCTATGGAAGGAGGTCATGATTACATAAAAGAGCGTAAATGGGATAAAGGAAATGGAGGCCCGATAGACATCAATCGAATACATTATGTAAATAATGGTATAAGTTTAGAGGAGTTCAACTATAATGCGGAACATTATTCAATAGATGATGATGATTTGGCAAGAAACGATATCTTTAAAGTAATCTACCTGGGAAGTATCCGATTGGCGAATAATTTAGACCAGTTATTAGATGCAGCCAAAGTTCTAAAAAGTGAAGATAAAATTAAGATATTAATTTTTGGCGATGGACCAGAGAGAGAAGGCCTAGAACAACGATGTATACGTGAGGGTATTAACAATGTAATTTTTAAGAATAAGTGGATAGAGCTGAAATATGTACCATACGTTTTGTCTCATGCTGATTTGCATATACTCAACTATGGTAAGAACTGGGCGCCATACGGCGGATCTATGAATAAGATGATGATGGCTTTTGCCAGTGGCAGACCAATGGTATGTAATGCTGATATGCCATACTCGGAAATCAACCGTCACAATTTGGGCGTTGACAAAGTATTTAATAATCCGGCTGAATATGCCGAAGCCATCAAATATATCTATAACTTGCCTAAGGATAAGTATGTTACATTGTGCAACCGCGTGAAAGAGGTTGCCAAAAGGTATGATATCAATTATCTCTGTGAGAAGTTTGCAGAGTGCTGCGAGATAAAATGAGAAATAGTGAAACGTTAAAATTTATAATACGATGAACATGAAATTGAGAAATATTCCTTTCTCTCCGCCGGATATGACGGAGGCAGAGGCAAAAGAAGTGCGTGAAGCAATTCTTTCTGGTTGGATTACCACTGGCCCCAGAACCAAAAAACTGGAGCAGCAGATCTCGGAGTTTGTACATACGGACAAAACTGTATGCTTGAACTCTGCAACGGCTGCTATGGAAATGGTTCTTCATCTGCTGGATTTAAAACCAGATGATGAGGTAATAGTTCCTGCATACACGTATACCGCTACCGCATCTGTTACGCAACATGTGGGCTGCAAACTAGTGATTGTGGACTCTCAGAAGGATTCTGTGGAGATGGACTATGATCAGTTGGAGAAGGCTATTACCGAGAAGACCAAGGTTATTGCCCCAGTTGATATTGCCGGTGTAGTTGCCAACTATGACAAAGTATTTGAGATTGTTGAGCGCAAGAAGGCTTTGTTTCACCCCAACAATGCTTTGCAGGCCAAGATAGGGCGAATCATCGTTTCTGCTGACTGTGCTCACTCCTTTGGCGCAAACCGCAAAGGCAAGATGGCTGGTGAAATTGGAGACTTTAGTTCATTTAGCTTCCATGCAGTGAAGAATTTCACTACGGCAGAAGGTGGTGCAATGACGTGGAAGCTGCCTTTTGGTAATGAATTAGTTCCTACGAATGTGGATTATATGCCAACTGTTCCCAAGAAGGAAGGAGAGACCTGGAATGAATTGCTTTATCGTCTAGGTCAGCTGTTCAGTCTGCATGGCCAGAACAAGGATGCACTCGCTAAGACTAAGCTTGGGGCTTGGGAATATGATATCATTGGCCCTTGGTACAAGTGCAATATGACGGACATTATGGCTGCTCTGGGTCTTGTTCAGATGGAGCGTTATCCGAAGCTGCTTGAGAGACGCCACGAGATTGTGGCTAAGTATAATGCAGCTCTGAAGGATTGCAATGTAGCCGTCTTGAATCACAAGGATGCTGATCATTGCAGCTCTCATCACTTGTATCTTGTTCGCCTGTTGGGCAAGACCCGTGAAGAAACTAATAAGGTGATTGAACAGATGGCAGAAAGGGGTATTGCAACTAATGTGCATTATAAGCCTCTTCCCATGATGACGGCATATAAGGCGCTCGGATTCGATATTAAGAACTATCCTAATGCCTTCCATCTCTTTGAGAACGAGATTACGCTTCCGTTGCATACCTGTCTTACTGATGAAGATGTGGAATATGTAATCAGTAATTTTGTAGATATTATCAAGAATTCGTGAAAAGATTATTTGATATTATAGCGAGCGGACTTGGACTCATTGTACTGAGTCCGCTCTTTTTGATATTGGCCATTTGGATTAAGTGCGATTCGAAGGGACCGGTTTTCTATCGTCAGGTAAGAGTTGGAAGGTATAACAAGGACTTCCGTATTTTTAAGTTCCGCTCGATGCGTGTAGGGGCTGATAAAGGAAGCCTTGTAACCATTGGAGGTCGCGACCCGAGAGTAACCCGTTCGGGGTACTGGATTAGAAAGTTCAAGTTAGACGAGCTGCCACAGCTCATCAATGTGTTTGTGGGAGATATGTCGCTGGTAGGCCCTCGCCCAGAGGTGCGCCACTACGTGGATTACTGGACTCCCGAGCAGATACATGTACTGGATGTAAGGCCAGGCATTACTGACCCTGCCAGCATTAAGTTCAGGAATGAGAACGAATTGATGGAGAAAGCGGAGGATCCTGAAAAATACTACATTGAGGTCATCATGCAGGAGAAGATCAAGCTTTATCTTGAGTATGTGGAAAAGCATAACTTCTTCTATGATATAGCTTTAATTTTCAAGACTTTCTGGGTCATTGTAAAGGAACGCTAGTATGGCTATAATTGACCGTTTGAGACAATTCATGGAGAGCGAAGCTCGCTCTTGTTCGATGGATTTCGGGTGCGTTACTCCTTTGTATGTTTATCGTATGTGGGGCGGGGCAGTGCCTTTGGAAGAGATTGAGCAGGCTTTGGCTTATTTGAAGGTAATCAATTATGGTTATTGACGAAAAACTACTTGATCAAGTTTCTACCCAAGCTAAGGATTCTCCAAGGCTGCGGATGAACTATAATTTTCATCAGAGCCTTGATGAAAAGTGCCATCGCTTTCTGAATGCTGTGGAACCAGGAACGGTTGTTCCCATACATAGACATCCCTCAAAGGATGAATCTTTTGTATTATTACGAGGGAAGGTGAGAGTGACTACTCATAATGATGACGGGTCAATCAAAGAGAGTGTTGTCTTGAATCCAAAGGAAGGTCTCTATGGTGTTGATATACCCAAAGGGGTATGGCATAAAGTGGAATCTTTGGAAAGCGGGTCTGTCTTTTTCGAGTGTAAAGAGGGGCCGTTTGTGGAGCATGAAGTTGAAGGGATTCTGGAAGTGAAAAGTGAAAAATGAAGAGTGAAAAGATTATACCGATTATGGTTCAAGGTTCACTGTTAAGGGTGAATGGTGAACGGGCAATAAATAATGGAAGAAATAAAGATTGAGAAACTACAGGCTAATGTTATAGACCATGTCAAAATGATTATTAATGTCCCTATAAGAACCGTAGGAGGGAAACCATTGTTCTATAGTAGGGGCGGATGTCACGTGAATAGCATTTTGCTATGTGATGACATAACGTCTAATAATGATTATTCATGCTCTATTATTGAGGGGATTGTAATATGTGACAATGGCTTGGCATTCGAACATTATTGGAACGTGATAATGGATGAAGAGAGTGTAGCACACTATGTAGACGTGACAATGGATGCCGTTGCAACAGAAGCTGAGCGTGAAATGGGAAAGAGATACTTTGTTATTAGAGAACGCGAAAAAGAGGAAGTGGAAGAGGACATCGCTAACGAGCAACCACTATTTTCAAAAGAGACCCACGATGCCATCGATGTGTACTATAAGGAGCATCCGGAATGGGAAGCGTATTATAGAGAGGGGAAACAATTAGTAGATAGTAAGCAATAAATATGAAGTTAAACAGTCTTTATATCAACGATTATAAGAACATCCAACAAGGTGTTTTGTTCTTCTCCGAAGAGGGGTATACCGCATTAGTGGGGGAGAATGGCTCTGGCAAGAGTAATTGGGTTGAGGCCGTGGCCGCTGTTTGCTGTCATCTGATAGAAGGGCAGGAACCAGAATTCCATTACGCTCTGAAACTGGATGAGGAGAAACAAGTGGAGTATAAAGGTGGAGAGATAGTATATAAAGACGGGGCAAATGTGATTACGAAAGAGGAGATTGACCTACCCCAAAGGCTTATTGTTAGTTATAGCGGCGAAGACCATCGACTTTGGGAGAAATATTTGCTGAAAAGCTATGCAAAGTACTTTGGAAACAGCCAGATGAACTCTGTGGACGAGCCTGCTGTGCTTTATGTGAATAGATATCACTGGGCTATAGCCCTCATCACCCTAATGTGTTCAGAACAAAAAGAAGTGAAAGAATTCGTGAAAGGACTGTGGTGTGAAACGGAAGAGATTGAACTCAGGGACATCAGTGTAGTTGTTGATATTGATGATGGCGCCAAGGGATATAAAGATGAAAATGCTGCGCAGTTATTGGATACATTGAAGCAGCCAGACCTTTCGATGAGAGCCATCAAGACAACCAATGTGGGTATTGAAGGTGATGATGATGTGGCAAAATGCAGACGCCTCTACTATTTGCTCTATGCACTATCAATGCCTGTTGAGAACAAGGACCTTGACATTAAGATGAGGAAGGCTGTTAAATCTATTGAAATAAGGAATGATAAGGGACTTCGTCTAACCAATCTCAGTGAAGGCCATAAAAAAAGAATCTTGATGATGCTAATGACCAGAATACTGGGTGATGAGAATACTTTATATTTGCTTGACGAACCAGACGCTCATGTGGATGTGACGGCAAAAAAGAGTATTTTGGATTTGGTATCGACAGCTAGAGGCTATGCTCTTATGACGACTCATTCACCAATAATGACCAGTATGATGAAGCCAGAGGCAGTGGAAACGGTGATTGATGGACATGCGAGCAAGCAAAAATGGTCTGATATTGTGGGTAACCTTGCAGATAATAGAATAACCGCAATAGACAACTTCCTTTTTTCTTTTAAGAAGAAAGTATTCATTACTGAAGGGAAAAGTGATATTCAGTACATACTACAGGCGGTGGAACGATTGAAAGATTCTAACCCCAACGTGAAGAATCTATTAAAGGCGGCTTCGTTCTGTCTGAACGGGGCTGGAGGTGTGGATTTCTTTTTAGAGCACTCATTACTGCCGATAGCTGAGTATTATGACAAAATGCTGTTCTTGTTTGATAATGACCAGGCAGGCAAGGACGCTCAAAAGAAGCTGAATGAATTTTTGGATAGTAACAAGAAACTTAAAACAAAAATAGATAGTCGTTTGTATGCTAATATCTATACGAGGCCTATTAACCATGACTTTCTGGTGGAGGATTATTTCCCCGCAACGTGCTATAAGGGGAAAGATGAAAATATCCCTGATTTCAATATCACCGGATTCCCCAAGTATAATGAGATAAAAAAGATGGGCTCAGCGGAAGCGGCTATCAAGAAATACATTGCCGACCACTATATGGAGGCAGAATTTGACAGTAAAGCCTATGAAGGATTTTTGCCGCTAATAGAAGAGATAATTAAGGCGCTGGAACTATAATAGAAGATGACGATGAACGAAAATAATATCAAAATTACAACGATTCTGGACATGGCTCTTATGGAGCTGATGCATAGGGAACGTCTGTCGCGTGAGGCCGGAATAGAAGAGTTTTGCAAGATTCTGTTGGTGAAACTATGCTACGAGCGTAAAAACTTGACGGTGTTGACATACTCGGATGTGAATGCCGGATTGTTTGAAGAGAGCATAGACAAATTGTATGGCAGGCTATTTATGTCTTTTGTACCTCCTTTTTTGTTTAAAGGGTGGGAACACATTGATGTTAAACAGAAAACCTTTGGTGAGGTGGTAAACCTGCTTAAGGATGTCAATTTTGCCGAAGTAAACGAAATAACTGCAGGTCGTGAGTTCTCAATGTTCTTACAGCTGCATTTCGGGTGGTACGCTAATGACTATTCGACTCCTACTTCGCTGACCAATTATATTTTCAAGGTGCTTGATTTGAAAACGATAAAGAGTATCTTTGATCCTTGTTGTGGAATAGGTGGCATGTTGGCTGCTGCCTATGATAATCGTGGTGATCATTTGTTGATATCGGGTAATGATATTCGTCAGACGATGGTGAATATCGCTCGTCTGCATCTGAAGATATATGGATATACGGGGGATTGCTTCACCTGTTTTGACTATACGGAGAAGAATCGAAGTGAATATTTGAAGTTGTATGACGTTATTGTTGCGCAGATTCCGACGAGAAGGCAGGCCTTCAGTATTGCGGGAAGGGCAAACAACGGCTACGGCGAAGATTTTGTGGACACAGATCTGGAGTTCGTGAAAAATATCGTTGGGCAATTAGAAGAGGGAGGAATTGCTGCCATCGTGGTGTCGGATAGTGTGGTGGAAGACCATAAGAAGCGTTTTGTAAGAGATTATATTTCTGGTAATGCTGAATTGCTGAATATTACCAAGTTTACGGACGTGGTTACCAAAAGCAACTACCATAAGAAGTCATACTATATTCTGTTTTTAAGAAAGACGCAAGGGCGTAGATATCATGATAAATGTTCTGTAACCCTTTTTGGAGAGGAAACCAGCAAAGATGATAAGGAAGAGGCCGCTTTGTGGGTTAAGAAATACATCAGCGGTGATATGTCTCTTGCTGACAATGCACTCTGCAAGAGGTTTGCATATTGGAACATGACGAACTGGAATATCTCTTTGCAGTTTATAAGAGACAGAATAGGAAATGAATATGAAGTTGTAACGCTGGGGGATGTTTTGTCGCTTAGGAGGGACAAAGTGGAGATAGAACCAGACAAGGAGTATCAGGAGCTTCGAGTAAGGAGAAGAGGCAAGGGCATTGACGTTAAGCGAGTATATCAAGGTGAAGTGATACATGAGAATATGTATTTGGCCAGAGCTAATGACCTGATGGTGTCTTCTTTTGAAGCAGATATGGGAGGCATGGGCTATGTGCCTAAGGATCTTGATGGTTGTGTGGTGACGAAGAATATCTACTTGTATGAAGTGAATAAACAACTAGTTGATGCGGATTACCTGATGATGGTGTTGAATAGCGACCCCGTACTGGAGCAATTACAGGAAATGAACGACCGCACACATATCCTATCAAGGATATCTATGAGTAAGTTCTTGTCTGTAGTAATTCCTCTACCAGACCTGCAGACCCAGAAAGCCCTATCAAAAGGGTTACAGCGATTTGTGGATAAGGTGAATAAAGCTGAGGAAGAACTAGATGCCGCCAAGAAGGACTTCAATAAGAAAGTGTTTGGAAGGGAGTAGGGCGTATGACTCAAGACGAAAGGTGGAATACCTATGGTTCATGGTGAAAGGTGAATGATCTAAAATGGGTTCACGGTTCATTGCGCTGTTATTTGGTTTGGGCATTTCGGTATCAATAGAAACATTGCAGTTTTTTCTAAAAAGAGGGTTCGCTGAGGTGGATGATGTGATGCATAATATAGCGGGGTGTGTGATAGGGTATGGAGTGTACAAATTGGTGAGATATGGGTATAAGAGGCTTGGTAAGAGGAGTGTGGTAGTTTTGTAGATATGTGTTTTGGCCGCAAAGGGGAAGAAATAAGGAGTATTAAGGTAAGTTAAAATAGAGTTATGAATAATCTTAAGTTGGATTTAGAAAACTGCTACGGTATCAAGAAGCTACAGCATGATTTTGCATATACCAACCATCATACCCAGCTAATATATGCAGCTAATGGTATGATGAAGTCTTCCCTTGCCCTAACGTTGAAAGGACTTTCAGGGCAATGCAAGGATAAGGCAAAAGACCGCTTGCATCCAACATTGCAGGCAAAATATGACGTATTGGCAGACGGAACCGCACTGGCTAAGGAGCAAATCTTTGTGGCTGACCCAGAAGAGAGTAACTTCGATACATCAGGAGCGTTTATCAACTTCCTGGCAAACACAGCTCTCAAACAGCAATATGATGCAATTTTCCGGCAGTTGAGTAGCTATGTATCTAGAGTTATCACTCCCTTAAAGGAAGTGTCGATCAGTTCCGATTGTGAAGACGAAATCCTGCGGACATTCAAAGCAGCACCAACAGACAGCATTTTCTCTATACTTGAACAATTGGCGATTGATGTTCAAGCGCAACAATACACGAACTATGGGTTTCGGTACAATTATGTGTTTGATAAAGGTGGTAAGGTTCAGAAATTTCTGGAAAAGCATGCGGATGACCTCCAAGCCTATATAACCCAGTATAATCAACTTATAAGTACCTCACAGGTATTCAGAAGTGTTGACGGCAAAACATTTGGAACTCACCAAGCCTCTGAATTGCAAAAGTCAATCGAGAGCGGGGAATTCTTTGGAGTGGACCACCACATTAAACTGCATGATGGCACGGAAATTACCACAATGGAGCAATTGACTGGAGTTTTCGATGCTGAAAAGGAAAGAATATTGAATGATGCAGAACTGCAAAAGACATTTGATAAGATTTCTAAAGCGGTTGACAGCAACAATGAAGTGAGACTGTTCAAAGACGTTATTGTAGATCATCCTCAAATTATTTTGGAACTGGCAGACTACGAAGGCTTTAGGAAGAAGGCATGGAAAGGTTATCTTTCAGCTCCTGCCGTAAAGCAGCATCTTATTGATTATTATACCTACTACCAGTCCCAGAAAACAGATCTCAACAATGTCATAGCACAGGCAAGATCACAGATCCCTCGCTGGAAATCAATCATCGACTTGTATAATGACCGTTTCCACGTACCTTTCAAGGTGGAGATAGAAAACCAAGATGAGATTATTCTAAAGCAAACTGCTGCAAAGCTAAAGTTTGTGTATGTGGACGAACAAGGAGCGGAGATAGAGAAACCTAAGAACGATATGCTTGCAATTCTGAGCAGAGGAGAACAAAGGGCTTTCTATATCTTACAATTGTTGTTTGAACTGGAATCAAGGAAGGCTTCAGGTGTAGACCATTTGGTTGTGTTTGATGATATTGCAGATTCGTTTGATTATCAGAATAAATACGCCATTATAGAATACCTGCATGACCTGGATGATACGGCAGGAAACATCTATATGCTGGTTCTGACCCACAACTTTGACTTTTACCGCACAATGGCTTCGAGACTGGGGCTACGCCCATGTACGTGGATGACCGTAAAGAAAACTGATGGCACGCTGGAACTAAAGCCTGGTCAATACCAAAGAAACATATTCGACCATTTTATAAACGAACATACTGACGACAAAGTATTTGTGAGTATGATTCCATTTGTTAGAAATTTGGTTGAATATACAAATGGGGAAAATACTGACTATTTAACCTTAACAAGTTGTCTTCATTTAAAGACGGATACGATGACTATAACAGATAATAATGTTATAGATATAGTAAAGAAATTTAATAAGGGTTGCACCTATGCAAGAACTGGCACAAACACCCCCGTTTATAGTTTGATTCTTGCAACGGCAGACGGTATTGCTGCAGAAGATTCTGTTGATGAAGTTAAGATAGAGAATAAAATAGTACTTTCCATTGCATGTCGTTTGAAAACGGAACAATACTTAAAGCGTCAATTATTAGCGGCTGGTTTAACAGAAGCTGATCTAGTGGTTACTTCTATACAAACGGCAGAATGGACCACATTATTGAAGCGCCACTGCCCAAATGATCCTAATAGAAGTATTGTCGAGCAAGTAAATATGATGACCCCTGAAATAATTCATATCAATAGTTTTATGTACGAGCCTTTGATAGATTTGTCAGTAATTCACCTTATAGACCTATATAGAAAAGTCTGTCTTTTATAAGCGCAGCATCTCATGGAAAGTACTTTTCCGTATATGTCAAGAACGTGTGTCCTACTCGTAAGATTTGGTAAAGAATGCGCATAGATCACAAACTTCAACGTGTCCAAGTCGACAGTTTCGAGATAGCTGATGAGCTGGTTTTTCGTTATTTCGATTCGTTGCCCGAAGCAGAGCGTGAACCAGCTTTGCTGCGGGCTATCCGTATAGGTGTGCTGGCAACCATGGAAGACCGATTCTCCGCATTCTTATCGAAGACTACGGATGACTTAGGTGTCCAGTTGGAGAATTTGAAACTCCTATTTGATATGAGGCAGGAGGTTTTCCATAAGACTGCTATCAAAGGTGTAGCCGCAGAAAATGATATCCTGGAATTCTTGGAGGATTACATCGGGCAGCGAAAATATGATGATATTGTATCTCTGTCGGGTACATCCAAGGGCACCCTCAAAAACAATAAAACAGGAGATATCCTTTCATATGTGGGTGGAGAGAATAGTGGGCGAAAGATTGCCATAGAATGTAAGTTTGACAAGAGTATTAAACTGGGTGATATTGATTCACCAGATATCGCCTCGAACAAATATGACACGGCATGGAGCCAGTTGCTCGAGGCGACGGTGAACCGAGAAGCCAATGCTAGTATAATTGTTTTTGACAAAACACTGGCAGACGCCTCCATACAGCGCACAGTTGACGGAGTTATATATGTGGACGAGGTCGGTTTTATCTGTATCATTGATTATGAAGCGTCTGACTACCATAATCTGGCTATTGCCTACAATCTGGCACGTAGCTTAGCTTTGCGGAAGGATGGGAAGAATGTTGAAGTAGAATTTGTGAATATGTTCATTCAGCGTCTGCTGAAAGACATTCGCGATGTACAGAGTATAGAGACGCTGGTAAAGAGCAATATCAAAAATAACCAGCAGATTCTTAAGAACATCGAGAAAAGCCTGCTATCTATTGAGTTTGATCAGCAGTACTTGATGAAGTATTTAGAGGATGGCTATCTGAGTAAAGCTGATTTACTGGAGTTTTATCAAAGAGAAGATATCAAGGCAAAGTATAAATTGCTTGCAAAAGATATAGAGATCGGAGAAGAGAACGAAGTGTGATAGTGACATAGAGATAAAGGAAATAGAATCTTTTCTGGTATTTAACATTTAATTATGAAAATAAAAAAATTAATTGGGAAAGGTGTTAGAGGTTATATAGACTTTGACATCAATTTTAGAGAGTCTGTTACTTTTTTGATTGGGATTAATGGCTCTGGAAAAACAACTGCATTAAAACTGTTATCTGCACTCTTGGAACCATCCTATAAAATGCTTTGTAGTATAGATTTCTTGGAATTAGCTCTTTTATGTGAGGTTGAGGATAATAAGACAGTACGAATACTATGTAAAAAAGATAAAAACAGAATGCTTCTGAGCTACGAGGATAATAATACTCGGATACAAGAAGAAGCGTTTGAGGTGTCGGAGATGGTACAAACTAATGAAGAACAAAGGGAACTGGCACGTGAGGAATATATTAGAAATAGAAGCATATTTGAAAATAGTAAAGTGGTTGCTCTTATAAAGTCATTGCAAACACCATTGTTCCTAGGTATTAATCGACGTGTTATAGAAATGAACTTAGGTGAAAGAATCGTAAGAGATGGTTCGCCAGTTAGAGATTTTCAAATGCGAAGACGTCGAGGGATGATAGATGATGCTGTTGACAGAGCCTTGTTTGATATTCAGAATCTTGTTTTTGATTATGTTAGACATAACGCCAAAAGACAAGCAACTTATGCTGATAATTTCAGGAAGAAAGTTGTTCATGATTCTTTTAAATTTTATGATAGTCTTCCCCAATCAATTAATAATGATTATGACAATCAACTGATGATTTTAGAAAAAAAACATGAGAATATTAAAGTGGCTATTCAAGAACTGGGATTAGACGAATTGACAGATGAGGTCGATAATCTATTTAATCAATTGGAAATTCTGATAAAAGATCTTTCCAAGCAATCTGCTCAGAAAGATGTAAACCTTGATTATTACAATACACTTGGCAAATGGATGGTAAATAGTACTCAGTTGGAAAAAATAGATGCCATTACACAATATGGAAATGAATACCTTGAAAATTTGAACAAACTTCGCGAACCGATAAATAGATTACAAGGAGGAGTTAATGTGTTTTTTAAGGAAGGTGGAAAAGAACTGATAGTTGATGGTCAAGGAGAGATAAAAGTAAAGATATCACCTAAAAGGGTTAATAGTATATACGAACTTTCTTCTGGTGAAAAACAACTTGTTGTTATGTTGGCACATTTGGCTCTAAATAAAGGCAGTAGACAGCACTCGGTGTTTTTTATTGATGAACCTGAATTGTCTCTGCATATAAGTTGGCAGGAATTGTTTGTTGATGCCTTGCTGAATGCTAGTCCACAAACTCAGTTTATTATTGCAACTCATGCGCCAGCAATATTGGCAAAGCCTGAGAGAAAAGAATGGTGCGAGGACTTATCACGATAGAGCATGGCTTTAGAATTTTCACTTGAAACTCGTAAGGCTGCAACAGTCTTTACAGAATATCGAAACACAATAGATATATATACAGAAGACTGTGATAAAGATAAGGAGTTTTATGTAAAGCTTCTAAATAGATTATTGGCAGATTCCGATATCCTCATAAATGATATACATCCTTTGGGGTGTCGAAAAACTGTTATTGAAAGTTGTCGGAATGATACGGATAATCGTAGGAGGAAGTTATATATAGTTGATGGGGACATTTATTTGCAATTTCTAGAAAAGGAAGAAGTGCCTCATCTGTATGTGTTGGATGCATATTGTATAGAAAATTATATGATATGTGAAGATGCTATCTGTAATGTTGCCTATATCCTTCATGGTCGAGATTCGATCGAAAAAGTGAAAGAAGTATTGAATGTTACACACACGCTAGATGACATAGCAAAACCTCTTATTAATTTGTTCTTTTATTATTCTATTCAAATGGAATGCATTGATCAATTTAACCTGATGAGTATAGATTGTTATATGAATAAATCTGCATGTACAATAGATACAGGTTTGATAGACAATAAAATAGGGGAAATAAGGGAAGGCTTGGTGCGACGAGGAATAACAGAGGAAACAATTGATAGGTTGTTGAATAAAAGAAAAGCGAAATACCCCTATAATACAGAGTCTTTATTGACGATAGTGTCAGGTAAGGATTTTATTATTCCATATTTCAAACACCATATTAACAAATGTTTAAAATGTTCCATAAAGTTACCCAAAGAAGCATGGAAATTTAATTTAGTTGATAGATGCGATTTAGGTCGATTGGATTCGTTAAAACATGCAATCCTTTCAGCATAATATGCCACAGGGACCGCTCCTTGACAACTGATGGTTCATGGTTGTTATTTTGTACGTAGACGTAGTTTCAGACATTAAAAATCGACAGGATGAATAAGGTCTTTCATTAGAAAAACCTCAGCGGGCACCGCTGCTGGCTGAGGTGAAAGGGAAGAAAAATTTTACTGTTCTCGCTTAATCACGGTTATGAGCTTCGCTCGAAATCGCTTGCGCTCAACAGTCTTCATACGAGTTTGGATTGTATTCGCTTAAACGCGATTTTCAGGCTGTAATGCGAAATATTCCGAAGCACAGGAGAAACAAGGACAGGCTTTGGCTACATGAGGAAGTTCGTTGTGACCAACGATACGGGCATCGGGATACTCCTCGGTGAGTTCCTTCAAGAGTGACCAAAGGGCAGCTTTCTGAGCCGGGGTCCGGGTGTCAGCAGATTCACCTTTTTCATTCAAGCCTCCTTCGTAGACGATGCCGAGGGAACAGTAGTTGAAATGACGGGCATGAACACCTTGGACTGATTCTGGAAGCAATGGGATGATATCGCCATTGGTTCGCACATAGTAGTGGTAGGAACACTGGCCATACTTGGCTTCACCGCAGGCTATCAGGTTTTCGACGCTGAAAGGGCGAGAGGGCTTACAGGCTACACAGTGCACCACGAGCAGCTTGACTGCAGAATGTTTAAGTTCTTTCATAGCTTACATGTTTTTAAATGCAGGACTGTACAGCTATTGTTCCAGCAACGGTTGTGATGATGGTGGCGAGGATCTGGAGGATCTGCTTAATTGTTGACCATTTGAGTTTCATAGTTCACACGGATAAGTATTAAAGAATTAATAAAACGTCACACAGATTGCACAGATTTCACAGATTTTTTTCTATCACGACCACAAATTACACTAATAACACGAATAAAAAAGCGGTAGACTTTCAGATGATGAGTTGTTTTTTTATTGAAGTACTTCTGAGAGTTAACTCTCAAGATACTTCCAAAGAAAACCAACCTTTGTTCCGAACAAAGCAATCATTATGATGATTGTCATCTGAAAGGACCAAGAACCATCCGTGCCATCTGTGTCATCTGTGTGAGGTAATAGAGATGACTGTCATCTGAAAGGACCAAGAACCATCCGTGTCATCTGTGTGAGATAATAGAGATATGATGGATAATGAACTGACCTATCAGATACGAGGAGCTATTTTCGATGTATATAACGAACTAGGTCCCGGTCTCCTTGAAAGCGTATATGAAGAGGCCTTGGTGTTTGAGCTCCACCAGCGTGGACTACAAGTAGCCAGGCAGGTGGAAGTTCCCATTAATTATAAGGGGAATGTGCTCAAAACCGCTCTTAGACTGGATTTGCTCATCGAGAATCAAATTATCGTAGAGCTAAAGTCAGTGGAAGAGATGAAAGCGGTGTTTGCAAAACAGTTGCTTACATACATGAGGCTTATGGATAAACGCGTTGGCCTCTTGGTCAATTTCTCTTCAGATAATATCAGGGAGGGCATCATTCGCATAGCGAATTAATCTGTGCCATCTGTGTCATCTGTGTGACAATAAGTTAAAGAACTCTGTGAGGGGCTAGTCGGCGTTAATCTCCATTGCCGATGTCACCATAGTCCGGGTCAGTGCCACCTCCGGTATTGTCACCGCCAGTGTTATCGCCAGTATTGTCACCAGTGTTGGAACTACCACCGCCAGTGTTGGAGCCACTACCACTATTCGTGCCATTCGTGTTCGACTCGACATTCATGGCGTTGTCGTGAGTTTCCTCGAAGACGACATCCTTGAGCATGGTGATAGCATTGACGAACTTCTGCTTGACAGAACCATCCTCGGCCTTCTGCTGACCAACGACGACACGGGTGGTCTCGGGCTGGAAGAGTACACGACGGGTGGTGATGGTCTGGGCTCCGCAGTCCTCGAGCTTAGTGACACCGATGGAGCTGAAACCAACCTTGAAGATACCGATGCCGTCGAGCTTGATCTTCTGGCCCAGTTCGAAGAAGTGCTTGAAGGCTTCGCCCAGTTCCTGGAGTACGGCCTTGATGTCGCTCTTCTTCACCGATGCTTGGCGCTGGATGAAGTCGGAGAGCTCCTCGGTACCGATGAAATGGTTGTCGTACACTGCCATCGCGTAGTACTTACCGTAAGCCTCGCTGTGGCTGTTCTTGTTTTGAGATTTAATGAATTTTTGAGACATAGTTTGAAAATTGAAAGTTGAAAGTTGAAAGGTGAAAGTTATGTTTTACTAATCCGGATAGTCTTAACGACATTTAATATTTTTTTAATTGTTCAGTGCGTAACTTGCTGAAAATTAAGTTTACATTAAAATGATTTTTTTAAGATATGATAAAAAAAATTGTTATTTGTTTATTCTCTGCAGTTTTAGCCTGTGGGAGTAACCGCGCATTTGCACAGCAGGATGAGTTGTCTGTTGATTCTAATGCCGTTGTGACGAATTCATTCTGGGACAACTGGTATGGTCAGTTGGGAGTGGATATGAGTTTGTTATTTCCAGCCCATCATAGTGTAAAAGATTTATTTCCAAACGGAAAGTGTTTTGGTGTGGATGTTGCTGTCGGTAAATGGTTTTCACCAGAGTTTGGTGGACGTTTTAAAGTTGTATGGAATAATGGTATTCTGCCTAACGACCATAATACATGGCTGGCACCGTATGGCGTTCCTGGTGAAAACCATAGACATGGCGGATATTTGAACTTTATATGGGATGT
>JAEEGL013199053.1_pt1 | contig 25029 bp, 20 predicted proteins | sample 9134231 | NCBI WGS metagenome assembly JAEEGL01 (sample SAMN16246548, study PRJNA631951) | gut metagenome | biome: gut microbiome; feature: rumen; material: fiber-attached | host: Bos | place: Iran: Karaj | collected 2018-10 | reverse complement strand
TTTGTCCAGCGGGTCAGCGGGCTGGGGTTCGGGATGACCGTGATGATGCTCCTCCCGTTTCTCGCCAACTCCTACGGGGAGGCAACGGTGGCGACCGGGATCGCCAATATCCCCCTGGCGGGCGTCATCGCTTATTCCAACCGGAAGAACATCCTCTGGAAAAAGGCGCTTCTGCCGCTGGGACCGGCGTTCGTTACCAAACTGATCTCCATCCGCCTGGTGGCGGAGCTCAAAGATTATACTTCCCTTCTCCGGCGCGGGTTCGGCGTTTTTCTGATCCTCGCCGGGGCGTATTATCTCTTCGTCCAGAAAAAGATCAAATTGAAGCCCACCCTGCCGGCGGCGCTGATCTGCGGCACGATCTCGGGCTTCTGCGACGGGTTTTTCGCCTCGGGCGGTCCCCCGATCGCGCTGTATATGCTCGCCGTCTGCGGCGAGGACAAAGACGCTTACATCGCCACCTCGCAGACCTACTTTTTCTTTTCGGGAGTTCTGTCGCTTCTGGTGCGCGTCTCCAGCGGCCTGGTCACGCCCGATTCGCTCCTTTTGTCGGTCTTCGCCACCGCGGGGATGTTCCCCGGGGTGTTTCTGGGAAAAAAGATCTTCCGCAGGATCGATCCCGATCGGCTGCGGAAGACGGTCTACTGTATGATCCCTTTTTGCGGGCTGATGCTGATCCTGCGCGGTTAGCCCTCTCCGGGCGGAGGGGGAAGCTCGATCTTCCCCGCCCCGAGGAGCGATATCTCCTCTTCGTCGTGCGTGGCGCAGACGACGGTTTTCCCGCCGCTATATCGAAGGACGGTCTCGACCGTCCTTTTTTTCGCCTCGCGGTCAAGTCCCTTGAAGGGCTCGTCAAGGAGCAGGAGGCCGGAGGGAAAAAGAACGGCGCGGACGACGGCGACCCGGCGCTTCATACCGCCGCTGAAGGCCCTGACCGGGGAAAAGGCGAATTCTCGAAGGCCCGTCGATCCGAGCGCCGAGAGGATCTCGTCCCGGGAGACGGACTTGCCGGTGACAAAACGGACGTTGGAATAAGCGGAAAAATCCTCGCAGAGGCGGTCTTCCTGAAAGACGAAGGACACGCCGGAGGGTTTTGGATCGATCGACCCGCTCTCCGGGACCAGAAGCCCCGCGAGGACGCGGAGAAGCGTCGTCTTCCCGCAGCCGGAGGGACCGGTGACGCAGGTGATCCCGCCGAGGGGGAAAGAAAGATCGAGACCGCGGAAGATATGCCGGTCGCCGAAAGAGACCGAAAGATCCCGCACGGACAGTTCGCTCACAGTTTTTCCACCCCCTTGAAGACCGCCTTCAAAAGGAAGACGACGGCCTTTTCGCAGAGAAGGCTGACCAGAACGATGACGACCGTCCAGGCGAGAAGGTCCGCCGTGAGAAAATACAGTTTGGATTCGTAGAGTTTTTCCCCGACGGAGCCGGTGACCATCCCGATGACCTCCGCGGCGGTGCCGGCCTTCCACGCCATGCCGACCGCGACAGAGCAGGACGAGATCAGAAAGGGGCGAAGGGCGGGCAGGTGGACGTAGAGGTACTGCCTGAAACGGGGAACGCGGTAAAGCGACGCCATCTCCCGCAGATCGGCCGGAGCGGCCTTCATCCCCTGCAGGACGTTGGAATAGAGCGGAGGGAAGGCGATGAGAAAAGAGATGACGACCGTCAGTTTCGCGTAGGAGAGCCAGATGAGGCAAAGAATGATGAAAGAGGCGACCGGGACGGACTGGAAGACGACCACGTAGGGGCGGATGAGGATCTCGGCGACGCGGAACCGGTAGGCGAGAACGCCGAAAAACAGCCCGGCGGCGAACGCCGCCAAAAAGCCGAGCCCGATGCGGAAGAGCGAGAACCCGACCGTCGGGAGAAAATCGTGGGATATGACGATAAGCCCCAGACTCTTCAGGACCGTGAGGGGAGAGGCGAAAAGCAGTTCCATCCCGACCAGGGCGGAAAGCAGCTGCCAAAGCAAAAGCGCAAGGAGAACGGCCGAACAGCGGTAGACCCATTCTCTCCTGCGCTTTTGCGTTTTCATTTCAATTCACCGTTTATCCGTTTCATCCGATATAGTAGAAATCATCCGCGGGGACGGCGCCGCCGACCGCTTTGGCGTTCTGGGACGAGAGGACGTTCAGATAGCCCGAGGCGAGCGTTTTCATCGTCTCGCCGGTGATGCAGACGACGTGGCAGGCGGGGATCGCCTTTTCGGCGACTTTGGCGGCGACGATGCCGTATTTTTCGACCAGAACGGCCGCGTCGGCGACAGACTCGTTCACGTAGGCGACGGAGGCCGCGTATTCGGTCAGGAAGCGGGCGAGGGCTTCGGGATGCTCTTCGGCGAAGGCCTTGCGGACGAGTAGGCCGGCGGTGATGAAGGTGCTTCCGTTGTTATGGCTGTCCCAGACCGCGGTCAGGTCGAGCGCGACGCGGAAGTTCTCCAGCTGGCCCGAGGCGACGGTCACGAAGGGCTGAGGCATCATGGCGATCGCGTGCTCTTCCCCCGCCATACGGGAGACGACCTCGGTCGGCTCGCTCATCCAGACCATATCGACGTCTTTTTCGATATCGAGGTCAATGAGGGAAAGGAGATAAGAAAGCGCGTATTCGGGCGTGGTGCCTTTGCCGGTGGCGTAAACGGTCCTGCCCTTCAGGTCGGAGAGGTCTTTGATCTCTTCCCCGCCCTTTTCGACGACGTAGACGACGCCGAGGGTGTTGACGGCGGCGAGTCTGACTCCGCCGTTGGAATTGTTATAAAGGACCGAGCAGAGGTTCAGGGGAAGCGCGGCGACGTCAAGCTCGCCTTTGAGGAGTTTGGGCGTCAACTCGTCCGCCGCGGCCGCCATCGTAAAGTCGTATTTGTCGACGGTCTGCCCTTTTTCGGCGGAGTCGAGCAGTTTGACCAGACCGATGGTCGTGGGGCCCTTGAGCCCGCCGACGCGGACTTCGACCGGCGTCGGGACGGGTTCGGTCTCGGGAGCCGCGGTCGTTTCGTCGGCTACGGGGGCAGTCGTTTCGACCGGGGAAGCGGTGGTCACTTCTTTTTCGGTGGTTTTACCGGTCCCCTGACCGCCGCACCCGGCGAGAAGGAGCATGCCCAGGCAGAGCGCGAGGGCGGAAAGGAGGATTTTTTCGATGCGTTTCATAATGGATCCCTTCTTTGTTTTTTTGTGCTTGGTTTCGCACCAACAAGATAACAGAGAAGAGACTTAATTTCCGTTGCGTAGGCAACGCTTTTTATTTATTTCGGCAGGATCTTGAAAGTGTTTTTGTGGAAATCGATGATCCCCTCTTTTTTCATACGGGAGAGTTCCCGCGAGAGCGCCGAACGGTCGGCGCCGACGTATTCCGCCATGTCCTCGCGGTCGAAGGGGAGGGTAAAAACCACGCCCGTCCGGGCGGAAACGAAAGAAAAGAACGTCAATATCTTTTCGCGCAGACTTTTTTTCGAAAGGATCTGTATGCGGCGGTTCATCTCGAGCGTGCGCGCCGCCAGCACGCGGGTGAATCTTTCGCGCAGTTCGCTTTCAAGGGCGGGGTCCTCCCCTCCGCGGTCGAAGAAGGCCGGGATCGAGAGGAGAAGCGCCTCGGACGGCTCGACGGCGCAGAGCCAGACGGGGGACTCCCTCAGGCGGAGAAAACACATCGCCTCCCCGAACGACCCGCCCGGGGTGACGTTGGCGAAGATCATGCGGTTGCCCTCCGGATCGACCGAATAGGCGCGGATGAGACCTTTCAGCACGATCCCGAATCTTTCCGGCCTGTCGGAGGGGGTGAGGAAGGTCTCGCCTTTGTCGAACCGTACGGTCTTCGCGTCGAACATGGCGAGAGCTTTTTTCAGTTTTTCCCCTTCCATGCCGCGGAAGAGCGGATGGCCGGCGGGAGAGAGGGGGAGGTCAGAGTTCGCTTTTTTCATAGCCGTTGCAGTGGACGTCCAGTATCTCGCGGTATTCTTTGTAGAAGGACGTGAAAGTCCCTTTGTCGAGTTCGGCGCGGATCCTTTCGGTCAGCTTGTTGTAGAAGTAAAGATTATGCAGGACGCAGAGGCGCATGCCGAGCATCTCTTTCGCTTTGAGGAGATGGCGGATGTAAGAGCGCGAATAGTGCCGGCAGGCAGGGCAGAGACAGCCCTCCTCGATGGGGCGGGGGTCGTCGAAATAGCACTCGTTTTTGAGATTGACCTTGCCCGACCAGGTGAACATGTTGCCGTGGCGGGCGTTGCGGCTGGGCATGACGCAGTCGAAGAAATCGATCCCGCGGTAGACGCTTTCCAGAATATTGACCGGCGTGCCGACGCCCATCAGGTAGCGCGGTTTGTCGGACGGCATATAGGGCTCGACCGCGTCGATGACGCGGTACATCTCGGCCGTCTCCTCGCCGACGGCCAGACCGCCTATGGCGTAACCGTCCAGACCGTAGCCGGCGATCTCTTTCATGTGAGCGATACGGATATCGTCGAACGTGCCCCCCTGATTGATCCCAAAGAGGAGCTGCTCGCGGTTGACGGTGTGGGGAAAGGAATTGAGCAGACGCAATTCGTCCTTACAGCGCAAAAGCCAGCGGGAGGTCCGCTCGACCGAGGCCTGCACGTAGTCGCGCGGGGCGGGGTTCGCGACGCATTCGTCGAAAGCCATGGCGATCGTCGAGCCGAGGCGCGACTGGATCTGCATGCTCTGCTCCGGGCCCATGAAGATCGGTTTGCCGTCGACGTGCGAGTAGAAATATACCCCCTCTTCGCGGATCTTGCGCAGTTTGGCGAGCGAAAAGACCTGAAACCCGCCGCTGTCGGTCAGCACCGGCCTGTCCCAGTTGAAAAACCTGTGCAGTCCGCCCATTTTTTTGATGAGCTCATCGCCCGGACGGACGTGCAGATGGTAGGTGTTGGAGAGCTCGACCTGACAGCCGATCTCTTTGAGGTCCATGGTCGAGACGCCGCCCTTGACGGCCGCGCAGGTCCCCACGTTCATGAAGACCGGCGTCTGAATGTCCCCGTGGACGGTGCGGAACGTGCCGCGGCGGGCTTTGCCCTCCGTTTTGTGAACGATGAATCTATCCATCGGCGCGGGTCTTCCTTTCTTTGCGGAAGGCGTTCCTTCCGAGTTTCATCAGGTCGAGGACCATGGAGCGGGGGTCGGCCGAGCGGTTGACGACCGCGTCGACGGCGAGGGCGATGGGCAGATCGACGTCGTATTTTTCCGCCAGGGCGAGCGCGGCGGGAAGCGCGTTGATCCCTTCGACGACCATGCCGACCTCGGAGACGGCCTCCTTTGCCGTTTTCCCCTTTCCGAGCAGGACGCCCGCGCGAAAATTGCGGCTGTGTTCGCTGGTGGCGGTGACGATGAGGTCGCCGATGCCGGCGGGGCCGGAGAACGTGGCTTCGTCGCATCCCATCGCGCGCCCCAGGCGCGCGATCTCCGCCATGCCGCGCGTGATGATGGCCGCGCGGGTGTTGTCGCCGTAGCCGAGCCCGCTCGAGACGCCCGAGGCAAGGGCGATGATGTTTTTCAAAGCGCCGCACAATTCCGCGCCCAGAACGTCGGACGAGGGGTAAACGCGGAGGCAGTCGCAGGAAAAGAAGGCGCGGACGGCCTCCACGGCGTCCGGGTCGCCGCCCGCCGCCACGATGACGGTGGGCATCCGGCGCGCGACCTCTTCGGCGTGCGTCGGCCCGGTCAGCGCGACGGGGCGGATCCCGCTCCTCCCCGCTTTCCCGAACTCGTCGGAAATGACGCCGCTGAGCGTGAGCAGCGTGTCTTGCTCGATCCCCTTCGCCACGTCTACGACGATCTGCCCTTCCCGGAAAAAGGGCGCGGCTTTGCGCGCAGTTTCGCGGACGAAGACCGAGGGGACGGCGAAAAGAACGACGTCCTTCCCCCCGCACGCCTCTTCCATCGAGGCCGTGTAGACGACCGAGGGGGGTATCTCAAGTTCCAGATAGGGATGGTAGCGGGTGAAAGAATAGGCCTCTACCTCTTCGGGGAGCGCCGACCAGACGGCGACGTCCTTTCCGTTTCCGGCAAGAAGAGCGGCGAGCGCCGTTCCCCACGTCCCGGCGCCGAGGATCGCGATCGATTGCATAATAATCTCTTTTCTGTTTTTTCATTCGGCTCCTGCGGGGGCCGGCGAACGGGAGAGGCGCGGGGAGGTCATTCTCTCCCGCCTCAAAGCCGCCAGGTCGGCAGGTCGGGCGCCGGCCGGGCGAGAAAGGCCTCCCAGCTGTAATCGGTGTCCGGGAAAAAGACCTGAAGGATGCCGTCCATCGAGATGAAGTCGCCGGCTTTTCGGGCCGCCTCCTCGTCCTCGCGGACGTCGAAAGTCATATCGCCGCAGTCGAGTTTACAGTCGCGCGGACCGTCGACCGACGCGACCGAGCCCCGGAAAACGCCGAACCCGCCGGTCCGGGAAAGGGAGCCGACCGGGATCTCTTTGACCGCGTCTCCGGAGGGAACGGCGATCCCGCCGGTGACACGGAAGTCGAGCGGGCGGACGTCGTTTTCGCGCAGGTTCTCCCTCAGAAACTTCAAGGGGGCGAAATGGCGGGCGAACAGCGTTTGCTCTCCGACCGACAGGCTGACGATCCCCTCGAAATCGTCGACGTAGCGGAAGCGCAGAATGGTCGCCTGATAGATCATCGTTTTCATCCTTTTTTGATTTCAGTGATCCCCGCCGGAAGGGCCGATCCGGCGAAGCGCCTCGAAAGCGAGGACAGAGGCGGCGGAGACCGAGGAAAGCGCGAGATCGCACTCCCGCCCGTATTCGATGCGGACCCTTTCGTCCGCCAGTTCCAGGACCTCTTTCCCGATCCCCCGTTTTTCCCCGCCGAGCGCCATCAGAAGCGGACGGGCGAGGAGAGCGCGGGAGAGAGGGATCGAACGTTCCATCTCCGAGGCGACGATCAGGTAGCCGCGCGCTTTGAGTTGCGAAACGGCGGAAGGCGGGTCGCAGACATAGAGAGGGATCAGTTCGGACGCGCCGGCCGATGAGCGGCAGACGACGCCCGCCGCGCTCATCCAGTTGCGTTCGGTCAAAAGGACGGCGTCCGCCCCCGCCGCGTAGAGCGAGCGGAGAATGAAGCCGAAGTTGTACGGGTCTTCGACTCCGTCGACCAGAAAGAGAAACCCGCGCGGGGGAACGGCTTCGGGGGAAAAGGCGGGGATGTCGACGTCCGTGCACTCGGCGACGATCCCGCCGTGGGAGGAACCGACGGTCATGGAATCGATGACCTGCTTATCGACAAGATCGACCGGGAAACCGTGCATCTCGCCCAGACGGAGGAGAAGGCCGTAGTCGGCCGCGCGTTTGCGCATCCGCGAGGCGTCGAAGTACGCGCGGACCACCTTCCGCCCGTTTCGCGAACGGCAGACCGCTTTGAGAGAGATCATCCCCTCGAAAAGATTGCCGGGAAGATATTTGTCTTCTTCCCTCCTGCCTTTTATCACGGAGACCCTTCCTTTCCGTTCGCGGGGCGTATGCTGAGGAGACGATACCTCTCCCCGTCTTCAGAGAAAAACGCGTAGTATTTGCCTCCGCTTTCTTTCCCCTCAAGGTCGAAAGCGCGGAAAAGGAGGATCGCCCCGCCGTCCGTTTTTTCGCAGGAGTAGACGGTGATCTTCCTTTCGCCCGGAGGAGGCTGAAATTCGGCGGAATAGGCCGAAAGGTCGGGGTAGTAGCGGAAATCCGCCGTATCCGAATGGGCGAAAGAAACGACGCCGAAAAGGGCGTAGAGACGCGATTCGAGCGCCTCCTGAGGGATGAGGTTGAAAAAGGCGGCCGAAGGATGGGCTTCTTTCGCGCGCAGATAGGCCTCCCCGGCGGAGGTATAGAGCGGATAGTCGGCCGCCAGAAGATCGGCGAGGAGCGCGTTATGGATCTGTTCGCGCCCCGAGGAATAATCGGAAAATACGACCGGATCGAGCGAGGCCCCCCGGAAAAGCGGAAGGATGATCGCGCACATCGTCCGCGCCTCCGCGCCGTCCGCGGGAAGCGGCTCGCCCCCCGTCTGTCGGGCCGCTCCGCAGGAAGAGAGAAGGAGCGGAAAAAGGATGAGGAAAGAAAGCAATATCTTTTTCATATCCGAATTCACGAGCCCTCCGGATCGAGGAGAGAGAGCAGATAGCCCTCGCGCATGCCGGAGGAACTGATGACGATCTTTTCGGCGCCGAGCCGTTCGGTGATCGCCTCGTACGCCGCGGCGGCGGGCAGGATCATTTTGTGGCGTTCGGGGAAAAGCGCGCGAAGCTCGCTCCGCTTTTCGCCCCCGTAAAGCGAGGGGATCGAGCGCATCTGTTCGAGCGTCATGGCAAAGCCGTTGTCGTCTTCGCCGCTTATCTCTTTCGCGTGACGGTAGAGCGCCGCCAGGGCGCGGGCGCTGCCGCCGATGAGATAGAGCGTTTTGCCCGCGTTTTCGGGAACGGCCTGCTTCTCGAGCGCTCCGGCGGCTTCGCGGCGCATCTCCTCCCATTCCGCGGGGTCCGGGTAGTCGCTCTTACAATGCCCTTTATAGAGGGAAAGGCAGCCGAAGGGGAGGCTGGTGAGAAAAAAGGGCTTCCCGTCGCGGAAAAGGACGATCTCGGTGCTTCCGCCGCCCATGTCTGAAAAAGCGCCCGTCTTTTCGCCCCGGACGGTGCGGTTGAGCACCGCGCGGAAGGAATATTCCGCTTCTTTTTCGGCGGGGAGCAGGTCGATGGAAAGACCGGTCAGGCGGCGCATCGCCGCTATCACGTCGGAAGAATTGGAAGCGCGGCGAAGCGAGGCCGTGGCGAAGGCACAGACCTTGTCGCAGTAAAGCCCGTCGGCCGTCCTTTTGAACGCCGACAGGGCAGAGGCGAGGGTCGCGAATCCGTCGAACCGCATCCGCCCGCCGGAAATGCGGGAGATCAGCTCACACACGCGGCTTTCTTTGCGGACGAGGAAGAAGTCCCTCCCGGCCGTGTCGAAGACCGAGAGCTTGACGGTATAGGACCCTATGTCGATCACGGCGACGCGCATACGCTTTCCTCCCGGCGCTTTTATAATTTCTTTACTGATTGATTTATTATAACAGACAGAAAATAAATAATCAATACGTCGGCAAAAAAAGCGGACAAAGCGAAAAAACGGGGGGCGGATCACCTCCGGGTAAGCGCCTCCCCCGCCTCTCCCCGCCGTCCTTGCTTTTTTCGCCATTTTGCTGTATAATCACGACATCCCAAAAAGGAGAAAAACGATGAAATTACTGGCGATCGACGGGAACAGCATCCTCAACCGCGCGTTTTACGGGATCCGGCCGCTTTCGACGGCGGACGGCCTGCCGACGAACGCGCTTTTCGGTTTTCTGAACATCCTTCTGCGCCAGCTGGAGGAGACCGAGCCGACGCACGCCGCGGTGGCCTTCGACCTAAAAGCGCCGACCTTCCGCCACAAGGCCTTCGACGGCTACAAAGCGGGGCGGCGGCCGATGCCGGACGAGCTGAAGGCGCAACTCCCCTTCGCCAAAGACCTTTGCCGGGCGCTGGGATTTACCGTTCTGGAAAAAGAAGGGTTTGAGGCGGACGACATTCTGGGCACGCTCGCGGCGACTGCCGAAAACGCCGGAATGGACGCCGACATATTGACCGGGGACCGGGACGCGCTTCAGCTGATCGACGGACGGGTCAACGTGCTGCTGGCCGGGAACGCCGAAACGAAACGGTTCGACGTAAAGGCCTTCACCGAAAAATACGGCGTGGACCCTTCGGTCTACGTCGAGGTCAAGGCGCTGATGGGGGACAGTTCGGACAACATCCCGGGCGTGCGGGGCGTCGGGGAAAAGACGGCTTTCGCGCTGATCAAAGACTACGGCAGTCTGGACGCGCTTTACGCGCGGCTCGATGAGTCCCCTCTCCCCCCCAAGCAGAAGGAAAAACTGCGGGAAGGGGAAAAAGACGCCCGTCTTTCGCGTTTTCTTTCGGAGATCAAAAAAGACGTGCCGCTGGGGATCGGGGCGGACGACCTCGCCTATCCAGGGTTCCGGAGGGGAGAACTGTTCGCGCTGTTGAGCCGGCTGGAATTCACCGCCGCGATCAAAAAACTGGGACTGGACCGGACGGAAACCGCTTCTCAGGCTCCGAAGGCGGAAGCTGAGACCGTTTCCCTCTCTTCGCTCGGAAAAGGGCCTTTCGCCGTGCGGACGGAAGAAGACGGTATCCTCGTTTCGGACGGGGAAAAGACCTTTCGCCTGGCTTCTTCCGACTACCCCGCGTTTTTGAGAAACGGAGAGAAAAAGAAGGTCTTTCTCTCAAGCAAAGAGGCGTACCGCGCCTCTCTCGCCGCGGGAGAGGAAGCGGAGGGGATCGTTTTCGATCTTTCGCTCGCCGCGTACGTGCTCGACCCGTCGGACGGAACGGCTGGAGTCGACCGCCTGGCCGCCAAATACCTGCCCGGAGAGGTCTTTTCCGACGAGGGAAAGCGGCTTTTCGCTCTTTATAAAGTCCTGAAAGAAAAGACGGCGGGGGAAAAAGAAGCGTTCCTTTGCGAAAAGATCGAGTTCCCGCTGGCGAAAACGCTCGCCGAGATGGAAGATCGCGGCTTTTCGGTCGACAGAGACCGGCTGGAGGCCTACGGAAAGGCACTGGAGCGCGAAGCGAAGGAACTGGAGGAACGCATCACCTTCGCCGCGGGAAGGGAGTTCAACGTCAACTCCCCCAAACAGCTGGGCGAGGTCCTGTTTGAGGAGATGGGCCTGCCGCACGGGAAAAAGACGAAAAGCGGATACTCGACCTCGGCGGAGATTCTGGAGGAATTGCGTTTCTCCTGGCCGGTGGTCGACGACATCCTCGAATACCGTCAGCTGACGAAGTTAAAAGGAACGTACACCGACGGGCTGGCGAAGGTCATTTCGCCGGACGGGCGGATCCACACGAATTTCAATCAGGCGCTGACGCAGACCGGGCGGCTCTCCTACTCCGAGCCGAACCTGCAGAACATTCCGGTCCGCACCGAGAGGGGAAAGGAACTACGGCGCTGTTTCGTGCCGAAAGAAGGATATCTTCTGGTGGACGCGGACTATTCGCAGATCGAGCTGCGCCTTCTGGCGCATATCGCGAACGACAGCGCCATGCTGGAGGCCTTCCGCAACGGAGAAGACATCCACACCTCGACCGCGTCGCAGGTCTTCCGCGTGCCGGTCGAGATGGTGACCCCGGAGCTGCGCAAACGCGCGAAAGCGGTCAATTTCGGCATCGTTTACGGCATCGGCGATTACTCGCTCTCGCGGGATCTGGGGATCAGCAAAAAGCGAGCAGGGGAATATATCGACGCGTATCTCTCGCATTACGCCGGCATCCGGGATTATCTGGAAAACGCCGTCAGGGAAGCGAAAGCGAAAGGATATACCGAAACGATCTTCGGCAGAAAACGTTTCATCCCCGAACTCTCTTCGCCAAAGGCCGCCCTGCGCGCCTTCGGGGAACGGGTCGCCATGAACAGCCCGATCCAGGGCAGTTCGGCGGACATCATCAAACTGGCGATGATCCGCGCGGACGAACGCCTGAAGAGGGAGGGGGTCGACGCCGCCCTGATCCTGCAGGTGCACGACGAGCTGGTCGTCGAGGCGAGAGCGGATCAGGCCGAGCGAGCCGCCGTCATCCTGAAAGAAGAGATGGAGGGGGCGGTGAGCCTTTCCCTGCCGCTGACCGTCGAGGTCAAGACCGGGAGCGACTGGCTGGAGGCGCATTGAGGCGGCCCGGCGAAGCGTCGTCCCCGCGGACAACGGACGGGAAGCGAGGGGCCGGCTTTTTTCGGGGCAAATTCTTCATAAAAAAATATTGACGCGCCCCTTTTTTTATTGTATAATGACTCTATCCACATAATGAGTTATGAATCGCCTTTATGCCGACCAACCAAACCATTACCGGAGGAAAAAAGCATGAAATCCATCCAGCTCAAAAAGGTCCTTTGCCTTGCTTTGGCCGCTCTCTGCCTCGTTTCGGTCCTCGTCTCCTGCGGGGGCGGCGGATCGGGCGCCGCAAACGTCACGGAAACGTACGAGACCGAGATCCCGGCCGGGAACGAATTCGACCCGCAGCTGCCGAAGAAAGACTACGACGGGTACGTGTTCACCTGGCTGACCTCCGCCCCCGCCGACGCGTATTTCGTGAACTACGTCGTTTCCGACGGCGAAAGCTCTGAGCTGATCCCCAGCGCCGTTTACAGAAGAAACGTCGTTCTGGAGGACAAATACAACATCAAGTTCGCGCAGGTCGAATCGACCGACGCCCGCAGCGAAGTCCGCACGCAGGTGATGAGCGGACAGTGCGAGTTCGACGCGATCATCATCCGCGGGACCTATCAGTCCGCCCTCGCCCGCGAAGGCCTGCTTTACAACATCAAGGCGATCCCGAACGTCGACCTGAGCCAGCCCTACTGGGATCAGAACTCGGCGAAAGACCTGGCGGTGGGCAATTCGCTCTTCTTCACCAACTGCGATCTGAACATCAAGCTCGGATACGGGCTGTTCTTCAACAAACAGATGATCGAGGACTACCAGCTGACCTCTCCCTACGCCTACATCGAAGACAACAACTGGACGCTGGACACCTTCGGCGGCCTGGTCAAATCGGTCTCGCTCGACCAGAACAACGACGGCGTGATGGATGAGAACGACCGCTACGGATCGACCTTTGAGCATCACAACGTCTGCACGCTGCTCTACGCCGCGGGCATCCGCGCCACAACGCAGGACGAGACCGGCTATCCCGAGCTGACGCTGATGAGCGACAAGACGGTCACGGCTTTTGAAAAAATCAAAGACATCTTCACCGACAAAAACTACTCCTACTGCCTGACATGCTCCAAGATGGACGCGCACGGGTTCGCACACAGATTCGACTACGCCCGCTATCTGTTCACCCAGGATTATTACCTCTTCCACATCTGCTCGCCGACCGGCATCTCGCAGTTCGCCGACATGGAGCATGAGTTCGGGCTGGTGCCGCTGCCCAAGTTCGACTCCGCTCAGGACCGCTATTACTCGATGTGGTCGTGGTACTCCGTCCTTCTGAGCGTGCCCGCCATCGCCGAGGACATCGACCGCACCGGCCGCATTCTGGAAGACCTGAACTACTATTCCTCGGTCATCCTGCAGCCCGTGTGGTTCGACACCATGCTTTCGCGTAAATACACCCGCGACGACGAGTCCGAGAAATACGTCAAGATCATCAAAGATTCCGGCGTGTTCGACATGGCGCTCTACTTCGACTTCGGCGGGATGCAGAGCAAGATCCTGTCGGTCGAGCCCGCCAACAACAATATCTCCACCAACTTCGCCAAACTGAAAAAAGCCATCCTTTCCGATATCGAGTCGACCTTCAACAAGTTCGGCCACGCGGATATCGGCTGATCTTTCGGGAAAGCGACGCGGAGACCTCCAAAAGAGGTCTCCGCTCTTTTTTTGGGAAACGCCCCGGCCGCGAGAAAACGGGTTGACAACAACCGTCTTATGTGTTACAATTGTCACGGTTTTTTTCGCCGGAAAGGAGGGACGCGATGAAATTCCTCAAGCGTGTCAACAAACAGGTCAAGCGGACGCGCGACTGGGTCTTCAACGCCCTGCTGAGTCTGCTGGACGAAAAGAAGTACGAGGACATCAAGATCTCGAACATCGCGGACAAAGCCGGCGTGGCGCGGCAGACTTTTTACAGGAACTACGACGGAAAAGACGACATCATCTCCAAATTCATCGGGGAGATGGTCGCCGAGTATCTCGAAAAACTGGAATCCGACCCGCCGGGCGACGAAGAAGGCATGTGGCTGCTCTTTTTCGAGATCATGGCCCTTCACCGGGAGGAACTGCTGAAAATGAAAGACGCGTCGATCCTGCACCTGCTTTTCAGCGGTTTCTGGGAACAGAGCAATTCGATGCTGGACGCCTACTTCGACGAAAAAGACCTGCCGGAGGAGAAAAAGCCCTTCATCCGCTACCAGCTGGGCGGGCTGATCGCCCTGGCCGTCGACTGGATCTTTTGCGATATGGATCCCCCGCCGGCGGTGGAAGCCGCCCGCCTGAACTCGATCACCTCCCCTTTCCGGGACGACCCTTTCAGTTTGTCCGCCCTGATCTCGAACGTCGGGAAAAAATGAGTTTCCCCTATTCCAAATGAACCGAAAGGAAACGACGCTATGCGCGCGAAAAGGCAAAAACACGAACGAAAAGACGCACACTGGCAAAAAGACGCCCCCTCGATGAACACCTATATGCCCTATCTGCTGCCCGGAAGGATCGCCAACGAGGCCGTTGCCGAAATGGAGATCGATCTGACCGAAGTCAACGAATACCTCAAGGAAAAGAACGCGGAAGGGGTCGACTACCGGTATTCGGTCTTTCAAGTCGTGACGGCGGCTCTGGCGAAAACGATCTATATGCGCCCGAGGATGAACGGGTTCGTGTCGGGACACCGTTTATACGACCGCAAGGAGATATCGGCCTCTTTCGTCTGCAAGAAAGATTTTGACCGGGACGGAGAGGAATCGCTGGTCACCTACGTCGCGGACACTTCTTCCGGGACCGGGCCGGTGGAACAGGTCCACGCGCTGGTCGAAAAAAAGGTCACGGGCATCCGCAGGGAGAACAAGACCGACTCGGCGACCGACGTGATGGATATCTTAAAGAAACTGCCCCGCTGGTTTTTACGGATCTTCACAAAGGCCGTCCTTTGGGCGGACTATCACGGCATCGTGCCGGATTCGCTGATGAAGGACGTGCCGTATTATTCGACGGTGTTCATCTCCAATCTGGGGAGCATCAAGATATCGGCGTCCTATCACCATCTGGCCGACTTCGGGTCGAACTCGGTCTTCCTGTGCATCGGGGAAAAAGCGTGGAAGCCGGTCTTCTCGCGGGACGGAAGCTACGTCATGAAAGAAATGCTGCCGCTCTCTTTCACGCTGGATGAGCGGATCGCGGACGGGTCGTACTACGCAAAAAGCTTCCGGCTTTTCAAAGGACTGCTGGCGCACCCGAAGGAACTGGAAAAAGCGTTTTCGGCAGGCGTCGATTTTGACTATTAAAACATCCGACGGAGGAAATGACCATGACAGAACTTTGCGCGCCCTGGGAATCGTCTTACGGAGACCTTCGTTTTCATCTGGAATACCCGAAGGGGACGATGTCCGACCGGGTGGAGGAAATGGCTGACACCTACCCCAACGAGACCGCGCTTTCCTTTTTCGGGCAGGAGATCACCTATTCCGATCTGAAAAAAAGGATCGAGCTTTGCGCCTCTTCCTTTCACGCGATGGGCGTGCGGAAAGGGGACGTCGTCACCATCTGCATGCCGAACGTCCCGCAGACGGTCTACGCTCTGTACGGGCTGAACCGCATCGGGGCTTTGGCGGCGATGATCCATCCGCTCTCGGCGGAGGGGGAGATCGTCCACTATCTCAAAACGACGGGCAGCCGGATCCTTCTGACCCTGGACCAGTTTTACCCGAAGATGGTCGAGGTGAGAAAACAGACAAAAGTGGACACCCTGATGATCACCTCGGTCAAGGACGCGATGAGCGGATTTTTGAAGATCGGGTACATGCTGACCGAGGGGCGCAAGATCGCGAAGGTCGGCGACAAAGAAGGCGTCCTTCTCTGGGGGGACTTCCTTTCGGGCGGGAGAAAGAACGAAGAGCCGTATACCGTACAGGGGAAAGACACCGACGCCGCCGTCATCCTTTTTTCGGGAGGAACGACGGGCACGACGAAAGGGATACTGCTCTCCAACCTCAATTTCAACGCGCTCGCTTTTCAAACGGCGGAGATGAGCCATTCGACCGTGCCGGGAAAAAGCATGCTCGCCGCCATGCCGATGTTCCACGGTTTCGGGCTGGGCGTCTGCGTGCACACCATGCTCGCGGGGGGCGGGAAATCGATCCTCGTCCCGCGGTTCAACGTCAAGAGTTACGCCGCGCTCATCCGGAAGGAGAGACCGAATTTCATCGCCGGGGTGCCGACTCTGTACGAGGCGCTGACCGCGACGAACGAACTGGACGGGGTGACGCTCGACTGCCTGAAGGGCGTCTTTTCGGGCGGAGATTCGCTTTCGATCGAACTGAAAAAGAAGATCGACGCTTTTTTGGCGGAGCACGGGGCGACGGTCCGGGTGCGCGAGGGATACGGCACGACCGAATGCGTCACCGCGAGCTGCCTGACGCCTTACGATAAAGAAAAGGAAGGGAGCATCGGCATCCCGTATCCGGACACCTATTACAAGATCTGCCGCGTGGGGACCACCGACGAAGCGAACTGCGGCGAGGAGGGTGAGATCTGCCTGACGGGGCCTTCGGTCATGATCGGGTATCTGAACCAGCCGGAAGAGAACGCGATCACGCTGCGCAAGCACGAGGACGGACACGTCTGGCTGCATACCGGCGATATGGGCAGTATGGACGAAGAGGGTTTCGTCTATTTCAAGCAGCGGATCAAGCGCATGATCGTCACCAGCGGATACAACGTATACCCCTCCCAGATCGAAAACGTCATCGAGTCGCACGAGGCGGTCCGGATGAGCTGCGTCATCGGCGTGAGAGACCCGTACAAGATCCAGAAGGTCAAAGCGTTCGTCGTCCTGAAAGACGGGTACACGGACACGCCGGAGTTGAAAGAGAGCATCATGGCGCTTTGCAGGAAGAAGATCGCCAAGTACGCGCTCCCGTACGAGATCGAGGTCCGCGAATCCCTTCCGAAAACGCTGGTCGGCAAGGTCGCCTATACCGTCCTGGAAAAAGAAGAGGCCGAGAAAGAAAAAGCCGCGGGGGACGCGAAAAGCGAAGAAAAAGCGTAAGAACCCGAAAACGGTCTGAGAAAGGCCGGGACACGGAACCATAACGCCCGCGCGCCGCGAAACCGGCGCGCGGGCGTTCCTTTTTCGGAGGGGGAGAGCATAAACCGGCCGGACCGGGGAAAAGGTTTTCCGGGCGCAGGGCGTCAAAAAGCGCCGGGGCCCGGGATCCTTCCCGGGAGAAAAGAGGGCGGAAAAAAGAGAAAAAAAGAGGACCGCGGAAGCGGTCCTCTTTTTTTCGCGTCAGGTCAAGTCCTTATCAGTCTTCGGGGAAGATCGGGAACTTGCCGTTCTTGATGTACCAGCGCGCCCAGGCGTCCATCATCTGATCCGCGGCGGAGCGTCCCTTGGAGGAAGCGACCGTGACGGGAACGTTGAACTGGAAGGTCGAGTCGCCGATCGTGACGGTGATGGAGACGGCGGTGGTGTCGCCGTTCACGGTCCCGCCGGCGGGGCTGTTCACGGTGATCTGATCGGCAGACGGGGCGACTTTCTTGGCGCCGTTGACGGTAATGGTGAGGCCGTCTTTGGCGAGGGATTCGGAGGTGACTTTGTCGCCGTCTTTCAGTTTGGAAAGCGTGGCGGGGACGTCGTCCTCATTGATCTGAGCGGATTCGATCGTTTCGACGGTGAGCGGAACAGTGGCCATTTTGGTGACGCTGCCGACCGTATAGGAAATGGTAAGCGCGGTGTCGGAAGCGGCCAGTTTCGCGCCGGCGGCGGGAGCGAAGGTCAGAGCGTCGTTGCCGACGACTCCGTCGAGGTCGTCCTTGTCATAGTCGGCCGAGACGACGAGCCCTTCGATGGAGAGGGCCTCGCCCTTGAAGTAGGAGGTCTTGGACGGAGAGGTCGTTACGGTGATGCCCTGAAGGGTCGGGGTCTTGACGGTGAGGGTCACAGTGGCAGACTTGGTGACGCCGCCGACCGTGTAGGAAACGGTAAGTTCGGTGTTCGAGGAGGTCAAGGTCGCGCCGTTCGCCGGAGCGATGGTGAGTTTGGAGAGGTCGACCGCGCCGTCGAGAGCGTCGTAGTCAAAGTCGGCGGTGACGGAGAGTCCGGCGGTGGCCATGGTCTCGCCGGCCCAGTACTCGGTCTTCGTGGGATTCGAAACGATGCTGATGCTCTGGAGAGTCGGGTCGGAAACGGAGATCGTCAGAGGAGCGGTCTTGGTCACGCCTGCGTAGGTGTAGGAAGCGATGACTTCGGTATCGCTCGATTTGAGGGCCTCGGTCAGGGCGGGAGTGAAGACGACGTCGGCGAGAGCGACGGTCTCATCGGCGCTGGACAGAGTGGCGGTATCCTGCATCGTGGCGGTGAAAGTGACGCCGGTGGGATCGAACTTCTCGCCGGAGAAGTAAGCGGTCTTGTAGGTGCCGGTGGCGGTGAAGGCGGTCAGCAGCTTGGGAGCGGGGGTGACGGCGATATTGACGGTGGCGGCGGTATCGGTCTTATACGCGACGGATACGTAGGTCACGTCGGTGGTCAGCGCGCCGGCCGGAGTGACGGAGAGGCGGGTGTCGGAACCGGCGATGTCTTCGGTCGTGCTGTCCTCGAAGGTGACGGTGAAGGTGAAGCCGGAGGGATCGAAGGACTCGCCGGCCATGTAATCTTTCTTGCCTTCGGTCTTGACGACGACGGCGGTCGCCTTCTTGGCGTTGACGGTGACGGTGACGTCGACGGTCTTGCCGCCGTAGGTGACGGTGACGGCCGTGGTATCGGTGGTCAGAGCGGTCTCGGGAGAAGCGGTGAACCCGCCGGCCGTTCCGGCGACGTCTTTGGTGGAGTCGTCGTCATAGGTGACGGTGAAGGTGAAGCCGGTGACGTCGAAGGTCTGGCCCTCGGTGTAGGTCGTGGTGCCGTTCGTCTTGACGGCGATCGACTTGACGGGTTTCTCGTTGACGGTGACGGCGATATCGACGGTCTTGCCGCCGTAGGTGACGGTGACCTTCTTATCGGTCAGAGCCAAAGCGGTGGCGGGAGAAACGCTGAGGCCGGTGTCGGTGCCGGCGATGTCAAAGGTGGTGGAGTCTTCGCGGGTGCCGGTGAAGGTGAAGCCGGTGACGTCGAAGGTCTGGCCTTCGGTGTAGGTCGTGGTGCCGGCCGTCTTGACGGCGATGGAGGCGAGAGGAGAAGAGGTCGGCTCGATGAGAGCGGTGTAGCCCCAGGCCTTCTCGGCGAGACCGTAGACGGTGGCGGTCACTTCGGACGGTTTGGCCGTCGGGGTGACGCCGCAGTCCTTCTTATAATAGAAGTTCTGATACAGAGGCGTATCGAAGGAGTTGGAGCGGGTCTTGTCCTCGGCATGGTTGACGTGACCCCAGAATTCGTCGTAGGTCATGCCGGAGAAGTCAAGGGTCATGTTGTAATGACCGCCGGTGACGAAGTTGGAGAGCGCGCCGGCCCAGAAAGCAGAGGGAGAAAGAGTGTATTTATTATAATCAGTACTCCAGTAACCGTAGTCAGTGGAGTTCCAGTAGTCGCCGTTCACGGCGATGGTAAAGGTATTGGAATCGCTGTACAATCCCTGTCTGCCAAGGTTGATCGACTTGAACTCGATCGGTTTGGTCGAATCGGTGGCGTTGACGGTGACGGTGGCGTCGCCGTTCACGCGGCCGATGAAGATAGTGCGGGTGGAGTTCGGCGTGACGTAGACGTAGTTGGTGATGGTGGTGCCGGGATTGATGACGAGATTGTAATCGCCGGTAAGGAGCGCGACGTCGTCGGTGACGGCGGAGCCGGCAGAACCGGTGTTCGTAGCGGCGAAGATGGCGCCGCCGGACGCGCCGATGAGGTTGGTCCCGTTCAGCGTGATGTTGACGTTGCCGTTGATATAACCGGCGTTATTGACGTTGAGAGAAGACTCGAAGCCGGCGGTGACGTGGTCGTAGATCGTGGCTTCGCCGATGGTGATATCGACGTTGCCTTTGATGCCGTTGGCGCCGTTCGGGAAGTTGCCGCCGGCGACGGAGTAGTAGGAACCGGAGAGAACTTGCAGATCGATCGCGTTGTCACGGCCGGCCTTGGTGGAGGTGTTGCCCCACATGCAACCGCCGTAGACTCTGGGAAGAGCGTCGGAATTGAGAGTGTCGTCATAGGTCTTCAGCGTGACGTCCTTGGTCGTTCTCATATTGAGACCCTCGCCGAGAACGCCGACGTTGCCGCGGAAGGAAATGTTGGTCGTCGTCGTCTGTTCGCCAAGGACGCAGGTGATATCAAGGTTCTCCAGAGTAAAGTCTCCGAAGAAGTGGAGACGGGTGTTCTGCTTAGCCGAACGGAGAACGAACTCGGCACCGTTGGTCGAACGGTAGTCGACGCCGTCGTACAGACTGGTAACGGTGATGGGCTTCGCGTTACCGACGTTGTTCAAGGTGGTGTTCGGTTCTTCCTTCATATAGAAGTTGTTGGTTCTGCCGGACGAGGTGCTTCCGTCCTGACCTTTGGAGCCGTAAGCGACGGTGACGTCGTCAACGACGACGATGGTGCCGCCGGTCTCGATCAGAGAATAGAAGGCCTTCCAGAGCGAGCTGCCCGTCATAAGGTTGTCAACGGAAACAAAATCGTTGGAATCGAGCAGGGCCTGCCAGTCGGCGTCGTTGCCCATGGCGTTGGCCGCGGTCAGACCGTCGCCGGTACCCTTCGCCTTGTCGGCGATGAAGAGGACGGTCGATTTCTCGGCAATATGGACGTTGACGGTCACGCCGGTGGCGGTGACTTCGGCAGCGTGGTTATCGCCGGAGGATTTCCCCATGGAATCGATCGTGAGAGCGATGACGTTCTCGGCAGAAGCGCCGTCGAGCACCTTGAAGGTAAAGGTGGCGATCTTGCCCGAGGTCAGAACGTCTTCATCTTCATTGATGAAAGCGTCGGAGGAATGGGCAATGACGACCGTGGCGCTATCCGCGGTCTGCAGGTCGGAGTTCGAGGGTTTCCCTTTCGAGGCGTCGCCCGAAATGTTGGCGCTGTTCCAGGAACACTTGGTCGCCTGAAGTTTGGAGCTGTCCCAAGAAAGGGTGGCGGTGAAGCCGTAGACTTCAAAATCAACGTCCGCGAAATTGAGCGAAACGCTGACCTCGTCGCCGACCTCGTAGGTCTTTTCCGTCCCGAGCTTCAGCGAGACTTTCGCAGAAGTCTCCGCCGAGGTCAGGAAGATGGCCGTTCCCAGAACGCCGAGAAGGATGACGGCGATCAGGGACGTGAGAAGAATTCTTTTCTTCATGTGCGGTGTCTCCTTAAAATGAATTATGTATATATATTGTTATTTTTCAGATTAAGACCAGGAACCTTTGACGATGAAGGTGAGGATGGCGACCGCGTCAAACACGTCGTTGCCGTTGGAGCCGTCGGCGTCCAGGGCAAGAAGCGCGGCGGGAGAAAGGGGATTCTTTTCCGGATCGACGATCCAGGAAAGGACGATGACCGCGTCAAAGACGTCGCAGGCGCCGCTGCAGTCGCCGTCGCCCTTGACGATGACGACGGCGCTTTCAACGAGAGAGCCGTTCTCGTACAGTTCGACGGTCATGCCTGTTTTGACGACGTCGGAGGAGGAAAGATATTCGCCGCCGGCGGTTTTGACTTTGATCTCCTGCGAGGGATTGGTGCCGAACTGAGACTTGAGAGCGGAGAGGGTGGTGTCGTTGCCGACGCCGGTCAATACGTCGCCGACGGCTTTGCCGCCGATGGAGGCGTTGGCAGTATAGCCGAGCGAGCCTGTCGCGAGATCGGCAAGGGAACCGGCGGCCGCTTTGACCGCTTTGATGGTGCCGTCAACTTCCACGGCGGAGGAATCGCCGAGGACCGCGGAGATGGCGGAGGCCGAGAAAAGATCGTAAACGTTCGCGACGTCGGTCTTGGCGGTGAAGGTCACCGAGAAGATCCCGGTCAGAGAAGAGGAAAAACCGGTCGAAGCGGAAAAACCGTCGCGGATGGCGACGAAAATGACCTTGCCGCCCGCCGTGACCCCTTTACCCGAAAAAGAGCCGCATTCCTCCGCGAAAGACGGATCGACGACGACCGCCGCTTTGGAGGTGGAGAGTTTTCCGGTATCGAAACCGATCTCGACCTGAAGGCCGGCGACGACGCGGGAACCGAGCTGCGAGGGATCGGCGAAACGGACCTCGGCGGTGAAGGTCTGCCCGGAGGCGACCGCCGCGTCGGGGACGCAAACGTTGATGTCGACGGTGTCCACAGCCCCCGCGGTAAACGGGAACGCGGGCAAAAGCAGCAAAACGGAGAGCAGGGCGGAGAGGAGTTTGGTTCTGATCTTCATGGCGCTTGATTCCTTTCCAAGGGATTTAGATAAGAAAAAAGAAAATAATACTTTGGGCAAATTATACATTGAAAGGGCGGAGAATGTCAAGCATTTTTTTCTTTTTGTAACATAATTGTAAAATGTAAAATTTCTGTGAACTGTAGTTTCCGGCTTTTTCCCGTCAAAAAAGGCGGCGTGAAGCGGATGCTTCGCGCCGCCGGTCTTTTTTCGATCGCGCCGGTCCATGACACGGAAAAAAGGAAACCGCCCTCGCGGAAAAGACCGCGGGGAAAAGGGGAGGGATCACTCGATCTTGATCTGCGGGTCTTCTTCGTCCTCTCTGGGGCGCAGACGCGAACGGCGTCTTTCGGCAAGGACCGTCGAGGACGCATCGGGAGCGTCTTTCAGCGTGCCCTGCTCCTCGCAGCGCCGCAATTCGGAGCGAACCAGATCGGCGACGGCTCTTTGACCGTAATCGTCCAGACGGGGGACGCTGTCCAGGATCTCTTCCAGATCGTCCGGAGAGTCGATCTCCGTTCCTCCCTCGGAACGATCTTTGACGGACGGAAGGCCGCGCGAGGCGAGCAGATGCTCTTTGCGGATGCCGAAAACGCCGCTCAGCCGTTCGATCATCTCGTGCTCGGGCATACGCTTGCCGGACTCCCACAGAGCGACGGTCCAGCTTGAAACGCCGAGCGCTTTCGCCAGATCGTTCTGGGTGAGCCCTTTCATTTTCCGTATCTGTTTCAGTCTATCAGAGAACACCGCCGCCTGCTCCTTTCGTCTCTTACTGCTCCTGTTGTACTATAAAATCCGCGTTTTGTCAATAGCGGCGGGGAAGACCGGGAAAAAAAGGCTTTGGATGGCGGAAAAAGCCCGCGCCCGTTTCGGGGTCTCCGCGGAGGGGAAAACTGCAAAAAATGTATTGACTTTGAGCCGATTGAAATGTATAATAAACAGACTGAAATTTTTTTGAACCGTATCAAATCATTTACAGGAGAACGAGATGGAAACAGAAAACGAAAAAACCATCCGCATAGAAACCGTTTTGAAGGTCATCGCCAAGCGATGGTTTCTGATCCTTCTGATCGGCGCGCTTTGCGCGGCGCTCGCCTTCGGTTACTCGCGCTTTTTCAAAGCCCAGCAGTACTCGTCCAAAGTTTCGGCGGTCGTTTACAACACCAATCTGGAAAACAAGACCTCGGTCAGTTCCTCCGACCAGAGCGCCAGCTCCAATATGATCAACACGATCGTCAAGGTCCTCACGCAGGACGCGTACGTGACGCAGGCGAGCGAAAAGCTGAACGCCATGCTGGAGGAAGGGACGCCCGCGGTCAGCAAGGGAAAGATCAAGTCTATGGTCTCCGCCACGAACGACGGCGCGATGCTGATGACCGTCAGGGCAGACTCGGACTACAAGAACCTGGCGCAGGCCGTGGCGAAGGCGTATGAGGAATGCCTGCCCGGGATCGTGAACGACCTGTTCCCCTCGAGTGTCGTCCGGATCACCACCCCCGCGACCAGCGCGTCGGCCATCGATAAAAAGGTCCCGATGTATACCCTGCTCGGGTTCGTCATCGGCGCGGTCGCCGTGTTCGGGATCGCCCTGGTGATCGAACTGCTGGACAATACCATCAAATCGGAAGAGGATTTCAAGACCTTTTTCCCGATCCCCGTTCTGGGAGCCATTCCCGACATAGAAAGCTGCACGAGTCAGAAGAAAGGAGGGTACGGCCAATACGGCCAATACGCCAATGCAGGGACAAAAAATTAATCTGAATTTGAAGAAAAAGAAAAAAGGCGCCAAACAGAACGCCGCTCTCACCCGCCGGCAGGCGAGACTTTCGCCCTCCTCCCCCTTCGAATACTCGGAAGCGTATAAATCGCTGCGCACGGGGATCATGTTCGCCATGGCCTCCTCGAACAGCAAAGAAAAAAGCATCGTCGTTTCGAGTTCGGAACCGAGCGAGTGCAAGTCCACCCTTTCTTCCAATCTCGCCATCGCCCTCTCCCAGCTCGAGGTCAAAGTGCTTCTGATCGACGCCGATCTGCGCAATCCCACTCAGCACAAGATCTTCGAGGTGCCCAACAACCGCGGCCTGGCGCAGCTGATCGTCGGGTTCAACGTCGCGGAAGAGGTCGTCCACCGCAACGTGGTGAGCAATCTCGATCTGATCACATCGGGGAGCATCCCCCCCAACCCGTCGGAACTGCTGGGCTCGGCGAATATGGCCGACCTGCTGAAATCGCTGGAAAAAGATTACGAATACGTCGTTATCGACACCCCGCCGATCAACGTGGTGACCGACGCGCTGATGTTCGCCGACATGACCTGCGGGATCGTGCTGGCCGTCCGTCAGAACGAGACCACGACGGTGAGCGTGCAGAGGGCTCTGGAGGCGATCCAGCTGACCAACTCCAGGATCCTGGGCGCGGTCATCACAGCCGACACCGATATCGTCGCCAAAAAGAACCGGTACGGAAAATACGGGAAATACGGAAAATACGGGAAATACGGAAAATACGGATACGGGTACAGAAACCCGTACGCCGTGGTCGCTCCCCCGCAGGCCGACGCCGGACAGAAGGACGGCGGCAGGCAGGAATGAACCTTTCGACCGATCACCACTGTCATCTCCTTCCCGGTATGGACGACGGGGCGCGCGACGCCGAAACGTCGAAAAAAATGATGGAGATGCTGGTCTCGCAGGGCGTGCGCCTGGTCTACGCGACCCCGCATTTTTACAGGCACAGAGAAAACGTCTCTTCTTTTTTGGAAAGGAGGGAGCGCTCGCTCGAAGCCGTCGCGAAAGAAATCCCCGCCTCTTTATCGGTCTCCCCCGCCGCGGAGGTGGCGCTGGAAAACGGGATCAGCGGAGAAAGCGCGCTTGAAGACCTGGTCCTGAAAGACCGGTTTCTGCTGATCGAGCTGCCTTTTACCGGAAAGACCGACTGGGTGGGGCAGGAGATCGACAACATCGTTTACGGACTGTC
>JAEEGL016667102.1_pt1 | contig 25030 bp, 20 predicted proteins | sample 9134231 | NCBI WGS metagenome assembly JAEEGL01 (sample SAMN16246548, study PRJNA631951) | gut metagenome | biome: gut microbiome; feature: rumen; material: fiber-attached | host: Bos | place: Iran: Karaj | collected 2018-10 | reverse complement strand
GATTGCCAACTACCTGAACAACGTGGCTGAAGGCCGATTGAGCCCCGAAGGCAAATCGACTGTCAGGTCGATGCTGCGCGAGATTTCGGAAATTGAGAGCATCTGCGACAGCAACTACAATATGAGCCGCGTCATCAAGCATAAGTTCGATTCGAAGGAAGATTTCACGCCCGAACAGTACGCTCACATCGAGCATATGTTTGAGTTGGTGGAAAGCGCTCTGACTCAAATGATTAAGTTGATTGAAGATACCGAAGGCACAGTGCTCGCCGTTCAGTCGCTCAACATCGAGAACGAGATTAACACCTTCCGTTCGCGCCTGAAAGAGAACAACATATTCGACATCAACGACAAGAAGTACGATTATCAGATGGGCGTCCACTATATGGACATCATCTGCGACTGCGAGAAGTTGGGCGACTATGTGATTAACGTTGTCGAAGCCCACGCGCAGGTAAGGCTCACAGTTTAAGGATTGAATGCGTGAAGGATTGAATGCGTGAAGGCGCGAGTTATTCGCTATTCCACTAGTGCCTAGTGCCTGTTGCCTAATGCCTGATTTCCCTTCTGCTTTTTCCACTCGCTGGCCACAAGGCATAATTCATCGTAAAATGCCTCGCCGTATTTGCGTATCAGCGGTTCTTTCAGGAATCTATACACAGGAACGCCCAAACGCTCACCTTTTTCGGTTGCTTCGAAGCAGAGCGGAATCTGCTCGTAGTTGAGTGCGTCGAAATCGCCGCAACGCTTGATGCGGATGGGATAAAGATGGCACGAGATTGGTTTTTGAAAATCGACTTCGCCATCGCGCCAAGCCATCTCGATGGCGCATTTCACAATTATCCCGTCATTTACGGCGTAGGCGCACGGCCCGCTGTCGACGAGCGTTGTCACCTTGTCGCCGTCGCGGTCGACAATCCACTTGCCTTGCGCTTCAACGGCCGCCACACCTTCGGGCGTCAGCCGCGGACGGATGGTCTCAAAAATACGGTCAAGAATCTGCGTCTCTTCATCGGTGAGTGGTGCACCCGACGAGCCTTGCACACAACAATGCCCCTTGCAAACGGTCAGGTTGCAGAAGAAATTCTGCTCAATAACATCAAGGCTGACTAATTTTCCGTCGATTTCGAACATAAGTGTTACCAAAAACGAATCTTGCAAATTTTGGCATCTGGCTTAAAGGTTGGGTTATCGATGTAAGTGCCTTCAATACCCCAAACTTCAGGCAGTTGTCCATCGTAGTAAACACTATCGACATAAAATTGAATGTTTTTCGAGCGGACGTCGAGTTTTATGCGTTTTGTGTGATCATCGAATCCATAGTTCACTGCAATGTCATCAGGATAAGCCGCCATCACATCGCTGACACGGCTGCCTGCGTGCAGATTGTTTTCAATACAGTATTTTTCAGAGAATAGAATAATCATTCTGATTGTTTTGTCGTCATAGTTCGGAAACAATTCGGCAACAAGTTCGTCGTCTTTCTTCATGACATACTTTGTCTCATCCTCGCCTTCCTCTCCCATATATGTTTGACGCTCAATGGCAAAGCCTTCCAATTCTGCGGGAATTTCATCGTCTATTTTTAAGTCGAACTTGATTAATGACGATTCGTCAGGCGTGTTTTCAACGTTTGCGGCGGCAACGGTTTCCGTTGAGGTATTAGTTGCGTTTTCTGCGCTTGTATTGTTGTGGGTTTTGGTGTTGCTGTTGCACGAAATCAGGCAGATAGCGGCACCGAGTGCGAGATAGTTTATGCGTTTCATGTTTTTTAGTTTTTTATACAAAAATATAAAAAACAAACACTTGACAATTAAAAAAAAGCATCAATAGAACTTGGTTATCCATTAAGTACAACCAACGCAAACTATTTAATTTGTGATAATTACATTATATTCAATAAAAAAATCCCGAAAGCACAAACCATGCCTTCGGGATTTAAAATGAGTTGTATTTCAATAGTTATTTCTTCACCAACCGCACCTCATAAATTCCGCCGATTTCCGTGCCAGGATTGGTTTGGAATTTCACGCGGACGCTCTTTTTGCCCTTCAGCATCGAAGCGGGGATTGGGTACTCTTCGGTCTTGAATTGCGATGTGTTCCAGCGTTTTATGTTGTTCACGGTTGTCAGTTTCTCGTCATCGATGTAGATGTCGAAAATCTTTGTGCCCCAATCGTTTACGCCCCAATATTTCACGTAGAGCGACAGGTCGGTGCGCGATTGGGTGGCCATATCGTAACTGAAGAAGCCGCCGTTGCTTGCCGTGCGGAAGAAGACGTTTTGAGTGTTGCCCGTGTGCGATTTCTCGGCTTGCATTGCGTGGTCGGTTTCAGGCTGCTGCTCACCAGGCGAAACAAAGTCGGTTGAACGCTGTTTCAAAACGATTTTCGCGCGCTCAATTCCTGCCAGCGAATCGATGTACGACTTGTAGCCTTTGCTTGTAAGTGCCAGCCAATAAATCATATAGCGCGAATCGTGGATTCCGAAGAACGGTTCCAACTCGCCGTCAATCGGGTTTTCCATACGGGCGTTCAACTTGAAGTGAAGAGGCTTGCCCTCAATGGGTTGCAGTTTGTTGCCGATATTTTCAAGGTCATCTTCGATGATGATGGGCGCCTTGTCAATTGGCAGCAACTCGCCACCAGCATACTGTCCCCAACGGCCGTCATCGGCAACCAAGCCTGCCAAATCCTCGGTGCCAGTCTTCATACCCAAAAGAATGGGGCCGTGCATAATTGCAACGTACTGCGGCACGTTCGGCATACGCTCGATGCGGGTGTGCATTGGGAACGTAATATCCAGAATATCACCTTTTTTCAGTCCGTTGATGCTCACGTACGACGATGGCTCGACGTTGATTTCAACAGGCTTTCCGTTCAGGCTCACCTTGAACTCGCCTTTCGCAACCCATTCGGGATAGCGCAGCATAAGGTCGAACGCTGATTTGCTGTCGGTTACGGTGATTTTTGATTGTTCGCTGTATGGAAATTCTGTCTCTTGACGAACTTTAATTCCGCGTTCCTTCCAATTCAATTCCGACGCTACAAACAAATTGACATACAGTTTGTTATCGTTATGAGTATAGATGAATTGATTGTATTTTCCGTGGTTTTCCATTCCCGTGCCAACGCAGCACCACATTGCCATATTTGGCGCCGAGTAAACGCGGTAGTGGCACGGACGAGCCGATGTAAAGTACACATAACCACCGTGTTCGGGGTGTTGGGTGGACAGAATGTGGTTGAACATTGTGCGCTCGTAGTAGTCGGCGTAGCGTGGCTGCGGGTCGGTGGCGAACAAATCTTCGGTGAGTTTCAGCATATTGTACGAGTTGCACGATTCAGGACCGTCAATGTCGTTCACAAAATCGTTGCAGGCTTCCTTCGACGGGAAGTGCTCGCGACGTCCGTGGCCGCCAAAAGCCAGCGAGCGGTTGTAAACCACAGTCTGCCAGAAGAATTGTGCTGCCTTGTCGTAGTCAGCATCGCCGTTTAATTGCGCAATGCGCTCAAAACCAATGATTTTTGGCACTTGGGTGTTTGCGTGCAGATTGTCGAGTTTGTCTTCGCCAGCAATGAGCGGATTCAGTATCATCTTGTGCGAGAATCGTTTGGCGCAATCAAGATACCTTGTGTCGCCTGTCATTTGGTAGGCATCGGCAAGCACTTCGTTCATGCCGCCGTACTCGTTGCCGAGCATTTGCTCCATCTGCTCATCGGTGAGGTCGGCGCAAAGGTTGACGCACCAGTCGCAGTAATCGAGGAACATTTCGCGGGCATCGGTGTTGCCGCAGTAGTTCCAAGCATCGCGCAAGCCTGCAAACATCTTGTGAATATTGTAAAATGGTGCCCAAGCGCCCCAGTACGGCCCGAAATCCCCCTTCTTGAAGGCCGTCCATACCTTTTCGCTTTCGGGCATTCCGCCAAGGTAGCCAGCGCCCCATTCGGGATTGTTGAGCGAGCCAGCATCCTGACAATCTTTAAGTTCCGAAATCATGTAGTCCAGCCGCTTCTTGCATTCGGCGTTGCCTGTGGCAGCATAGTTTATGGCCATTGCCGACAGATAGTGGCCGCCCACATGGCCGTCGAGACCAATCCAGCACGGGAATGATTCGGCCTTCGGGTCAAGCCCCGCCTCCTTGCGGAATGGTGCCAACAATCGGTCAACATCGTATTCGAGCAGAACTTTGATGTTCAGGTCGCGCGCGTCTTTCAGCGGTCCGTCGAGCAGTTGCACATCGCCAAGAGCAAATTCGTTGGCAGGTAAAGTTTTGATTTGTTGTTGATTGCAGCCAGCGAGCAGTCCGCAAGCCAGCATGAGCGTAGATAGTCGTGCTATATTCATCGTTTTTAAATTTGTGCGCAATATCGGAATTTTTAAGTTGGATACAATCGGTTGCATAAAAGTTGCATAAAAAATAGCCAAAACGGACAATTTTTAGAACACAAATATAAATTTGTGAACGCTAACATAGTTCAAAAAATGAAACGCATATATTTAATTTTAAGTCTGATGTCAATGATAACAGTTTCGTGTGCCGACACACAAAATCCATTTTTCGCAGAGTTTGACACGCCGTATGGTGTGCCGCCGTTCGACAAGATTAAAACCGAGCACTATATGCCCGCCTTCATTGAAGGTATGCGGCAGGATTCGCTTGAAATTGAGGCGATTGCGAATAATCCAGAACCGCCGACTTTTGCCAACACCATTGAGGCTCTTGAATATTCGGGCGAAATGCTCGACCGCGTGAGCAGTGTCTTCTTCAATCTCTATTCGGCTGATACTGACAAAGATATGGACGCTATCGCAGAGAAGGTTACGCCTTTGCTTACCGACCATTCCGACAATATCCGCTTGAACGCAGCGCTCTTTAAACGAATCAAGGCTGTTTATGATGAGCGTAACTCGCTTAATCTCAATCAAGAGCAGATGCGTTTGCTTGAAAAAAAATATCAGAGTTTTGTCCGCAGCGGCGCAAACCTTAATGATGAGCAAAAAGCCCGTCTGCGCGAGATTAACAAGGAGTTGGGGCTGCTCGACATCAAGTTCGGTGGCAATGTTCTGGCCGAGACTAATGCATATCAAAAATGGATTGATAATGAGCAAGATTTGGATGGTCTGCCGCAGGATGTGAAGAATGCCGCCGCCGAAGAAGCCGCTGCCGCTGGGCAGCCTGGCAAATGGCTTTTCACCACGCAAAAATCGAGTTTTATTCCTGTGCTTCAATATTGTACGAACCGCGAACTGCGCCGCGAACTGCTCATTGCCTACACGATGCGCGGCAACAATAACAACGACAATGACAACAAATCGGTTATCAATCAAACGGTTAGACTGCGCGTTGAGAAGGCAAAAATGTTCGGATTCGACAATCCTGCCGACATGATTCTCGAGACATCGATGGCCAAAAACGCTAAAAATGTGATGGATTTTCTGCCATCGGTTTGGGAACCATCGTTGGCGCAAGCAAAAAAGGAAGCCGCTGAACTTCAAAAACTTATGGATGCTGAAGGTCGCGGTGAGAAACTTGAGCCGTGGGACTGGTGGTTCTACGCCGAGAAACTGCGCCGCGAGAAATACAATCTCGACGAAGAGGCCTTAAAACCATATTTCAAACTTGAGAACGTGCGCCAGGGAGTGTTCGACTTGGCAACAAAACTCTATGGTTTAAAGTTCGAAAAACTTTCGGGAATGCCAGTTTATAATCCTGACGTTGAAGTGTTTAAGGTTATGGATGCCGACGGCTCGCTGCTGGGCATTTTCTACGGCGATTACTTCCCACGTGCAGGAAAACGCGGCGGCGCGTGGATGAACAACATCAGCGAGCAATATGTGAAGGACGGTGTTGACCATAGGCCAGTGATTTGCAATGTCTGCAACTTCACCAAACCCACTGCCGACAAGCCTTCGCTGCTGACGATGGACGAAGTGGAGACGCTTTTCCACGAGTTTGGCCACGCTCTGCACGGATTCCTCTCGAAATGCACCTACGAAAGTCTGTCGGGCACAAGCGTGCCGCGCGATTTTGTTGAGATGCCGTCACAACTGATGGAAAACTGGTGCTACGAACCCGAGGTAATGCGCTCATACGCAAAGCATTACCTGACTGGCGAAACAATTCCCGACTCGCTGATTGAAAGCCTTCAGCGCGCATCGACCTTCAATCAGGGTTTTGTGATGACAGAACTGCTGTCGGCCACAATACTTGATATGGACTATCATATGGTCACAACCACCGATTCGATTGATGTAGAGGCATTTGAGAAGGCCTCGATGGAGCGTATGGGAATGATTCCTCAGATAATCGTCCGCTACCGAAGCACCAACTTCAGCCACATCTTCACAACTGGCTATGAGGCAGGCTATTACAGTTATACTTGGTCGGCTGTTCTGGATGCCGATGTGTTTGCCGCCTTCAAGGAGACGGGCGACGTCTTCAACCGCGAAGTGGCTACCAGCCTTCGCCGCAACATTCTGGAGCGCGGCTTCACCGACGACCCGATGACTCTCTACGTTAACTTCCGCGGCCGCCAACCCGACCCGAAGAATCTGCTGCGTCGGAAGGGGTTTATTGAGTGATTTTTGCAGCACAATTCGTTCAATCTGCGTCAAAAAAGGTCATCTCGAAAAACCGCATAAAACGTATGGCATTTAATGCGCATTTTCACTTTATTTGCGCCAACAAAACAGCAATTTATTTGTAAAACTTATGATTAGACAACTATCGGCATTAGCCATTTTTAGCACTCTGGCAGTCGCTGCCGCGGCTCAGGACGCACCAAAAACCGATGTTTCGGAACCACAATGGACCTACAAAATGAGCGGATTCATCGACCCGCAGTTCTATATGGACACCCGCGAGGTGGTGAGTGCGCGCGAGGAGCAGATGCTCTTCTATCCCGCACCGAAAAAACTCGACGATGAAGGCAATGATATCAACGCTCAGCCTAGTAATAATGCTCTTGCCATCACTGCACGTATTGGTATGAAAATCAGTGCGCCCGATGCGCTCAACGCCAAGATTTCGGGCTATCTGGAAGGCGATTTCACTGGTGCCACCGACGGCGGAATCAATATGTTGCGCCTGCGCCACGCTTATTTAAATATGCGTTGGCAGAAATCGAACTTGCTGCTGGGACAATACTGGCATCCGATGGTGGCTCACGAGGTGATGCCTGGCACTCGCCCGCTCAATATGGGCATTCCGTTCCACCCCTACTCTCGCTACGTGCAAGCACGTTATACTCAATACTTTGGCGGACTTGAGTTGAGCGAAATAGCCGCTTTCCAACTCGACAACAAAGCCACTGGCCCCGAAGGCGGAAGCACCAAATACTTGCGCAACAGTTGTGTGCCAGAACTCAATGCGCAACTCTGCTACCGCACTGACAATCTGCTGCTTGGCGCGATGGTGAACTACGTTCTGCTTCAGCCGAGAACCGAAGTTACCGTTACCAACGAATACAAAACTTACAAGACCGATACAAAAATTGGCTCAACATCAGTTTCTGTTTTCGGCAAGGTTAATGTTAGCGAGTTAAGCATTCGTTTCCAAGGTATTTATGGCGATAACCTGTTTGAGCAGGGATTGATGGGCGGCTACATTGAGAGCAGCCTGCAAACTGATAACAAATATAAATACAGCAACTTGGGCACCACAACCATTTGGGCCGATTTGGGCCGCACAAAAGGTGTCTGCCGCCCTGGTTTGTTTGTGGGCTATGGCCGCAACAACAATTTTGGCGATGATGTTGACGCAAACGCCACCGTCTTTGGCCGTGGATTCGACATTGAATATGTATGGCGCGTGCAGCCGCGTGTTGGATTCTACCCGACTGATTATCTGAACTTTTTCGGCGAAGTTGAGTACACCAACGCCGCCTACGGCAAACGTGTCGACGATGGAGAAAAATACCACTACGAGTCGGACTATAACGTTGGAAACTACCGCTTCATAGTTGCGGCTGTGTTCAATTTCTAATCGGTACAAAACTGATAATGAACAAAATACTCGGAGAAAGCGACAAGTCGAAAATTGAGGAACTGAAGAGAATCCGCCAGCGCAACAACGATTACGCGTGGATGCTCTGCGACTATTTGGACCAAAATCCGCGCCTGATAACCAAGGAGTTGATGGAGGAATCGAACCCTGGCGGACTGCTGCCCGACGAGGCCATCTACACCGCACTGCTCAGCGGTTTCTGCGGGCTCAATCCCGATGAAAACCCCGACGACCGCATCCTGCTCGACGAATATTTCCGCCGTTCGGTTGTCAAACTCGATGCCAAAGCCTACGCCGAGGACCCGTACTACAAAAACATCCGCATTCCGAACGTGAAATTTGGCCGCTGGGAGTTGAAATATGAGCACTACAAAGCCTACGAGGCGTTTGTCTGCGACGAGATGATTCTCGACACCGACTTCAAGGAGATTCAGCGCATAGGCTTCTTCGACAGCGATTTCAGTTATCCTGCCGTTCACGAGGACGGCCACGAGTGGATGGCTATAAAGCCCAACGAGACGGCCACCATCCGCTTTGCTGTTGAGGCGGCACACGGCAAGGTTGCTACGTTTGGTCTGGGAATGGGCTACTACCCATATCTTGTTCATTTAAAGCCGAATGTGGAGAGCATAACCATTATTGAGCGCTCAAAAGATGTGATTGAACTATTCAAGACTCACATTTTGCCGCAATTTGTTCATCCTGAAAAGGTTAGAATAGTCTGTGCCGACGCTTTTGAGTACGCCGAAAAGCAAATGCCCGCCGAAAAATTCGACTACGCCTTTGCCGACACCTGGCGCGACGTTTCTGACGGACTGCCGATGTATTTGAGAATGAAGAAGTTGGAATACTTGAATCCGCATACCGAATTTTCGTATTGGGTTGAGGAGTCGCTGCTGTCGGGCTACCGCTGGCAGTTGTTCGACACCATTGTTGACAACGCCGCCAGTTATGAGGAGGCCTGCAAATGCTTGAGCGATGATGGATTGCGGCGTTTTGCAGCGGTGAGAATCAAGATTGAAGATTGATAGATTTCGAGAAAATCAACTGATAATGAAAATTGTTGTTGAAGCTGGCGGCACAAAATGCAAATGGGGGCTAATTGACAGTCAGTTGCTCACAATTGAAACGAGCGGATTCAACCCAAACAGTTCTCTAGCCACTACCCTTTCCGCGCTATGCACCACAATATTATCTCAAACATCAAAGCCTGTTGACAGCATTTTATGGTTTGGTGCAGGGTGTGCCGCCAAAGCCAACAAGGAAATTGTTGGCGACACTCTGCGCTCGGTTTTCAATTGCAACAACGTTCAGGTTTTCAGCGATTTGGAAGGGGCTGCCATTGCCTTGTTTGGCAACAAACCTGGCATTGCCGCTATTTTAGGAACTGGCGCGGCTGCCGGCTATTACAATGGCCAACTAATTGAACATCAGACACCATCATTGGGCTATCTGCTTGGTGACGAAGGTAGCGGTGCTTATATTGGGAAAGAACTGATTTCCAAAGCCATTCGTGGCGAATTTTCAGCAAACTTATGCAAGCGATTCTTCGAGTATGCCGGACAAACGCCTGCCGAACTTATAAAAAGCATCTACTCCGCCAATCCCATAAACAGTTATCTGGCTGGTTTTGTATCATTTGCAAGCACAAATATTGCTGAACCAGAAATCAATCATTTAGTCTCAAAGGCATTCGAACAATTCATCGAAAAGCATATAGAACCCCTAAATATCAATAATTTACCAATCGGATTTGTAGGTGGTGTGGCATGGCAATTTGCCGACATTCTACGAGTACAATTTGAAAAACGTGGTCAACAGATTACCATCATGAAAGATGCCTTTGAGCGTCTTTGTGAGTGCTTGTAGAAAAAGTCTCTTTACGCTTTTCCATCACTGTTCATATCATCCACAACCTTCTTTGTATCAGATAGTTTCTGCTTGCATTTTTTCAGCAAATCCGATACGCGAACAACGGCATCGGCTAGTTGGTCGATGTCCAAGCGGTTGTTTTCGATGTCGTCAACTATCGATTCAATTTCCTCGATAGTCTTTTCGTAAGAGAACTTTGTTGCCATAACTATTTGATTTTATTTTGTTTGCATTTAATAACCATAGCGTTTTTCAACTCTGACTTTACCACTCTTTTGACATTCCAACTCCTCCGCCTTTCGCTCGGCGGCTTTCCTCTCAAGATACCAATTTAGAACTTCGGGCGTGGTTTTCCAACGTTCCTGCATCCAAACCCACTGCTGTGGATATTTTCTTACAATCGATTCAATCAAATCGTTGTAAATCTGCGTATTGTATCTAATAGTTTCAGTTGCGTCGGGCTTCATGACAAATGGTATTTCTGGCAGAATCTCGAACGTGTATGTGTTGGTCTTGCTGTCGCGAATGGTGTACATCGGCACCACAGCGGCGCCAGTGTCAACAACTAACCGAGCGCAACCAATCGGCGTATATGCTTGATGGCCAAAGAATTGCAAGAATTCACCTTTAATGCTCTTACTGTCGTGGTCAATCATCATTATCAGACATCCGCCATCTTTCAGCCTGTCAACCAATGTGTTATAACAATGATAACGCTCCACATCACGCATTCCGCGCGACTCGCGCAAGCGCACCATCAATCGGTCGAGAGCACGACTTTTGATGCGGCTGCTCACACCTGTTGTCTTGTACCCCATAATAGGCGGCAAAATGGCCGAAAACTCCCAACCATGGGTATGCGGCACAAGGCAAATGACGCCCTTGCCCGAGTTATAGGCTTTTTGCAGATTATCTTCGCCGTTGATTTTGAAATATTTGGAGAACTGCTCGCGAGTTTTTTTCTTGCTGAAAATGGCGTAATCAGTAAAGGTTTTGGCTATCGACACAAACACCTGCCGACCAAATTCGCGATATTCACCTGTCTGTTTTTCAGGCCCGTATGCAAGTTCGAGATTCTTCTCAATTATTCGGCGCGTACGCCCCATGAACAGATAAAAAATACGGGATGCGAATCCGTGCCAAGCCAGCAGAAACTTGCGCGGCAAGAAGCGACTCATAAAAATTATGGAACGCAGCAACCAGTACACAATGATATCGCGCACAGGTCTGATTACATATATTTTGAATTTCGTCGCCATCTACAAAATCATCGTATTGCCATATCACTCAACCATTTACCCTCCTACCCGACTCCTTCAACATTTCACCGATAGCGCCATTGAATTTCCGCGCTTTCAGTAGTGTTTCAATGCCGATGTGCATCCTGTATTTCCAATAGTTGCGCGGATTGGCTGGCACGTTAATGCGCTCTTGTTCAGGATTTTCCACACGGAAATCGGGATTCAGCGCGAAGAAATCCTGAATTGGTATCATCACGCACATTGCTGGCGATTGCAAATGATTGTCAATTATCATTTTGCAAATATCGACAGTCGCCTTTTTCGGTGCTTTTCCTTTCTGTTTCAGCCAGTTATTATAGTAGCGCTGCGTCGATTCGGCATTCTCTTCCCACCAGCCCCTGATGGTTGAGATGTCGTGGGTTGATGTGGCGCATACCGATGTGTACGGAATCTCTTGCAAATCAGCAAATTCAGTAAACGTTTTCGGCATCCGCTGGATTTCAAGGCTCAAGATGCCCAACTCGTCCATCACGGGTTTCACGCAGTTAGGAATCATTCCCAAATCTTCGCCGCAAACCAACATATCGCTCGCCTTGAGCAGCGCCGACAGTTTCACTTCGGCCTCGTGACGCCAGAACGCATCGTGACGGTGATAGAAATAATCCTCGTAAACAGCGTCTAACAACTGTTGGGTAGGCTTCGGCAGACGCGCGTATGACGATGTTTTCTGCAAATCGATGCGCGGATGGTAGCCGCCTGTGGCCTCGTCTTTTAGCAGCAGCACGTCGGCGGCCACAGTGAGCAGTCCGTGAAGCAGTTGCTTCTTCTGCCGCGACAGTGAATCGGGGTCACTTGTACCGACTATCTTATTGTAAATCATCCGTTGTGTAGCATATTCTGGTTTCAGTCTGAAAAGTCCGTCAGGTTGACGGTCGAGATAGGTTTTCTTCACTTTTTCAGCCTGATTTCCAAACAGTTTGGCAATTGTTTCGGCATCGGTTGTCGGAATGCAGGCATCAGCATAATCGATGACAATGCCGTGCTCAAACAGTTCGGCCTCCGACAGCGGCAGCGATGGGCTGAAATGGCCCAGAATGCCGTGCACAGCGGTTGTCGGGATTTCCCATATGCGGAAAAATCCCAAAATATGGTCGATGCGGTAGGCGTCGAAATAACTGTTCATCTTCGCCAAACGGTTGCGCCACCAAGCGTAGCCGTCCTGCGCCATCCGCTCCCAGTTGTAGGTCGGGAAACCCCAATTCTGACCATAGTCAGAGAAGAAATCGGGCGGTGCACCTGCCTGACCGTCAAAGTTATAGAGTTCGGGCGCACACCACGCGTCAACACTGCAGCGGCTGATACCGATTGGAATATCGCCCTTCAAAATTATGCCACAACGGCGTGCGTGGGCTGCGGCCTCACGCAACTGGCGGTCGATTTCGTATTGCACATAACACCAAAAAGTTACGCTGGCATAATCGGGTGAATCGGGCTTGAACATCTTGCGCACCTCGCGCTCTGAATACTTTGCATATTTACCCCAACTATTGAAATCGCCAGTATGGTGCTTGTCACGCAATACACTAAACGCTGCATAAGGCTCAAGCCACGATGCGTTTTGCTTCATAAAGCGCACAAAATCATCGCTTTCAACAATTGCCGACATATTCTGAGTGAACACGGCTCGGCAATAATCGAGTTTCAAGCGGATAACTTTTTCGTAATCAACATCGGGCGCTTCATTTAGTTCCCGTGCCGCGTTTTCATATTTCTTTTGCGCCTGACTATCAGTCAGTTTACCTATTTTAAAAATGTCGATAAAAAGCGGATTGAGCGCGAATACCGAAATGGCATTATAGGGATACGAATCTAGGAACGAATATGTTGATATTGTGTCGTTTATAGGCAAAATCTGAATCATCTTCAGTCCTACCCGAGCCGCCCAATCGATGAGTTTTTTCAAGTCGCTGAAATCGCCCACACCGCAACTGTCGGCAGTGCGCAGTGAGAAAACTGGTACGTTGACACCAGCAAAACGAACCTTTTCGCTGGCAAGTTGAAGCACCCCGTCATCGATGCGAAAAACCGCTGGTGACTGCGGATAAGTATCTGCAAATCTGTGGTTTGCCCCTGGCTGCCAATAGACGAACGATTCATCAGCAGTATCTTTGACAACATATTTATACTCAAATTCCGACGGTAAGTCATTCAATGACAGTCTGATATGCCACATTGCATATTTCCCGACCGACATCGGCAACATCTCGAACCAATTGCCTAACTGGGCGCAATTGCCTGTCAAGCAGACAAATTGCGTTGGTTTGAGCATCGGCACGCAGCATGTCAGTTCGAGTTGGCGGCCCGAAAGGCGCTTGCGTTGCGGTTTGTCAGCAAAACTGCTGTTGGCTGGGAAAAGCACGTTCGTAAAAGCAGAACTGAGATAGGCGGCTTGCTCCTTCGGCAACTCCTGCCAAGTATCGATGCAGCGGCAAACGGACGCGCCCTGCGGCACGTTTGGCAAAACACGCACACGGCCCACCTCCATTGTATGTTGTTTATTCTGCTCATCCACAACAACATACTTATAATAAACCATTTCCGCACACTCACATTCAATGGTTGCCCGCCAGCGATTCAAATCGCAGCACTCAAGCGGCAACACATTGTCCAAATCCCACATCCCCAACTCTTTAGACGAGCCAGTAACAACCAACTTCTGTCCCCATTGGGTTGGGCAATAACAATCGAAATGGTATACCATAAGTTAGTTATAAGTTGTAAGTTAATAAGTTATAAGTTTTTGTTTAGAAGTTTAAACGCTTCGCTGTTGAGAAGGTTTAGATGGTTTAGAAGATTCATCACTGATTATCAACAACATTGCTCTTTACTCTTTACTCTTTACTCTCTCCACTTTACTCACTTACTCAACAAATAACGTTCAGCATCGAGAGCAGCCTTGCAGCCCGAACCCGCAGCCACAATAGCCTGACGGTAGGTGCGGTCCATCACATCGCCACAAGCAAAAACTCCTGGCACATTAGTGCGCGACGAGTTTGGCTCAGTGATGATGTATCCGTCCTCATCGGTCTTCACAAACGGCTGAAAAACAGCACTATTCGGGTGGTGACCAATGGCAAGGAAGAATCCGTCAATCTTAATCTGACGGCGCTGCTCATCGGGCGTTCCCTGACGATAAACCAGGTTGGCACCCTCAACCACACCATCGCCAAACAAGTCTAAAGTATTGTGTTCGAACAAGATTTCGATATTCGGGGTGTTCATCACGCGCTCCTGCATCGCCTTCGACGCACGCAGAAAGTTTTTGCGCACAATCATATACACCTTGTTGCAAAGGTGAGCCAGATAAGTGGCCTCTTCGCAGGCGGTGTCGCCGCCGCCAACCACCGCAACATCTTTTTTGCGGTAGAAAAATCCGTCGCACGTGGCACAAGCCGAAACACCGCTTCCGCGATATTTCTCCTCCGACGGCAGTCCAAGATATTTGGCCGTTGCACCCGTGGCAATTATAACAGCCTCGGCATCAATCAGTTTCTCATCATCGACTGTGACCAAATGACGGCCATCGGCAAAATCCACCTTTGTGACCGTGCCAAAACGAATGTCGGTTCCCAAACGCTCGGCCTGCTGGCGGAACTCCTCCATCATCTGATTTCCGTCAACACCATTCGGATAGCCTGGAAAATTCTCAATTTCAGTTGTTTGCGTCAGTTGACCGCCTGCCTGCAATCCTGTCACCAAAACAGGTGAGAGATTAGCGCGCGAAGCGTAGATTGCCGTCGTATAACCTGCTGGTCCTGAACCAATTATCAAGACTTTTACTTTTTCTGTTTCCATAATCGAAATAATTTGCAGACAAACTTATAAAGAGATTCCGTTTTTGTGGCGGACACGGCGGCGGTAGTGCTAACAGAAAATTAACAGAATAATTCTGTAAAAAAAGTTTTGCAAGATGTCTGCCTATTGATACATTTGCACCAACAAAAACCACGGGGTGTGGCGCAGTTGGCTAGCGTACTTGCATGGGGTGCAAGTGGTCGTCCGTTCGAGTCGGATCACCCCGACAAAAGCCTTGTTAATCAAGGCTTTTTCTATTTATAGGAAGCATTATTCTTGAATCGGCAATCAAACATCACCTGTCATCACAAACTCTGCAAACAATGAATCTCAAATACGCAATTGTCGGCACTGGCGCCATTGGCGGATACTATGGCGGACGGCTTGCCAACTCGGGCAAAGACGTTCACTTTCTGTTCAACACTGAATATGAACACGTTGCCGCACGCGGATTACAAGTTGACTCGGTGAACGGCGATTTTGTCATCAATCCGATAAATGCCTACAAATCAACGGCCGATATGCCAAAATGCAATGTCGTGCTGGTTGGTTTGAAATCGACACAAAACCACCTTCTGCCGCAATTGCTGCCGCCGCTGCTCTTGAGCGACACCATTATTATATTGGTGCAGAACGGACTCAGACTTGAGCAGAAACTGGCATCCGCCCTGCCCGATCAACCCATTGCGGGCGCGGCCGCGTTCATCTGCTCATCGAGAATTGGCAAAGGCCACATCCACCACGCCGATTATGGCGCCATCTCCATTGGCGAATACCAAAAGTGCGCGCCCGACGTGCTGTCGCAAATAAAAACCGACTTCGACGAAGCCCAAATCCCGTGCACCATCACGCAGAACTTGCAAGAGATGCGCTGGCGCAAACTCGTTTGGAATATCCCCTACAACGGTCTGACCGTGGCGCTGAACACTTCAACCGACCGCCTGATGGCCTTTGCCGCAACACGCCAACTCGTAACCGACCTGATGAACGAAGTGGTTGACGCCGCTGCCGCCTGCGGTGCCCCATTTGAGCGTGAGTTTGTTGACAAAATGCTTGCAATGACCGACCGAATGACGCCCTACAGCCCAAGTATGAAACTCGATTTCGACAACCACCGCCCGATGGAAATTGAAGCCATCTACACGAATCCTGTGAAGGCTGCTCTGGCAGCGGGCTACCATATGCGCAAAACCGAAATGCTAGAGCAGGAACTGCGGTTTATACAAAATAACATCTGATGTCAACAGATAGCAGCATGACAAACAACTTTTGCTACTTTTGCCCAACAAAAACATTAAAAACAGATAACTATGACATTTACAGAATCATCTTGGAAAATTTTCGAGCAGTCGATTGCCGATTATCATAAACACGACGATGTGGACACCCCAATCGCTAATCCGTTTGAAATCAAAACCATAGAGTATTACCTCTACCTCAAAAACTGGATTGACACCGTTCAATGGCACTTGGAGGACATTATCCGCAATCCCGAAATCGACCCTGTGGAGGCGCTCAAAATCAAACGCCGCATCGACAAGAGCAACCAGGACCGTACTGACCTTGTGGAACTTATCGACAGTTATTTCCTTGACAAATACAAAGATGTGAAAGTGGCTGGCAACGCCGTAATCAACACTGAATCACCTGCTTGGGCCGTTGACCGCTTCAGCATTCTGGCTCTGAAAATCTACCACATGCAGGAGCAGGTTATGCGCACCGATGTCTCGACAGAGCATAAAGCACAGTGCCAAAACAAGTTGAACGTTCTTTTGGAGCAGAAAAAAGACCTCGGCACCGCCATCGACCAACTTCTGGACGATATTGCTTCGGGCAAAAAATACATGAAAGTCTACAAACAGATGAAGATGTATAACGACCCGAATCTGAACCCCGTTCTCTACGGCGCAAAATAATGGAAATCAAGCGATTGCTGATAACTCGGTTTTCCGCCATGGGCGACGTGGCTATGTGTGTGCCCGTGGTTTGGTCGCTGGCGCAGAAATACAAAGATTTGGAAATTGTTTTTTTGAGCCGCAAGAATTTTGAGCCGATTTTCTCACAACTTCCTGAAAACGTGAAGTTTTGGGGCATCGACTTAAAAAAGGACTATGATGGTTTTTCTGGTCTTAACCGACTCTTCTGCGAAATAAAGCAAAAAGATTTTGACGCCTACGCTGATTTTCACGATGTTTTGAGGACTAAATATCTGAAATTCAGAGCATCTTTGGCTGGAATAAAGACTGTTAGGATTGACAAAGGCCGCAGCGACAAGAAACGCCTCACGACAAAAGGAGCCGAAAACTGCAAACCTCTGAAAACTACCTTTGTACGTTATCAGGATGTGCTGGAAAAACTCGGTTTCGATTTTGAATTGAACTTTCCGAAAACCTCAAAATCTGGGAAAAGCGGAAAAATAGGCGTTGCACCTTTTGCCGCACACAAAGGCAAAATTCTGCCGCTCGAAACAACCGAAAAAGTTGTTAAATTATTGTCGGAAAAAGGTTTGCAGGTTTTCCTGTTCGGATTTGGCGAGAAAGAAAAAGCAGTTTTGGAGCAGTGGCAGGACAAATATCAAAACGTTGTCAGCCTTGTCGGAAAGTCGGGCGGCTTGAAAAACGAACTGACTTTGATTGCGGAACTCGACTGCATGCTGTCGATGGACAGCGCGAACATGCATCTGGCCTCGCTCGTCGGCACAAGAGCCGTTTCGGTTTGGGGCGCGACACATCCCGCAGCGGGATTCTTCGGTTTTAATCAGGACGAAACCGATGCCGTGCAGATTCCTCTCCCCTGTCGCCCATGCTCAATTTACGGCAACAAGGAGTGTCGGTTGAACGACAAATATCAATGTCTCAACAAGATAACGGCAGAAATGATTGTAGAAAAGATACTGAAATAAAAAACGGGGCAAAAGCCCCGTTTTTTATGCTTTTTTCACTTGCCGTCCAACGTACCTTGCGTAAATCAGCACCACCACAAAGCAAACCATCGGCACCAGATACGAGATGTTGATGTTTGTTGCATCGGAAATGACTCCCTGAAGCGGCGGAAGAAGCGCACCACCTAAAATGGCCATTATCAAGCCTGAAGCACCAATTTTCGCGTCGGCACCCACATTCTCGAGCGCGATGCCGTAGATGGTTGGGAACATCAGCGACATAAAGAAACTAACGCCGATGAGCGCCGCAATGCAGACTGCACCAGTACCGCTGCACAACGCAACTATCAGACACAGAACAATATCGGCGGCCGACGCCCACAGTAGCAGTTTCGACGGTTGAATCCATTTCATCAGCCAGGTGAAGATGAACCGTGCTGCGCTAAAGCAAATAATACTAATAAGATAGATGGTGGCAGCATCGGCTTCGAGCAAGCCAAGTTCCTGCATCACAATGCGGATGGTGAACGACCAAACACAGATTTGTGCGCCCACATAGAAGAACTGCGCCACAACGCCAAACACGTATTTCTTATTCTTAATCAATCGTTTAAACGATTCCTTCACGCTGTCGCGACTGTCATCGCCGCCTTCGGGCATACGCACCAGAAGCATCACAACCATAATGGCCAAAAGCACAAAACCAAGCGTCATATAGGTACCTGTGATGGCATTCAACTCGTGCGCCTGCATCGATGTCAGGTCGCTCTGCGTCATTGCGGCGCGGTCGGATGCTGTGGCGCTCGAGAGTTGCGAAAGAATGAAAAACTGACTCATAAGAATGCCAGTTATCGAGCCTAACGGATTGAACGCCTGTGCGATATTAAGCCTTCGAGTGGCCGTTTCTGGCGAACCCATCGATAGAATATACGGGTTGGCCGTGGTTTCCAAAATTGAGCATCCGCCAGCCAATATGTATATGGCTATCAAGTAGAAAGCATATGATGCAGCCTTCGACGCGGGGAAAAACAGAATGGCGCCCGCGGCGTAGAGCACAAGGCCCAAAATGACACCGCTTTTGTAACTGTACTTACGGATGAAAAGCGCAGCGGGCAGCGCAAAACAGAAGTACGACCCGTAGAACGCAAACTGAATGAGCGATGTCTGCGTGTCGGTCATCGACATTATGCGCTTGAAGGCACTTAACAGAGTGTCAGTCATATTGTTAGCCATTCCCCAAAGCAGAAACAAAACCGTCACAAGGCAGAATGGCAGAAGGTGTTTTTTCTCGATTGTCTTCATTTTTATTGTTGTGTTTAGTGGTTATAAATGTGGTGTTTACGAGTTTTTCCAACTTACGCGGAACTGATTGCCAATGATTTCGCGAACTTTTGCAACTACTTCAGCATCAGCAGGTTCTTTTACAAAATCAATATTTTTCAGAACATTCTGCGGATTGGTTGTCGAGAACAGGTTCGAAGCAATGCGGCTGTTGCCAAGGCTATACTGCATTGCGAGTTTTTCTATCGGGTAACCAATTGAATCACAATAACGTGCCGCTTCGGCGCAAGCGTCGCGCAGGGCCTTCGGTGCAGGGTGCCAATCGGGTGCGCCGCGCATTGTGAGCAGCCCCATCGACAGCGGACTAGCATTTATCACACCAATGCCACGACTCTCGAAAAAGTCCAGAAAATCAATAAGTTTGTCATCGCAAAGACAGTAGTGGCAGAAGTTCAGAACGCTCTCAACAGTGCCTTCGGGCGAGTGCTCGACAACCCATTTCAGGTTCTCGAGTTGCAAATCGGTTATGCCGACGTGCCCCACAACGCCCTTTTCGCGAAGTTCGACAAGAGCAGGAAGTGTCTCATCTACAATCTTTTGCAGACCGCCAGGCATCGCAGCCTGAAACTCAATATCGTGCACGTTGATAATGTCGATATAATCAACATTGAGCCGTTCCATACTTTCAAAAACGCTGTCGTGGGCGCGGCGGGCGGAATAATCCCACGTGTTCACGCCGTCTTTGCCGTAGCGCCCAACCTTTGTCGAAAGAATGAATTTGTCGCGCGGAATCTCTTTAAGCGCCTTTCCCAGAACCATTTCCGCCTTCAGGTGGCCGTAATACGGCGACACGTCGATAAAGTTGATTCCGTTCTCAACCGCAGTGTGCACCGCGCGAATGCCGTCGGCCTCGTTCAACGAGTGGAAAACGCCACCCAGACTCGACGCGCCAAAGCCCAAAGCCGACAACTTCAAGCCCGTTTTTCCAAGATTTCTCTGTTTCATTGTATCGATATAACTAATTTATAATCAATCCCATTTTACAAGGATTCTGAACACTTTTCCAGGTGCTTCGGCCCAGGTTTTCAGCGCTTCGTCGGCCTGTTGCGGCTCGATTATGCGGCTGATAAATTTCTCGACGGGCGCGCCCGAGTTTGTCAAATATTTAATAACCGCCTCAAAATCAGACGGATTGGCGTTACGCGAGCCCATAATGTCGAGTTCTTTCTTCACGAACAGACTGGTTGTCAGCTCAATATCGCTTTTTGCATAGCCAATGCAGACAATGCGCCCTGTGAACGCCACGCGATTGACGGCCAAATGATAGGTAGGCGCCGCACCAACGGCCTCAATCACAACATCAGGCGACGGCAGATTCCATTCGGTGGCGGTGTTGTAGGTGAATTTCGCACCAAGCGAACGGGCAATGGCGAGTTTCTCATCGTCGAGGTCGGCGGCAATGACGGTTGCGCCGCGCATCACGGCACGCACCACTGCACCCAAACCAACCATTCCGCAGCCGATTACCATAACTATGTCAGTATCAGTTACTCTGCCACGGTCGACAGCGTGAAAACCGACGCTCATCGGCTCAATCAAAGCCGCATCGCGCAGCGAAACCGAGCCGCACGGAATGATTTTCTGCCACGGCAGGGCAATGTATTCCTGCATCGCGCCATTGCGTTGAACGCCAAGCGTTTCGTTGTTCTCGCAAGCATTCACGCGCCCGCGGCGGCACGACGCACAATGGCCGCAGTTGGTGTAAGGATTCACCGTAACCACCTGGCCCGCTTTTAGTTGCGACGGCACATCGGCGGCAGTTTCGACAATGGTTGCGCCGATTTCGTGCCCAGGAATGCGTGGGAACGTCACCATTGCGTTTCCGCCGCGATAGGTGTTCAGGTCGGAACCGCAAAAGCCCACGTAGCCGAGTTTCAGCAGCACCTCGCCCGATTTCAGAACAGGCTTGTCACACTCAACAATCTCTGCCAAGCCTGGTTTTGTAATTTGAATTGCTTTCATTTGTTTGATATTTAATGTGTTACTCTGACATATTTTTAATGTACGGCAACTTTGGCAGATTCTTGAATCCGTAGAATCTGACAGCGTTTTCGCCAAGGAAGGCCGATTTTTGCGAGTCGGTCAACTCGTTGGTTTTCAGTACAAAATCATACGACATCCGATAGGTTATGGCGCAAATGGTGCGCGGATAGTCGCTGCCCCACATCAGTTTTTCAATGCCAACCAAATCGGCCGCCTCGCGAATGGCCTCGACTGCACCTTTGAACGGATAGAACTCGCTGTTATACAGCCAGGTAATGCCGCCCGACTCAATATAAACATTCTGATTCCGAGCCAAAAGAATCTGATTTTTCCAATTCGCACTGGTTGCCAGCCCAAAGTGTCCGATTGCGATTTTCAAGTTCGGACATTCTGTTATAAGTTGTTGAAATTCTGCAATCTGCCGTGCATCATCGGCAAGGCACATAGAGAAAATCATTTGGTTCGCTTCCATAAACTTCATTGCTGGCAGAAGGTCGGCCAACGGACGGCACACGCGGTGTCCAGGAATCGCAATTCCTTTAAAACCACGCGAATACAAGGTTTTGACATCGCTCAAAATATCGTCGGCGGTAATCAGTTTTTCGGCTTCGACCGATTCCAAACCAAGCCGCGGCATTCCGCAGACGAAGAAGCGTTCGGGGTATTTTTGCGCCACTTCGGCAAGGTAATCGTTTTGGCAACCGTCAATAACTTCCTGAACCACAACGGCCCCGCCCACCTGCGCATAGTCCATATTGGCAAGAAAAATTTCGGCGGTGTTGCGTCCGTCGGCCATAAACGGCGGTAGCATCTGGCGTTCGCCATCGAAAAACATTGAGCGACCGCGGGTTGTGGTGTAAATCCGCTGCCCGTCGACCACGGTGTCCTGTTTCAGCCAAAGGTGGCTATGTGCGTCTATAATGTTCATAATCACTTCTTTTTCTTCGGTTTCACTTCTGGAAGTTCGTCGTACATCTGCCTGACAAGATTGCAGAACGCATCGCTATTATCAACTATATCGGTGATAATCATTGGTTTAGCGCCTTCGTATGGTTCGGCATAGCGGACATCAGAAATGAGCCTCAACGCTGCAGGCACAGGCTTGATTAGCAAGCGATTATCGTAGATTCCGCCAAAAATGCGGCCATTGAAATACAGAATGTATTCACCCATCATTGCGCGGTAGGTCACGCCATCGAGTGCCGAAAGTTGGTCAAGCACGTAATCCAAAAAGTTCTTATCTGAAGCCATCGTTTTTGTTGCCGCCTTACGGCGGGAAATTTTTAAAAAATTAATTCAAATACTCTTATAAATACCTATCAATCAGTGCACACCGCTAAAGTGTCACCCCAGTTTTAAAAATCGCAAACTCGCGATACCCGTTCTTCTCGTTGTTGACCGCCTGGCCGCTGGCCACCGCAATCACAAAATCGATAAACCTTTCGGCCATCTTGTCCATCGGCTCGCCATCGGCAATCACACCCGCGTTGAAGTCAATCCAGTTCGGCTTTCCGCGATATAATGGCGTGTTGGTCGCGATTTTCAGCGTTGGCACGAACGTCCCGAACGGCGTTCCGCGGCCAGTAGTGAAAAGCACTAATTGACAGCCACTTGCGGCCAGCGCGGTGCTTGCTACAAGGTCGTTGCCTGGTGCCGAAAGTAAGTTAAGTCCTTTGCCCTCAATTATTTGTCCGTAGCGCAGCACATCGCGGACTGTGCTTGTGCCACATTTCTGCGTGCAGCCGAGCGATTTTTCTTCGAGTGTCGATATGCCGCCAGCCTTGTTTCCTGGCGACGGATTCTCGTAAACTGGCTGATTATTAGCGATAAAGTAGTTCTTGAAATCGTTGATTAAGGCGACGGTCTTGTCGAAAGTCGCGCGGTTTTGGCAGCGGTTCATCAGGAGTGTTTCGGCGCCGAACATTTCGGGCACTTCGGTCAGGACGGTCGTTCCACCTTGCGCCACAATCCAATCGCTGAACGTACCCAGAAGCGGATTGGCGGTTATGCCCGACAGCCCGTCGGAACCGCCGCATTTCAGCCCCACACGCAATTCGGCGGCGGGCACATCTTCGCGGACATCGGTTGAGCAAACAGCGAAAATCTCGCGCAGTAGCCCGAGTCCGTATTCCAATTCGTCGCCATCAACCTTCTGTGATTCAAACATTTTCACACGTTTGTCATCAACCTCACCAACGAGTTCGCGGAAAGCCGAAAGTTGGTTGTTCTCGCAGCCGAGACCGACAACCAGCACGCCGCCAGCGTTGGGGTGGCGAACCATATTGCGTAGTACAATCCGAGTATTTTGGTGGTCTTCACCAAGTTGCGAGCATCCATAGTTGTGCGGAAAAGCCACAACTGCGTCAACATAGCCTTCGCGCCCAGCGATTTCGGCACGGAAACGTTCGGCAAGTTTTTGCGCAATGCCGTTCACGCAGCCCACCGTCGGAATTATCCAAATCTGATTCCTTGTGCCCACTGTGCCATTTGCACGCTTAAAGCCTTTAAATGAGCGTTTTACTGCTGTGGACGCGACCTCTGCTAGTTTCGGCTCGTAGGTGTAATCCGACACACCTTCAAGATTGGTTTTCAGAATATTATGGTCGATATGCGAGCCCGCGGCAACACCATCGGTAAGGTGCCCGATTGGAAAACCGTACTTCACAACATTTTCGCCTTGAGCGAGATTGCAGAGCGCAAACTTGTGCCCCGCTGGAATGTCGTTTTTCAGGACGATTCCTCCGTTCAGGTCGATTCGGGTGCCAGCCTTGAGCGGTGCGAGCGCCACGGCCACGTTGTCGGCGGGATTTATTTGGATATACTGTGCCATCTTTACAAAATTGATTTCACTGCGGCCCTCATTCCGTCTTTTTGAATCATTTCCAAATCGCTGGTTAACAGGTCGGTAAGTCCTGGAATAAGATTCAAGTTCTCGCCCCAGATAAGGTCTTTGGCGCCCAGAACGCCTTTCGCCACTTCGGCGCAACTGCTTGTAGCCCAAAGTGTTTCGAGTAAATTCAAGATTTCGGGCGCGTCGTTGGGCACAATTTCATCGGTGCCGCGGAAGCCGCCTTTATAATAGGTGCAAATGGCCGCCAGACCAAACACAAGGCCCTTTGGAAGGCTGCCCTTGCGTTCCAGATAGATTTTCAAACCTGGTAAGTCGCGCGTCTTGAATTTCGGGAACGAGTTGAGCATAATGCTTGTCACATAATGTTTTACAAACGGATTATTGAAGCGGTCTTTCACGTCGAGCGCAAATTTTCGCAGTTCGTCTTCGGGAAGATTCAGTGTGGGCAGAAGTTCATCAAACATCACTTTATCAACAAATTGGCCCACAAGTTCATCGCTGCAGCATTCGCGCACAGTGTCGAGTCCGCTCAAATAACCCACAGGCGACAGCACCGTGTGCGGTCCGTTCAAGAGCGTCACTTTGCGCTCGTGGTACGGCGCCTCCGACGGCACAAAATGCACGTGCAGCCCCGCTTTGTCGGCAGGGAACTCTCGCGAAAGCGATTCAGGCGCTTCAATCACCCACAGGTGGAAAACTTCGCCCACAACCAACTGATTGTCATCAAAACCAATACGTTCCTTAATCGCGTCGGCGTTGTCTTTCGGATAGCCAGGCACAATGCGGTCGACAAGCGTACTGTAAACCGCGCACGCCGTCTCGAACCACGTTTTGAACCCGTTGCCAAGATTCCAATGGTCGATATATTGCAAAATGCACTCTTTCAGGTGTTTGCCGTTATGAAAGATAAGTTCGCACGGCAGAATAATGAAGCCCTTCGAGACATCGCCCTTGAAATGCTCGAAACGGTGGTAGAGCAACTGCACCAGTTTGCCAGG
>JAEEGL013407455.1_pt1 | contig 25030 bp, 7 predicted proteins | sample 9134231 | NCBI WGS metagenome assembly JAEEGL01 (sample SAMN16246548, study PRJNA631951) | gut metagenome | biome: gut microbiome; feature: rumen; material: fiber-attached | host: Bos | place: Iran: Karaj | collected 2018-10 | reverse complement strand
TGCCAACAACTTTATCTTTTACAAAGTCATGCGGCATAACCCGGATGTCTGCATGGAGCTGCTGGAAATCCTGCTCGAAATGGAAATTGACCATATCGAAATGCGTGGCGAAGAAACCGTCGAAATTGATTTTGGCAGCAAAGGCATAAGACTTGATGTCTACGCCAAAAACAGCACCCAGGCATTTAATCTGGAAATGCAGGCTTCTGATTCAAAAGAGTTACCGGAGCGCACTCGTTATTATCAAAGTGCATTAGACTTGGATGATTTGAATGCAGGAACAGATTACAGAGATCTTAAAACAAGCTATATAATTTTTATTTGTTTACCAGACATTTTCGGACAAGGACTAGGCAAGTACACTTTTGAAAACCTCTGTATTGAAGATTCAAAAATAAAATTGAATGACAGAGCCTATAAATACTTTTTCATTGCGAAAAACTATGATAAACTATTGAATGAAGAACAAAAGGCGTTTCTTAGGTTGGTTACCAGTAATGAAAGCACAAGCCCCTTTGCAGACAAAGTATCAAAACTGGTAGATAATGCAAAACAAAACTCACAATGGAGAAAACAGTTTATGGATTTTCAGCATTATATGTCCCAATCATTCCGGGAAGGAAAACAGGAAAAAGCTATAGAAGCTGCAATTAATCTCTTAAAAATGAACAAACTTACTCCTGATGAAATTGCCCAGGCTCAAGACCTTCCTCTAGAAAAAGTACTGGAATTGCAAAAGACTATTCTTGCAGGAGCCTAGCTCCCTTCATTGCGCCCTTAGACAGGCTCAGGGACCGCGCAGGCTGTGGCAATCCAGATACTAGAGTTCATTCTTATATCTGGCTTGCCGCGCCGCTGCGTTCCTTACAATGACAGAAGGGTTGTTACCTGCACTACCTCATCTGGGCGGTTTCAAGACAGGAACCAGAACTTGTAGAAATCTGGTAGCCTAATACACCGTTTGAAGTACCGTTACCAAAGGTTTTACTCCAGTTGGTAGAAGAGTATCCGTTTACTGCACCGCCTCTAGAGCTTGTACCTACAACCCTGGTATTGTTAGTACCTGCAATCTTGGAATCTGTAAGTACACCTGCATTCTTCCAAACACCTACATTTACCTTATCCTCACGGTTTGTGGTCATGCGGCTTGGTGATGGAACTACGGTAACTTCCCAGGCTCCTGTAAAGCGTTCATTCGTATCTACCCCGTCTGGAGAAGGAGCAAAGGTTGCGTTTGCATCAGTTACAGTTGAATCTACCAGATATGCATACTTTGGCATCTTTATAGCAGAAGTAAAGTATCCAATATAAGGAATACTATGACCTTTAGAATTAATGGCAACATCCAAAGTCAAATGCTCTCCTACAGCACCAGAAGCATCAACTGTACATGTTTGAGCATTACTTGTGTATGTATCAAGATAAGCATACATTACATCACTATTACCCGCATATGAAGCGATGTGAAGATGATTTTCTTTATCTGCAACGATATGACAGTATTCTCCGCCTTCTGTAAAAATTATTTTAGGTTCTGACCAATTTTTTGCTGTAACAGTTTCTTTCAACGTATTCCAAGAACCAATTGGGTTTGAAATATAACTAAACTTACAAGTATTGTCTTCTGCATCATACCAAACAACACAAACAACATCTGTTGTTCCATCCTTTACTACAGCAACATCTACATATTGTCCAGAACCTCTACCAGAAATTGGATCATAAGAAGTTTCTACATAACCACCACGATTACTATCTTTACCTCCATTTCTAGTTAAACGGGTTACAACTTCAGAGCCTGTTGCAATTATCTGACAATTATCTATTCGATAATAATCAGGTGCATTTCTACCATTTTTCGTATATTGAACACCAGAATTAGAGTCAGCATTCTTATATTGATCTACAAATCCACCAACATCCTGTTTAGTAGTTCCGCTTAAAGTTCCTGCTCTAAAGCGGATTTCATTAGTAAGGGCATCATAATATACCAGATATAGATTTGTACTTGTTCCATTTAATGTTGAAGCAAACTCCGGAGACAAATAGCGATACTTCATAAGAGAATAATCAAAGGTTCCGGTTCCGGTTCTTAAGGCAATTTTCTCAAGACGATTAGCATTTGGCCCGTTTATAGTATCATTTTCATTTTTATTACCAGGTCCCCATCTACTTGTCCACAAAAGCCAGTTATCTGCACTACCACTGCTATTTGTATCACCACCAGAATCTACAGAATAAGTATAACCAAGCTCATCAACATGGAAACCTACACAAGGTCCTGCAAAGGTATCCCAGTCACCAGCCCAATAAATTGATGAATAACTGTTTGTAGCTGAATAGGCTGTAGTCGTATCTGTATTTCCACCCATACTAAAGAAGGTACCACCGTTTGCAAAGGAATAATTCAACATTCCGGTTTTCTGGTTTACTTCCATATTAATACCGGCAGCAAGACCATTAATTGGTACTGCGGCACGGTCGTTGAATTCCCAGACATCAAATATAAGGTCATCGTTCAAGATATTGTTGGTATCTCCATTGCCCTGGCGGTTGTACCAGTTGATATAGGCATCGCCGGCTTCTGGTGCAGAACCATCGGCATCGTTGGCATTTATATTGTTCATGGCAGCAAGACCACCTACAGTAAGGCTCAATTGTCCTGAAGCAAGCTGTGCAACATTAAATGTAAGATAGTCTAAGTTTGCTTCTCTTGTATCACCATGTCCTGCAGTAATTTTTAAGGTGTCTGTACCTGTTGTGGCAAAACTCTTTCCGCCACTTGTAAAGGCTGCAGAAGAATGGTTCAAGTTAAAGCCATACAAAGTAACGTCTTCTGAACTTGTTGTCTTCATCTTGATGCTGTCATCAATATTTGAAACTACAGATTGTACCGGGTAGTGGCCCAGAGCAGTTCTGTTATAAACAGACCAGTTTGAATTCTTGTTCTTTGCAAGCTTTGTATATACCTTAGAAACATACGGCACAACATCTACCTTATAAGACGGCACGTTATTTGTTCCGTCGTCGGCAGTTTTAAGAGAATCGGTATCAGCGGCTGTAAAGGCAGAAACTTTTGTTGTTGCAGTTGTTTCGGCATTGTGGTCAACAGCAAGCATATACAAAGTTTTTTCTGTACCGGCAACACCGGCTATCTTTGAAGTATCAATACTGAGTGTCCATCTTACTCTGTGTCCATACTGGTTAAAGTATTCATCCTGAACAGTGAATTCCCAGCCGTTTGCAATTGTTGAACCAGCTTTTTGCCAGCCGGTACCAGGAGTATAGTAGGCAGCCTGGTAGAAATCTTTTGTCACACCAGTTGCAACGGTTACACCAGTTTTCTTTCCACTTGTTCCATACTTATCTGTTGTACTGTAATAACTTGTTGGAGTTAATCCGTCAAAGCTGAACCACAGAGAACTAAGGCTTACGTTATCATAAGCTGTACCGCTGAATGTAATCTTACCGGAAACCTTAGGATCGCGGTCTTTAGACTTATCATTATTATTTGCAGTAAAGGCATCAGGCAAATCTCCGGAAAGTTCTATATGACCATTTGAAGCAAGATTACCATACAAGCTGTTTATAGAAACACTTTCTTTTGCATAAACATAGGTTGTTTCATAAGCATCATCAGCTGGTGCATTTTCCTGAGTAAGCAGAACTGTACAGGCTTCGTCAGTATAGAAGTCGTATCTGTTATAACCACTATTACCCTTTACTGTACTGTACTTGAACTTTCGTACAACTTCTGTTGTATTCTGAGCATTTGCAGAAGAGCTTCCTGCTCCGGCCCAGCGGAACGGTTCAATAACGACATTAGGACTAGTCTCATCTACCAGATCCTGGAAAATAAGGGCGTTCAAAACAGTCCAGCTAGAATCTCTTCCGGCTGTAGCACCATCTGTAGAATCCCAGAATGAGAAATTAAAGTGCTTCATTGAACCTTCGCCAGTTTCTCCGATTGTATTATTATCAAGTACAAGCTGTCCAACTTTGTTACCAGTTCCGGAGGCCGTTACAGCACCATTAATCAAATTAGAAGTACCAAGCTTAATATTGTTACTTGCTGTAAGAGTTTCGGCTGTTGTTTTGTCAGCATCACTCTTTGTAAACTTGTAATACACATCGCCGGAACCTCCAACAAATTCCGGAATTACAGCAAGGCCATTCTTAACGGTAAAGTATTTAGAACCGCCAAGCTCTTTCTTTGTATCAAGATTCCAGACATCCATACCTCTTGAAGTATCTGCCGTACCATTAGAACCCATAAGTGCATAGAAGGTTTCAAATTCTGTTGCGACATCATAAGTTGTATTACCATTAAAGTTGGTTCCGAGCATAACCTTTGTAATGCGCAGAGGTTTATTTTCTATACCGGTCTTTGTGTATCCGTGAGCCATGTTTCCGGCTGCGTCAAATACAACTACGTGGAGCTCTACAGGACCATCAGGAATATTACCGGTAGGGAGTGCGGCATTCCAGGTTGTGGTTCCAGTAATTGTCTGGAAGTTTTCAAGGAGGCCGTCTCCATCGCTTTCGTTAATATCATCTCCTGTTTTTGTTTCGCCGGAGCTGTCTATTACCATACCGTAAATAAATTCTGCTTCAACAAATGAGGTTTCGCAGGCAGGAGTAAAGGTAACTGTATCATCGCTTACTGCAGTTATGGTACGGTAAAGTCCACCAATCTTAATAAGACCACCAGGACGAATATTACTGTTACCGCTAACACCAGTTACCGTTGCACCATTTCCAAGTGCGACCTTAATGGAATAATCGCTCGGACGTGTTACTGTCATTTTAGCAGTTGTATCTGTCTTTACATAAAGTGCAGGAAGGTTATCGCCGGTATTCTGGGTTGTATTGATATAAACCTTACCAACTGCATGACTTGCATTTATTGCAGTCTGCACATTCGCGGCCATGAGATTATAAACACGAGGATTATTATTGCTGCCTGCATCTGTACGCTTAAAGTAGAATACAGCCTTATCAAAACCACTTCCGTTATCAAAAACCTTGCCCCACAAAGAAGCATAATCGTTTATATCATACAGTCTTGCAGTTGGAGTAAGTTCTGTTCCCTTGGCACCATAAGCATTCATATAATGCTTTACAGTTCCATTTACAGCAACACTTGCAGAAGCATAAGTTTCTGCAAATGAAGGAGGTGTGTTATCTACATTAAGTTGAATCTGCTGGGTATTTGCATTTTTGTTTGTTGAATTATCTACAACACGTATTGTAACATTCCATGAGCCTTCTGAAAGATCTACAGGAATCTTCATAGTTCTTTCATCTCCGGAACCTGTAAAGTATGTCGATGCGTCGCTAACTCTATCATACTCGGCTGCAGAAATACCACCACTTGCAGAAACATCTGCTGTTATGAACCAGTTATCTCCTGTAAGATACATACCGGCAACATAATCAATTGAAGAAATAAGAGTATTTCCATTGTATTGTTTAACCTTAAGGTTATTGAACAAAGGAATATCGTTACTTACAGAAACATTAAGCACTTCTGACCAGGCACTTGCAAGCTGACCATTTGCTGTATCGTTATCAATTGCAATTGCACGTACTTTTATACCATTATGAGTAGCATCAATCTTTGGCAAACTTGAACTTGAAAGATCAAGAGTATATGCCCAGTTCTTTGTAGTACCAACTTCTATACCGTAACCCAATGATGAAGTTTTTACAGCATTCTTATAGGTTGCAATTTCTGTAATTGCGCCACCTTTCCATGGGGTACCTGCAATCATTGCAGTAGAATTAGTTGGCTGAGTTGCAAGATCTGCACTCAATCCGCTTACACCGGTATCCCACTTTCCATCACCGTTCATATCAAACTGGAGATATACTTTTCCAATTCCTTCATCATCGTCTGCACTACCAGAAATTCTTGCGGTTTTACCACCCATAATTACATAAGTTGGATTATTTTCCGGCAAATTATGTACAGGGCTTCCAATCAAAACAGAAGGACGGTCGGTATTTGGATTATATTTAATTCTTCCGTTTGTTGTATCGTAACCTACATTACCAACTTCATCTGTAAGACGGAACCATACCGGAATATTATAAACTCCACTATGATTTGTAGTATCTGTTTCGTAACCGCTATAATTTGCACCTACAGTTGCAGTGTTTCCAGATACAGTGTAGTTAATAATATCACTCATGTTGTTAGCACCGCTAAAGTCAATTTCCCACTGAGAAGAAAGAGGAGCTTCTACCCAGTTAAGACCTGTGGCGGCTGTTGTAGTTTGTGTTGTATTTGGAATACACCACTCTACCTTTACAACACCGGAACCATCTGTATTGTCGTTGGCATCACCACGATAAGTAAAGGTGCCGTTCTGTTCACCCTGAGCATTTGGTCTAAGGTTAGAAACTCCTGTTGGTTCTTCATTATCTACAATAATGTTTCTGCTTATAAAGCCTTTATTGCCTACAGCATCTACTACAGTTACTTTAAATTCTATAGCTTCGGTTGTGTCCATGGTAAGAGGACCAAGATAATATGTATACTTGCTGCTGTCGGTAGAAGATACAACTTCTTTTATCTGTTCAAAGTTATAGGAATATGTCTTACCATCTGCATTCTTATAACTTATGAGCACAGGAGAAGATGTTGGAGCAGAACCGCTGGTACCACTCAAAGTCTCCATTCCGGTGCTTTCGGTAACTTCTATCTTTGCATAAAGAATATCGTATTTACCTCCAAAGGCAATGTTGTTTGTTGTGGTCCAGGCAATATTGTCCTCATCATCGTCATTTGTATCTGCTGTATAAATCTCATTTATTGTTTTTGCAGGAGATGCCTGGGTTGCTTTTGGATAACGAACCAATCCAAGATAAGTTGGAGTTGGCGGGTTTGTATCGTATTTAAATGAAACACCTGTTGTGTTATCCTGATTTTCTGCTTCATCAGTATATTTGATATATGGACGTGTAAGAACAGTAGTACCCTTAGTTGTAAAGTAATTATTTTCCTTATCTTTTACAGCAAAGTACCAGGTAGTATCTCCATCCTCTTCTTCTGAATCTACAGACCACGAACCACCATTTACAGGAATTGATAACCAGCCTTCCGGAACAGAAGAAGCACTTGGCGCAGCAGCAGGAGCTCCTGTTGTATTAGAGTCACTCTTATGCTTTGATGCAGGCCAGTACCACAAGTTTTTAACCTCGCCGTCATCATCCAGAATTGAACCGTAAACATTCTTGAGCCTTAAAGTCTTTTCTGTATTCTTTGTCAACTGACTCAAAGTAATTACAGGTCTGTCTGATTTTTGATCAATTACAGGCTTTATAGTTACAGCAGTACTTGTATTACCAGCTTCATCTGTTGCTGTAAGAGAAAGAGTTAATTCTTTTGTATCAGTTAAATCATAAATCTTTGTTGTGTCTAAGGTTGCTGTCCACTGACCATCCTTATAACTAATATATCCATGCTTGCCATCATTGGTACTGCCCCGCTCTACCTTTGTAAAGGTTACAGTCTTAGAATTACCACTGGCAGAAAGTGCAACACCGGTAATAGCAGTATTATTTGGATCTGTTACCATACCCTTAAGGACGATTGTTTTATTAACAATATCTCCTGTCTTATGACTGGTAAAGGTTGGAACAGGAGGATCTGAATCCACATTAATTGTACCAATACTTTGAGAATTTGATCTGTTACCGGCAATATCGTCTATTGCAACAAGAACAGAATGGTTTCCAGAAGCAGGAATATCATCCTTACCAACCGTTACAGTTACAAGCCATTTATTGCTTGTTCCGGAAACAGCAGCAATAGAAACAGAGCTGCCATGTTGACCATGTGTAATTGGATTTGAACCAACCTTAACTATTACTGAACCCGGGTTAGACGGATTAATCTTACTACCGGAATCGGTTACATGGAAGGTAAAGGCTTTTGCACTGGTTCCATTTGCAAGGGTCGTTTTTGTAAAGTCATCATCGTCTTCTTCTGTGATTTCAGGCTGAACACCATCTACCTTTATAGGATAACTTATTTCGCTACATGTAAGACCTGCAGCATCTGTCGCCTTTATATAAAGTGTGGAATTTGCGGTAAACCCGGAAACGTTGGTATTATAAGTTCCATCGTTTGTAGGAATATCTACAGAGGCATTTGAATCGACTCTATAAGTAATCTTTGTTACACCACTACCACCATCGTCTTTAAACTTACCTTTTACAACAAGAGTAGAGTCTTTGAACCAGGTGGTATTGTTTATCGTAGAAGGACTCTTTCCACCAATACTTGCCTCCGTATAAGCAGAGTCATATTCCGGTATCTTTCTATCAACTATAATTTTTACAGGAACAGCATAACCAACATTACCTGTACCCGAAGCATCTTTACCAGAAATTGTAAAGTAAAGGGTTGTATTTGCGTTATTAGTTGAAATAGGAGAAGCATTTATAGTCTGGGTCCATTCTGCAGTATTTGGAATTGTTGTACCAGAAAGCTCCGTCCATCCGCTTGCTGATTCTGGTTTTGTATAGTTTCCGGAAGCATCTTTTGCAGGCTCTGTTGTGCGGTAATAAATCTTAATAGCTTCGCTGGAAAGACCGGCTCCGGTTCCATCGCTTGCTGTACCGGTAATTGTAAAGGACCTTCCAAGCTTTGCAGGTTTGGCAGAAGTACCGGCTGGACTACTAATCTTAAGCTCCGGCTCCTTTCGGTCTACAGTTACAGTAGCGGCACTGATTTTTTTGGTATTACCTTCTCCAGCGCTATCTTTTGCTTCTGCATAAACTGTATAAGTGCCAGGTTTTATAGTTGCAAATTTGTTTGCGGCAATAGTTGCTGTCCAGATATTTCCGCTGTCACCTGTAAAGGCTTCTGCTTTGATTTCCTGTGTAAAGCTTATTTCTTCCACAGTAACAGTTACGCTATTAATTCCGGAAAGCTCATCTGTTGCGGTTCCGGTAATTGTAATAGCCTCGGACTGGGCATTGCCGTTTGTATATTTACTTGTTGTTGTAGATATAATTTCCGGTGCCTGGGTATCCTTATTAAGATGATAGTATGCTTTATTTGCATTTGAACTTACAGCAGGATTTTCGCAGTTCCAGTTAGTTTTAGAAGTTATAGAAGGAACTGTGTCAGAGCCATAGTATTTTGCAAGAGTATCTGCCGCACGGTTACCGGCATAGTCTTCGGCTACAAGCACAAGATAATTATTATCTGCATTAAAGCCCTGAACCTGATCATGGAAATTATTTGTTACAGTAACATTGCCCTTGGTTCCAGCCGCATCCTTATTGTATTCTATAGTGCTGGTTTCTTCGGCAACAACTCTGATGCTTCCATCGGGAACAACTTTGATGCTTCCATCCGCCGCAACGCTTTCGTTTTCAAAGTCAAAAATGTCCTCTTCAGTTGGCGCTGAATCATAAATCTTATAATAAACCGCCTTGAGGCCGCTGCCGGTTTCTTCGAAAGTTCCGCGGAGTTCCATTGAGCTGTCTTTGCCGTAGGTTCCGTAGGAATATTTGCCGCCGGTTCCTGCGCCTATGCGGAAATAAATATCCTTATTTTTTGCATCGGCCCAGTGTTTGGCTTTTGGTGGGGTTGTATCAAATACGATTTCTACATCTTCGGTTGATGTACGACCGGACAAATCTTCTACAGTTACTGTGGCAGTGGCGCCTGTTGTTTTACCAATTATACTGCTAAGGTCAAAGCTCCACTTGCCTGTTGTGCCGGTTATAGCAGGAGGTGTTGTTACTCCAGAAATTGCTATGGTTACAGACTTAATTCCCGTGTCGTCAGTTGAAACACCCGAAATCTTAAAGGATTTACCTGCGTCAGTTGAGTTATTGATATAATATTTTCCATCTGGTCCTTTGTATGCTTCATCGCTTCCTTCTTCAAGCTTTACATTTGAAATTACAGGAGCAGTTTCATCAATTGTAATATCAAAGGCTTTTATTTCGGAGGTTTTGTCACCGGCTCTGTTTTCACCCTGGACACCAAATTTTCCGCTCTTTGTCGGAGTGAATACAGCCTTCCATGACTTAATTGTATCCGGTGTGCTATTTGCATAAGTCTTATAAGTAGTGTCTGCAGGAATTGTATTTCCGTTTATTGCTGTTGCAGAATAGGTTACTTCTGGCGAAATTGATGTTTCACCAATCATAAATGAAAGTTCTTTTACACCACTTTGTGCATCCTGGTAATTTCCGTAAACTGTTATAGAAGAATCCTTCTTAACATAGATATTTCCTTCTTTATTTACAGAAAGCTCCGGAGCACTTGTATCAATATTTACAGTAACAGTCTTTAATTCAGAAACATTTTCTGCAACGTCTGTAGCACGAACCTTAAAGCTCTGGTTCTTGCCGTCAGAAGCAAAGCTTACTGTTCCCGTATACTTTTTGCTGCTGCTGTTATAAGAAAGAGGATTCCAGTTTGTTCCGTTGTCTGTAGTATATTCTACCTTTGAAACACCTGTACCGTCTGTGTCTGTTGCAGATACTTCTATAAGCAGACTGCGGCTCTTATACCAGCTTACACCATCTACCGTTGCTCCTACAGTTGTTTTTATTTCCGGTGTATTAACTACAGGCTTTGTTGTATCTACAATTACAGTTCTCGTCAGCTGTTTTTCTTTTCCTGTTACATCGTAAGCTGTAATTATAAATTCACGGGTTCCGTCATTTATCTTTGGATTTGTTCCGGTTTCACTTCCTACCTTAAAGCTTGCACTCCAGTTAATATCCGAAGGTTCCGAGGTTGCCTTTGTAAGTGTTATGATAGAATTGGTGTCTGTCGATTTCCACGTTGTACTTCCGCACTTGATTTCTATCCTGTCCAGCTCATTTGAATCCCATACCTTTCCTTTAAGGGTAAAGCCTTCTTTTGTCGTAGGACTTGTCGTTCCTATTCCGGTTTCGGTAAGAGTAGGATTTGCCTTGTCATAATAGAAATTTACGTTCTCTGTCTTTGACCTTCCGCCGTGACTTCCGATTTTCTTTTCGGTTGCTGTTACGCTTAGGGTAAGAGCTCCTTCTGGGGTTCCAAGAGGAATCTTTCCACCGTTCTGTGTTTCGTCTATATACCACTGCTCGCCCTTTATTGTTACAGGGTTTACAGATGAACTTGTTACTGTTGTACTTCCCCTCTTGAGCGTATATTCTACCTTATCAACTCCGTATCCGTTGTCGCTTACAGTTCCCTTTATGGCAAGACTGTTCTGGCTTACAGCTTCAGTCGGTACAGGAGCGGTTACTTCAAGAGCCGGTGGTTCTGTATCATAATAAAGGAAGAAGCGCTTCTCTGTTGTTTTTCCACAGATATCCTTTGCAGTAAGAACAACCTCTACACTGCCATTAGCCATAAGGGCTGTTTTTGGAATTGTGCAGGTATAAATAACTCCGTTACGGGTTACAGTCTGACTAGCCCCGCCAACTGTTATTACAAGAGGATTTGTAGTTGCAAGTAAATTTGTATCACTAACAGTTCCTTTCAGTTCATAACCACTATCTGCTACTTCATCAGAAATAATATTCTGCTTTCCTTCTAACAGAGTTGCCGGAATTGTAAGAGCAGGAGGATTCATATCTATACTTAAAAGACGCTTTTGAATTTTATTCGGATTGTTTTCTATATCATTTCCGGCTTTATCGGTTGCATATGCATAAAAATACCATTGTCCTTCATCCAAAGAATCTTCTTGAATAAGTTTTTCGCCGCCGGTAAAAGCTTCTTTTGTCCAGGCTGAATTATTAAGAGCCAGAGGTGTACTTTGTTTTACCATTGCGTAAGAAATAGATTGCACTCCGGAGCCGCCCGGATCAGACACACTTACCTTAAAGGTATAAGAGCTTCCTGCATGAGCATTGTCCCAGTCAACATTTGAGGAAGGTGTTTCAATTGTAACTGCCGGAATTTGTGTATCACGTTTTATTGTTTTGGTTACAATATTTGACGCACGATCATTATCATCAAAGCCCTGAATCTTTATTGTATAATCTCCGTCAGGAGAAAAGTTACTTTTTGGAATTGTTACTGTTGCAGTTTTTTCATTGCCGCTGCCAGTAAAACTGGTTTGGGTAATCGTATCTCCAATCTGTATCTGTGGTCCGGTTTGTCTATATACCTTTACTTCTACCTTTTTAGGATTTGTATCTGTAATGGTAACGACAGCTCTAACATCGCCCTTGCCATTTGTAGTTTCTGTTTCTGTATTATTTTCTTTTAATACAGCACTAATTACAGGCGCCTGCTTATCATAAACAAAAGAATAAGAATCTGTGCTTTCATTGCCGGCACCATCAATTGCTTTTACAGTTATTGTTTTAGAAGTTTCTGTAGCAAAAACTGCGGCAAGGTTGGTACTGCCCCATTCTGCTTCATAGTTCCATGAAAGAGAACCAAAGCTTTCTACGTTTATCCAGCCGCTGTTTACAGATGGATTTGCTGTATCAGAGAACTGAACCTTTACTTCTTTTACGCCAGACTTGCCGTTATTTGAATCCGCTTTATCATCAAGACTTCCCTTAAAATTATATACAGCATCTCCGGTAGTTTCTTTATCCGGATGAGTTGTAATGCTAATTTCTGGAGCCTTATCATCAAATCTTGGGGTAAAGTTCTTTTCTGTAAAGCTTGAGTTTTTATCAATTACAGTAAACTTTGCATATTGTGCGCCTGCTTCCGGTGTATATTCATAGGTAAATTCATCATCATATATTTCTTCATAACCCGTAATTGGATTTTCAGTATCACCAAGCTTTAACATGTATGGTTTATTACCTTCATCTCTAATATTAAAGGTAAGAACATAGTTTGAAGTTCGTTTTATATACTCTCTGTCTGGAGTAATAGAAACATCCGGTCCGGTTCCAGTAACTCTAAGGAAGAATTGAATTTCTTTTACGTTATAAGGGGTTGCAGCATCAGAAACATAATTCTTGTCATAAACTGTTACTGTTGCCTGGTAAACTCCTACAAAATTTGGCAGAGTATGAGAAATAACAGAAGGAGCATTATAATCAATATTCTGCTTAGCATTAACATCTGTTGTTGGCTGCAGACGCTGACCTTCAGGCTTAGTCTTGTCATACTCCTGAATAAGAACATGAGCCTTGCTTACACCATCATCATCGCTTACAGAAAGAACAAGGTTTCCTCCGCGAATAAAAAGATTATTTCCGTGCTCTACAAACTCATATCCAGTCTGATCTATTCCTTTTGTAATATCTTTTCCTGCTTCTGTAGAAATAATCTGTGGCTTATCCGTACTCTGATCCACCCAATAAGTAAATTCACTGGTGCTTTCGTTGCCGGCGCGGTCAGAGGCGGTTATTACAATTGTGGCGTTGGACTGATCGGCAAGGAGAGTTGTATCAAGGGTAAACTCAAAATTGCTCTTGAGAGTGCCTTTAAGGGCATCGTTATCAATAACACTTCCGTTTTGTTTTACTACATAAGAGGCGTGATCAAACTGGTCAAATTTATCTACAATGGAACCGCTCAGCTTGATTATGCCGTTTACACTGTCTTTTGTTACACCATCACGGGAACCTGCGGTTATTAATGGAGACGGATACCCTTCTCCCATGGTAATTTCAGGACCTTCCACATCATACCATACTGATTTTGGATAGCTGGTTTTTGTTTCATCACGGATGGCTTCAAATTCCAGAGAATAGGTTAAGCTTTCGTCCTGGGCAAAGGTATCTGCAGGAATTTCATAATTAAAAGAATAATTGCCTTTTTCGTCAGGGGCACCAAGTTCTATTGTAAGCTGGCCGGTATGCTTTTTATCTTCATCAGAATATTTTACTACAAAATCCGGTTTGCCTTCTTCTGACTTAACGCTTCCTTTTACAGTAAGACCTGCTCCTTTAGGAAGTCTTACAATTGTATCTTTTGGCTCCTCTATAGTTACAATAGGAGCTGCGCCACCGGCAGTAAATACAAAACCATAGCCTGCAGGATCGGAGCTTTCTATCGGGTTTCCCTCTGTATCTTTTCCGCTTACAAAAATTCTGTAGCGGTGACCAAATTGAAGTGCTACATTTTCATAGCCTTCACTGCCCTTGTCCGGGTCTGCCCAGATTTTCTGACTCATTGGTACGTTAAATACATATGCCCCGGAGGTTGTTTTGTGATCTGTTTTTCCACCAAGTTCATAATAAGTTTTCTTGGCGGCGCCGCTTCCTTCTTCTCTTGATTTTGAATAAAGCTTTATGCGGTTTTCTTCCTTATCAAAGTCCGGAGCAATGCTTCCGTCTTCGTTACATTCAAGAATATATACATAGAAATTTTCATCATCATTTAAGGCAATGGAGTCGCTTCCCATAAATACAGAAATTTCAAGGGTCTGGGTTCCGTTTACAATTGTGTAGCCTTCGCCTTTTTTAAATTCTTCGCTTACAAGGCTCTTAAGACCACTGACTGTAAAATAAGGACTGTTTTCCGGGTTTAATTCAAATACTGCCTTGTCTTTTTTAAGGGCTGCACTTTCCAGTTTTTGTCTTACGACTGTTGCTTCGGCGGCACGGGCCTGATTTTTGAGTTCATAAGAACCATTAAGGACGTTGTAAATATCAATTGGTGCAAGTCCGTAACCACCTGCCTGCTTTGATTTTGTAATTGAATCTGCAAGCAGCTTTGAAATATAGAAGGTTTGAGAATTATTTCCCTTTATATTTCCATTTTTACCTCTTAACTGCTCTTCATCTGTTTCTGTACAGGTTTCGGCGGTATCATAAACTGTGAGGGTTGAATAAATTGTCTTAGAACCTTCTTTGGTAAGTTTTCCGTAAATGGCATTATATTCTTTTGCAAGCTCCTGAGTAATGTCTTCGTTGAATACGGCGAGTCTTGCATTATTGGAATTTACATCTGTAGGCGCAATAAGGCCTGTTTCTAAAGTTTCAAGAAGATTTTGAGGGGTGCAGTCCTGGTCGGAATAGAATTTAATTTCTATCCAGGTATCTTTTGTCGAATCTGCAATACTTCCTTCAAGGAATAAACGCTGTCCGTAAGCTGATACTGTTTTGTCGCCAGGGGTTGAATTTGGCTTGGTCAATATCAATACAGGGGCAGTATTATCTATTGTAAAGGTTGTACTTTGGGTTGTTGTATGATTTCCTTTATCTTTTATATATACAATGGCCTGATATGTTCCATCAAGAATCGGAGTATCTTTTGAAAGAGGGTCAATTTCTGCTTTCCACGTTCCGCTTTCTTTTGTTACTTCACTCAATTCAAAGCTGCCGGGAACATCAAGTTCTTTTTTTGATTTTCCATCAATGGCGCGGCCGTCTGTTCGCTTGAGTTTTACATAGACTTTATCAATTGTTCCGTCATCTGTCCAGGTTCCGCTGATTATAAATTTCTGGCGGATTACCATGTCTACTTCCGGTTTTTCAATTGTTATTCCAGGTGCCTGAGTATCTACCGCAGGTCCCAAACCAATTTCACAGGAAGTAAAAAATAATAAAAGCCCAGCAAAAGCTCCTGCAAAGAAACGTGAAAATTTTGTTTTCATAATACAACCCCATACAAAACTTATGAAATTTGCCCGTTTCAAGTTATAAAGACATAGTAAGCCCATGAGGACAAATTTAGACAACTCCCCATCTTTTTATCGGCATAAGAGGCTCAATTCTGTAGTCAGGCAATGCTTATAACATTTTTTTATGAATAATTTATAGAAGAAACATTTAAAATCAGAATATATTTTTAAATAAAAAAGGGCTCCGGCAGCTGCACAATAAGTACAAGTCTCCCAAAGCCCTTGTGAATTATAAGTGATTTTTGCTTAAAAAGCAAACTTTTTTCTATAATAATATGTTATTTATTAGTAAGTAAAGCTAAAAAACAGTCCCGATGGACTGTTTTTTTTAACGCTTTGCTATAGAACACCGGCCACCAGTGGCCTTACACACCAAATATATCAAAGTATCCGGCAACAAATACTACCAGGATAATGATTGGTGCAATCCATTTAAGGTAGAACTGAATAGCCTTTGCTTTTGGAAACTTAAGACCCTTTCCGGCGTCAGCTTCGGCAATAAAGTTATCCCAGCCCCAGCCTCTCTTATGCATACAGAAGCACAGGAACAAAAGAGAACCAATTGGCAAAAGGTTCTGGCTTACAATAAAGTCTTCCAAAGCATCAATTGAGCCGATGTGGGCACCAAAATGAACTCCGGACCAGATGTTCATACCAAGAGCAGCAGGAGTTGCAAGAATAATCATTGCTACAAAGTTGATTAATACAGACTTTGTACGGCTCCAGCCAAACTTGTCCATTGGGAATGCAACAATGTTTTCAAATACTGCAATTACAGTAGAAAGAGCAGCAAAGGACATGAACAGGAAGAAGAAAGAACCAACAATGCGGCCTGCAACAGGTCCCATAGAATTGAATACGTTTGGCAAAGAAACAAATGCAAGTCCGGCACCGGCACTAGGTTCAACACCAAAAGCAGCACAGGCAGGGAAAATAATAAGGCCGGCACAGATAGCTACAAAGGTATCAAGTCCAATAACGCGGGCAGCTTCACCTGTAAGTGAGTTGTCTTTTCCAATATATGAACCAAAAATTTCCATAGAACCAATACCAAGAGACAGAGTAAAGAAAGCCTGTCCCATGGCAGCATAAATTGTATCCCAAAGTCCATGGCCACCTTCACCGTTTCCGGCTACAAGGGCTTTAAAATCCGGTTTAAGATAGAATTTATAACCTTCTCCGGCACCCGGAATGAATGCTACATAAATTGCAAGACCAATCATAATTACAAAAAGTGCAGACATCATAATCTTTGTGATGTTTTCTACACCCTTCTGGAGTCCAAGGAAACAGGCTCCAAAGCCAATTACAATTACAACAAGCATCCACATAATAAGACCTTTAGGGTCAGAAAGTGTTGCTCCAAAAGCGGCTCCAATCTGATCTGGGGTCATATGAATAAACTGACCACCCACAGCCTGGAAAAAGTATTTTAAGAACCAGCCCGAAACTACTGTATAAAACATCATAAGCAGATAGTTTCCTGCTACTGCAAATCCACTATACCAGTGCCATTTTGTTCCTTCCGGCTCCAGCTGCTTAAAGGCGGCAGACATACTCTTTTGAGAAGAGCGTCCAACTGCAAATTCACATACCATTACCGGCAGTCCAAGAATTACAAGGAAAACCAGATAAATTAAAACAAATGCTGCTCCACCATATTTTCCGGTGATGTAAGGAAAGCGCCATACGTTTCCTAAACCAATGGCACAACCTGCTGACAACAGCAAAAATCCAAGTCTGCTGCCAAGAGTCTCTCTTTTTTGTTCAGCCATTTTTTTCTCCTTTTTTTATGATTATCCTTATATTTTATATCAGAATAATCTCTATGGCAAGTTAGATTTTTACCTTGCTGTTCTGCCGAATTTTACTTGAAATTTTCATAAAATGAGCGATAATAGAATTTATTCGAATTCATTTTAGGAGAATTTTAATGGCAAAAGAACTTGACCGATTTGACCCTAACCTTAAAAAAAGTATTTCTCTTAAAACAAAACTTATTGCATTAATTGTTGGAGCCAGCATTCTGGGAGTTGCAGTAACCGGAGCAATGTCTCTCAAGGTTTTTGACAACGGCCTTCTAAAAAATGCAGAAGCCGAAATTGCTAATACTGCCACAGGTATTAACTACATTCTTTATGACTGGCTTGATAACCTTTACCGCTATGGTAACATGCTTTCCATGGAGCCTTCTACAAGGCAATTCTTTCTTGCAGAAGACAAAGATTTGCCGGGCATGATTGCAGGACTTGCAACTATGGGACCTCCTGCAGGTGCCGGAGGACCTCCTTCAAGTGCCGGTGGCCCTCCTGCCGGAGTTTCTACAGGCGCAGGTGGCTCTCCTTCCGGTGGAGCTGCAGCTGCTGCTGCCGGTGGAAACATTCGTGCTGCATTCAGTACTGCACTTTCAAGCTTTCTTTCAAATATTGCAGATCGTTCCGGTCTTGACCAGCTTGCCTTTCTTGATAAAGACGGAGTTGTATTCGGCGGTTATGGAATGGAAGTTGGAACAAAACCAACCCACCATCTTGTAACAAATGCCCTGCGCGGAAACCTTAACTATGTTTTTGATGGAATAGGCGATATTAAATATGGAATTATAGCCGCAGTTCCTGTAAGAAACGGCCCTAACATTGCCGGTGTTATTGTAATTGGCTATGAGCTGGCAGACGACGGAGAAGATGCCTACACCACAATTGTAAGAGAAAACTATGGTGTAGAATGTACGGTTTTTAAAGATAAAACCCGTTTTGCAACTACTCTTGGCGAAAACATGATTGGAACCGAGCTTGATAATCAGGATATTGAATATCAGGTTCTTAACCAGGGACAGACCTACCAGGGATTGAATACAATCAACGGCAAACAGTATTATTCAAACTACACTCCACTTTCCAGCGAAGACGGAACCATTACAGGTATGGTTTTTGTTGCAAAATCAATGGATGTAATAGAAGAAGTTAAGAGAACTACAATTATAAATGTAGTTCCTATTGCAATTCTTCTTATTGCAGTTCTTTCAATACTAGGATTCCTCTTTGTTCACTGGATTATGAAACGCATTAACCATGTTTCTACCTTCCTTGCAGACCTGTCTAAGGGTGATGCAGACCTGAGTAAACGTTGTTCTCTGTTTATGAATGATGAAATTGGACGGCTTGTAATTAATTTTGACCTCTTTATGGACAAGCTTCAGGATATTGTAAAGAATCTTAAAGAATCTAAGAACGAGCTTGGCATTACTGGGGAAAATCTTTCTGCCGGAACTCAGGATACAGCTGCTTCAATCACACAAATTATTGCAACCATTGGAAGCATGCATACCCAGATTAATACACAGAGTCGCAGCGTAAATGCTACTAATGATTCCATTAAATATATTTCCGGTGCAATTACCGACCTTGATAAGATGATTGAAGAGCAGTCTGCAAGTGTAACACAGGCATCTGCGGCTGTAGAAGAAATGATTGGCAACATCAAGTCTGTACAGCATTCAGTTGAAATGATGTCTTCTTCTTTTAATGCACTCCAGGTAAATGCCGAAACAGGTATTACCAAGCAGTATGCAGTTAATGATCAGATTAAGCAGATTGAAAGCCAGTCAGAAATGCTCCAGGAAGCCAACGCTGCTATTTCTGCCATTGCAGAACAGACAAACCTTCTTGCTATGAATGCGGCTATTGAAGCTGCCCATGCCGGTGAAGCAGGAAAAGGCTTTGCGGTAGTAGCAGATGAAATCCGTAAGCTTTCAGAAACTTCATCAGAACAGTCACAAAAGATTGGTGATGAATTGCTTAATATTCAGAATTCTATTGCAACCGTAGCTAATTCTTCTAATGATGCAAGTGAAGCGTTCTCTCATGTATCAGAAAAGCTTAAGCAGACAGATGAGCTTGTACTTCATATTCATGCTGCAATGGAAGAACAGAACGAAGGTTCAAGACAGATTCTGGATGCCCTTACCAATTTGAATTCTTCTACTTCTGAAGTACGCAATTCTTCTCATCAGATGGAAACCCGCAATGTTCAGATTGTACAGGATATGACCAAGCTCAACGAAATTACCCAGATGATGAACACTAACATGGATGAAATGTCTGCCGGTACCCGCAAGATTAATGAAACCGGAGCCACTTTGAATGAAATTTCAGAGCAGGTTAAGAATTCCATTAATAAGATTGGTGACCAGGTTGATTTGTTCAAGGTGTAACCGGTAATGTAACTGCAAAAGAAGCATAATTGTTTTTACAACAGGAGGATTTGCAAAATGAAAAAACTTTTAAAAAGACTTATAGCTGTTACAGTGCTTATCTGCACGGCAGCAATTGCCTTTGCAGATGCATTGAACAATAAAAATGCAATTGGTATTTATATAATTGGTTCTGAACGTGCTGTTGGCGGAATTCAATATGAAAGACGTTTTACAGACGTGATCAGTACCAAGTTTGGAACCTATGCACTTGTAAGAAACAAAAGCGATTATTTCAGCGATACACCAATTGATTTTAATTTTGTTGTAGAGCCGGACTTTAAGCTTTTTGAAACTTCCTGGAACGGAAAGGTTTGTTCAAGGCTTTTTGCCTTTGGCCTTTTAGGTTATGAATTCAGCGAAAAGAGTTCTTACCATTATGACGAAGGGGTTCATGAATATATTTATGATAAATCAAGTATAGAACACGGTCTGATTGTTGGAGCCGGTTTTGGTTTTGATTTTATTTTCTTTGATCATCTTTCGGTTCCAATTCAGTTTGGTTTTACCGGAACCATAGACAAAGACCCTTTTGTAGGTTTTGGCGGCGGCATTGCATTAAGATACAGCTGGTAAAAGTCATATAAACAAAAAGAGGTGGTTGAGCTTGTCGAAACCACCTCTTTTAATATGTCATTCCCGGGCTTGACCCGGGAATCTTTTTTAACAATGCTTATTTCTTATAAATTCTCTTTACCTTCTTTGTGGTTGTCATTTCAAGAGGTGCTGCAAGAATTGTAACCTTTGCAATACGCTGGTAAGTAAGCAGAGTCTTGTTTACAGCATCAATAATTACATTTACTTCTTTAAGAATCTTGTCTGCATCTGCAGAATTGTTTCTGTCGGCACCAATGCGTGTAAGCATTGCATCTGCAGGGTAAACAAGAGCTTCAATTTCTTCTCCTGCACTCTGTCCTTCAGGAATAAAGCCCTGTACTGTAATCTGTTCTATTTCGTCATACAGCTGGAAGGCATTTTCTATTTCTTCAGGATATACATTTTTACCGCCGGCTGTAACAATCATATTCTTTGCACGACCAGAAAGCATTACATAACCTTCTTTGTCTACCCAGCCAAGGTCTCCGGTTTTGAACCAGCCGTCCTGGGTAAAGGTTGCTGCAGTTTCTTCAGGCATATTGTAGTAGCCCTTCATAATCATTGGGCCCTTTACACAAAGCTCTCCTACTCCATTTTCATCTGCATCAATAACCTTGTACTCAACCTCGCGGATATTTTTTCCTACACTTTCAATCTTAAAGGCATAAACAGGATTAAGCGCAATAATTGGAGAAGTTTCTGTAAGTCCGTAACCCTGTACAAAGTCTATACCAAGCTCGTTATAAGCCTTGAATACACTTGGAGCCAAAGGACCACCACCACAAATTGCAATACGCAGTGTATAGATATTTGCCTTTTGCAAAACAGCCTTAAATAAAACCTTTCCCGGATTGCAGTTTGTAAGCTTTTTGATTATGTAAGAAAGCCCCATAAGAGCCTTGATGATTCCGTAAACAAAGGCACCTTTTTCTTTAATACCCTTCATAATGCCGGCAAGCAGCTTGTTAAAAAGGAGCGGTACGCCAAGGAGCATTGTAATTTTTCCTTCGCGGAGCTCTTTCATCATGCGGCTAACGGCCATTGTTTTTCCAAATACAATTTCGGCACCAACACTAATTGCTTCTATAAATACTGCAGTCATTGTATAGGCGTGGTGAATAGGAAGCAGAGCATAAAAAACATCTGTTGAATAAATGTTCATGTTTGTCTGTGCAAGATAGGTGTCACTTACAAGGTTTTTGTGGGTAAGCATTACGCCCTTTGGAGTTCCGGTTGTTCCACTTGTAAAGAGAATTGCCGCAATATCATCTTCTTTTGGATATGTAATTTGCGGAGTTTCTGTTGTAGAAAGATTGTAAACATACTTGTCTGCATGCTCCGGAGAAAGAGAATAAACCTGATACTTTGCTTTCTTCTGAACAAAGTAATCATATTTTTCTGTATCAACAAAAAAGAATTTTGGTTCTGCAGTATTAAGAAGATTTTCAGTTTCTTCGCTGTGTAAACCATAATCAATTGGAACAATTGTGGCTCCGGCATAAAAAGCAGCAAGATAAACAACCGTCCATTCAGGAGAGTTTTTACCTGAAACAGCAACCTTGTCTCCATACTTTACACCATTTGCCGCCAGCCAGTTTGCAAGGGCAACAATTTTTTCTTTTGCCTGTGTGTAATTAAGTGTTCTGCGGGAACCGTTTGGCCCATCAAAATCTGTAAAACAGTTATTATTCGGATAACGTTTAACCGTAAGGTCAAACATTTCTTTCATAGTAGGCCAGGAACCTGTAAAATCTTTGCCCCTGTACTCTTCCAGCCACGCAGTTGGATCGGTCTGTTTCATGTTGATTGATGCCATTTTTGTTTCCTATTATAGTTTAGATTTGATGATTTTGAATATTACTATTATGACACTTTTTGAGCATATGTCAAGAAAAAACTTATTGAGTTTTGTATTCGGTGTTACTAAATTATATTATAAATACAAAAAAATATTATCGTGGCGCGAAGGAACAAAACGGAGGGCAAAATGACTCTGACAATCTTAATGAAACAATGACAAAAACCACCTAAAACGATATAATATTATTACTGTGTCAAATTATAAAACGATAATAGAAAACTTAAAAAATCACGACGCTTTTATTGGAGAGATAAGGGAAAACGAACCTCTGGCACCAAAAACGACCTTCAAGGTTGGCGGGGCTGCAGAGCTTTTTATTGCTCCACAAAATTATTATTCTTTCCAAATTGCAATGGATGCGCTTTTAAAGGCAGAAGTTCCATTTTTTATTATGGGCGGCGGAAGCAACCTTGTTTTTTCTGACACAGGGTATAAGGGTGCTATTCTTTCTACCTGTAATTTTAATGATACAGCTTATTTTCAGCCTTCAAATATTTCTCCACAGTTTGGCAAAATTGAACTAAAGCCGGGCCAAACCTTAATTACCTGTTTTTCGGGCACACCTATGGCGGCACTTGTTAAATTTTGTACAGAAAACAACATAAGCGGCATGGAACAGTTTGCAGGACTGCCGGGTTCAGTTGGCGGTGCAGTTTATATGAATGCACGCTGCTTTGAACTTTCAATTTCTGACAGACTTTTTTCTGTAAGCTGGATGGATTATTCTGACAATCAAATTAAGCTTGAACAGGCCCTTTTTAATCCCGAACAATGGGCTTATAAAAAATCACCTTTTCAGCAGGGCAAAAAATTTATAACAACCGCAACCTTTCTACTTACTCAAAAAAATGCTTCTGATCAGGAAACAATTCAGGCAGAATGCAAAAAATATATAGCTGAACGTGTAAGCAAAGGTCATTTTAAGTTTCCAAGCGCAGGCAGTGTTTTTAAAAATAACAGAGCTTTTGGCAAACCAAGCGGTCAGATAATTGATGAAGCAGGTCTGCGCGGCTATGCAGTTGGAGATGCCAAAGTTGCAGATTTCCACGGAAATTTTATAATAAACACAGGAAAAGCAACAGCCAGAGATATTAAAAATCTTACAAAATATGTACAGGATACAGTTTCTCAAAAATATGGTTTTTTTCTTGAGCCCGAGATAATTTTTGTCGATAATTAACTAGACAAATTCAAATAGTAAATTTATACTATAATCATAAAAATTCAGGTGAGATTGCTATGTTACAATTGCAAATAGTTACATTTAAACAAGGATCATACATGGTCGTAGAAGGCAAGGCCGACAGTGACCGTTTTTATATTATTCAAAAAGGTATGGTTCAATGTTTTAAATCTTCCGGAGCCGGAATCCAGCCGTTTAAGCTTGGACCAGGCGACTTTGTTGGTGTAGTACCATGCATGGCTTCTCATCTTCAGATTGAAACAGCAGTTGCAATGACTGATGTTCAGGCAATTGCCGTAAGAAAAGAACAGTATCCTGAGCTCATTGTAAACAACACTCCTGTAGCCTTAAAAATTATTAAAACCTTTGCCGCACGTATGCGCCAGATGAACGAAATGCTCACCAAGGCTACCTTAAACACAGTAGTTTCTGATTCTGCAGAACAGATTTTGCGCGTAGCCCAGTTCTACGAAAAAGCAAGCAGAAATAACATTGCAGTATATGCTTACTATCAGTACCTTAAAACCAAACCAATGGGCCCGGGTGCAGATATGGCCAAGCAAAAATTTGTTGCACTCAAAGCACGCACCAGAGCACCTTATTTTGAACCTTCAAAAGAACTTACGCGCGAATATCCTCAGGACACAATGATTTTCTCTGAGGCTCAGAGCGGTTCTGATATGTTTATTATTCAGAGTGGAGAAGTTACAATTTCCAAGGTAGTAGACGGCAACGAAGTTACTCTTGCCCTGCTGCACAAAGGAGACATGTTTGGCGAAATGGCCCTGCTCGAAAATAAACCACGTTCTGCAAATGCAATTGCCCACTCAGACTGCCGTCTTATGGTTGTAAACCACGAAAACTTTAATCAGATGGTAACAACCCAGCCACAGCTTATTTCGCGACTTACAACAACTCTTGCTGAACGTTTGTGGTCTATGTACCGCCAGCTTGATAATGCAAATCTTAGAGATCCATTCCACAAAATGATAGATATGCTTTCTCTGCAGCTTGAAAAACAGAGAATTAACATAGACAGACTTACTTCTAAAGCAATGCAGACCGAATTTACACCAAAAGATATTGCAAATATGTGTGGACTTCCTCAGGAAGCACAACACAAGGCAATATTTGATTTTTCTTCTTCTGCACATGTTAAGCTTGTGGACAACAAAATCTACATCAAGGATGTACCGGAGCTTGTAAAACAGGCCGCCTTCTATAGAAAACAAAGTAATGAAGAATAAAATTCTGCCGATAAACTCTATATGAGTGTTAAAAGAATTTTATTCTGCATTTTGTTTGCAGCAATCAACATATCAATTTTCGCAAATGACCTGCCGGACGGTTATGGAGATGTTCATCTTGGTATGTCGCTTAAAGAAACAAAAACCCAGCTTCTTAAAAATTCAGATTTTGGCTATTCGGGAGATCGTGATGTTTCCCTTTTGCCGGGAGACGCCCGCATTCTTATAGAAACAAATGCAACCGGCGGAAGAGGCTCTCCATTTCTTACACAATGCTGGTTTCAGTTTTATAATGAACAGCTTTACATAATCACAATAAATATAAAT
>JAEEGL016553544.1_pt1 | contig 25031 bp, 16 predicted proteins | sample 9134231 | NCBI WGS metagenome assembly JAEEGL01 (sample SAMN16246548, study PRJNA631951) | gut metagenome | biome: gut microbiome; feature: rumen; material: fiber-attached | host: Bos | place: Iran: Karaj | collected 2018-10 | reverse complement strand
TCCGGCGCGACGTACACGATCACCAACGCCGTTTTCACGACGGCCATCGAGGACGTCGTCACCAACTATACGGGCGATGCGTTCGACGCGAGCGGGTTGGTGCAGACGCTCTCCGGCATCCGCAACGAGCAGCCCGTCACGTATCGCTATCGTGCGAACGGCGCGGGCGACTGGGGCGAGATGCCGGCGTTCACGAACGTGGGGAACCATCTTGTGCAGTTCGTGGCGTCGGCCCCGAACCACGACGACGTGCACAGCACGTTCAAGGTGACAGTGGCGCCGGCGCCGCTTAAGGCGACGATCGAAGGCGTGACGGTGAACTACACGGGCTCCTCCATCACGCCGGCCGTCGTCACCAACGTGACCGGGCTCGTGCGCGGCGAGCTGAACCCGCTCACGTGCGAGTTCCGCGACGAGGCGGGCGAATGGCAGGGCGAGGTGCCGTCGTTCACGCTGCCGGGCACGTACAAGGTCTACTTCCGCGTGTCCGCGCCGAACCACGCGACCTTCGTCACGAACTGCGTCGTCGTGGTCAACGGCTGGGACTTCATGGTCAACATGGACGGCATGACCGGGTACGCGACCCCGATCATCATGGGCAGGCCCGAATGGATAGTGAACAACAACCTGGCAGGAAGGACGGGCGTGGAGCTGTCGGACAGCATCACCCGGTATGACGAGCTCAATGCGATATGCGCCAACGGGCTTCGCCTGTGGCAGAACTACGTCATCGAGCGCAGGGACTTCTCCAAGAAGGTCGTCGCCACGATCATGCAGCACGGCAGCACCGTGAACCCGAATGCGTTCGTCGTCCACTTCCCCGACATCGAGCCTCTCATGGGCACGGGGCTCAAGGTGCAGTACCGCCTCGACAGGAAGCTCAGGCGCAACAATCCCACGAAGAGCCAGTTTGCCGCCGCGAGCTTCGAGATCGGCGAACTCACCGGCAAGTACGAGACGAACGTGCCGCTTGGGCCGGAGGACCCCACGGGGCTCTACGTGTTCAACATCGTGTTCTCGCCGACTAACACCGAGCTGACCGGCCAGTCGGTGATCGCCTCCTGCGCCACCATCGGCGTGCTCAGGGTGTCGAGCGCGATGACGAACACCGTGACAGTTGCGCCGTGGCGGTCGATGTCCATTGACACTGCATCGCTCGTGGACATCTCCGTCTCCGACGCCGTGAACCCGACGGGCATTGCCGTCGGCGACGCCATCTATTCCTACGACAGCGAGACGGGGGCCTTCGCGGCCTGGGCCAGCGGCGGCGAGGGCGCCTGGAACTCAGTCGCGACAGTCACCAAGGGCGGCGTTTTGGAGCCGTCCGCCGAAAACACGCGTTTCCCGGCGGGCAGCAGCTTCTGGCTTGTGCGCTCCGCTCCGTCCGACTACATCTACCTCGTGGGGCGCCACACGGGAGAGAGGCTCGAGACGGAAATAGAGGGCGGAACGGCGGAAGAGCCTGGCAACACGCTTTGCGCCAATCCGACGATGTTCGACATCGACCTCAACGACCTCGTGTTCGTCGGGGAGCCTGACGGGAACGACCGCATAGTGACGCAGAACGTCGCAGGGCTTGACACGATCTATTTCCGCAAGAACGGAAGATGGGGGCGGAACGTGCGCAAGAAGGTAAAGGGAATCTTGAAGACCGTCTTCACCGAAGACGGGACTATTCCGGCCGGTACTGGCTTCTGGTACAAGCGCGTGGCATCAGGCACTCTCAAGATAAGGTTTGACACGACGGAAGAATGAGGGGTGCCCATTCCAGATTTGCGGCCCTTGCCGCCGCGCTGGTGGTCGCGTGCGTTCTGCACGCAGCCGAGAACGACGTACTCTACTGGATGGTCAACAGCTCCGCTACTGTTCAGAACGGGGGCGAGACTCTGTCGCTCTCGGACTACCTTGGCACCTACGGCGCCGACTCCTCGTTTGCCGCGCGCATCCGCGTGACTGGCGGTAGCATATCCGGCGACACCTTCCTCGGCATATACTACTATGACGAGGAGCAGGGCGCCCTTACGCTTGACCCTGGCAACTGGGGCATAGGCTTCGACACCGAGGCCGATGTGTCCTCCGTGTACTGGGGCGCGGGCGTTCCAGACGGCAACCAGTCGCCTTCGGGCGAATTCTCCCAAGGGGAACCTGAGTACAGCTTCATCGTCGAGATCGGGAACGTGGCCTTTGACTCCGAGGACAACCCTGTTTCCTGGACCACCGTCGCGACGAGCGCGGCAACCGCGTACAGTTCGCTCGGCGACTTCATCCACCCGACTTTCAGCATCGACCCGTCGTCGCTGGCCGCATGGACGCCAACTGATTTCGTCGCCGCCCCAGAGCCTTCAAGCGGCCTTCTGACGCTGATGGGCATGGCGCTCATGGCGCTTCGCCGCCGCAGGTGCATGAACGGGTAGTCGGGGCATGGCTTTGCATGACAGCTCCGGCAGGTGGCGTGACAGACCGTACATGCTGCTAGTTGGCGCGGCGGTTGCCGTGCTTGCATGGGTTTGGCAGTTCGACGCGGTGCCGCCCGACATGATGGACAACGTAGCCGCCGCGGCCGGCCTTCGGCCGCCGGTGAAGCCCGTGTCGCTCCTGTGGCACCTGCTGGCAATGCCGTTTCTGCGCCATTTCGGGGTTTCCGCCGGAGAGACGGCGCTACGCGTCGCGGGGCACGTTTCGCTTGGAATCCTCGCCGCGATTGCCTGGGTGCTTCTGGGGATGCTCCTTCCAGCGTCGTTTCGACGCGGCGAGCACGTGGCCGGGTGGTGGCGCGCTGCGGTTCGCATCGTCCTTTTCCAGGGTGCCGCGCTCCTCTGCCTTTCGCACCCAGTGTGGAACGCCTTCCGCTGGTTTTCGCCCGCCGCGCTCCAGACGCTCATAGGCGCCATGGCCGCAGTGCTCTACATGCAGCACTTCCGCACTGGGCGGCTAAAGCCGCTGTTTGTCTCGTTCGGGCTTCTGGGGCTTCTCGTATCAGACGCCCCTGCGGCGGCGCTGCTCCTGCTCCTCGCCGTCGTCGGGATATGCATGAGGGGGCGTCTTCGCGAGCTCGGGTTCGTATTAGTGCCGGACGCGAACCCTCTCTTCTACCTCTTCATATCATGGCGGCTTACCCTGGCGTTCGTAACAGGCCTTTTCGCGGGCATGGTTCTCGGCACGCTGTCGTTCGCGGCTATGGACGGATTTTCGGCCTTTGGCCTGACGCTGGGCGAATACGTCTGCAGGGCGCCGCTTGTCCATCTCAAGGCGCTTCTGGCGACATGCTCGCCAGCCGGCGCGGCAATGTTCGCCGCGGTCGCGCTTGTGCCGCTCCTGGTCGAAGGGGGGCTTGTGCAGAGGGCTACCGACGACGAAAGGCAGCTTAGGTACTTCCACGGCCTCATGTTCTTCCTGTGCGGCATAGTCGCGTTTTCGCAGCTCGCAGGCGTCAGCTGGTTTTGGTTCTGGACGTGGGCCGGCGAATGCGTCCGCGACGGTTTTGCAAAGTGCATTGCGTCGTTTATGTCGGCGATTGCGTTTTCCTGGTCGCTCGCCGTGTTCACGTTCGGGCTGTGGCTGCGCAACTTCCGCCGCGTCGAGACGCTGCGCTCGCAGGACGATGCGGAGTCGGACGGCGCAACCGAGGCGTTCGCGACCACGCGGCGGATGCAGCGTATTGTACGGGAGTGCCTTCTTCTTGTCGAACCGCTTGTCGCGCTTGCATGCGTCGTGCCGTTCCGCGAGCAGCGGCTTGAGCGCGCGATGCTGGGGGTTGTAGCGGACGCCGCGCGGGAAACCGCCGCGGAGTGCGGCAGCGCCAAGTACCTGTTCACCGACGGCGGCCTCGACGCCGCGGTCGAGATTGCGGCGGCCGAGCGAGGCGGCGGTCTCCGCGCCCTGTCGCTGATGGGCAGCCCCATTGAGCCGAGGGACATCTACCTCCGGACGCGCGGAGTAGAGGACATTGTCGACAGGAAGCTCCTCGAAAGCGGCGCCCCTGACGCGCTGAGGACGTGGGTGCGGACGCGCCCGGACAAGGCTTCCACCTACGCGGTGCAGATTGGCTTCGAGCTCTGGCGGCGCGACGGCAGGCCAATCCCCGAATGCGCCGGGCTCGTGGGGCGGCCTGCGGGCTTTGCCGACGGCGAGGCCGAGCGCGGGGCGGCAGCGGGCAGAGCGCTTGCAAAGAGGGTGCTCGCCCTTTACGAGCAGGGTTCGCCCGGGTCGATTGTCGACCGCGCCCTCAAGAACGCGTTTCTCTTTGCGCAGTGGAGGCTCGCGGTGATCGCCCGCCATCGCGCCAACGCCTACGACGGCCGTGGGGAAAAGGAACTTGCGGTTGAGGAGACGTCCCTTGCCGACGCCCTTGACAGGCACAACGGCGCGCTTGCGAGAATCCGCGCCACGATGACATGGGCGAGCAGGAAGAAACTCGAGCGCATGACGCCGCAGGAGGGGCTGAGAAGGGGGCTTTCTCGCGCTGATTTCGCGCTTGCGCGCGTGTTTGCGCTGCGAGTGCTGGAATTCGCGCCAGACGACCCCGAGGCGAACTTCGCGCTCGGCATGGACTTCTTCGTGCAGCGCCAGTATGCCCGCGCCCAGGAGTACCTGGAGAGGTGCCTTGTGCGGCGGCCAGACGACCCGGCCGTCCTGAACAACCTCGCGCAGTGCCGGCTCAGGCAGGGCGACCCTGCCGGAGCTCTTCCCTACGCGAAGCGCGCGCTCGAAATTCTGCCAGACACGCCCGAGGTCCGCCGCACGATGGAGCGCGTCAAGGCGGCGATGACCGCCCCGCCGAAAAATCCGCCGGACTCCCGTTGACTTCGCGCCGCGCAAATGATAAAATGCGGCATAGGGAAACAAATCAACAACAGGTGGCCGCCATGCTAAAGGGAATATCGCCGGTGATATCGCCGGAACTCATCAAGACGCTCGCCGAGATGGGGCACGGGGACGAGATAGTCGTGTCCGACGCCCATTTTCCGGGGCACACGCTCAATGCGCGCGTCATCCGCGCCGACGGGATCGGCGCAGATGCGCTCCTTGCGGGGATTATCCCTCTCTTTGAGCTGGATTCATACGCGACGCCCGTCGTGATGATGGCGGCGCTGCCAGGTGACGCCCTCGACCCGGCCGTGGAGGAAAAGTACCGCAGGGCCCTCGGCTACGGCGGCGAGATAGAGCGGATGGAGCGCCATGCGTTCTACGAGCGCGCCAAGAGGGCGTATGCCGTCGTCATATCCGGCGAGACCGCCAAGTACGGCAATGTGATTCTCAAGAAGGGCGTTACGCCCGCCTTGGGGATTTAGCGATTCCAAGGCTCGTTCCGGGGCGGGAATTATGATATAATACGCAACTAAGGGCTTCAAACAATCAGAAGGAGAGGTAAAGAAATGAATCAGGCCGAAAAAGAACGTCTTGCGCGCGTGGGCCGCAAGTTTGACGCGAAAAAGTACATCAAGGAGGAAATCGAGGCGATCCGCAAACAGGTCGGCGACAAGAAGGTTCTCCTTGCGATGTCGGGCGGGGTCGATTCAAGCGTGTGCGCAGTCCTTCTCCAGAAGGCGATCGGCAAGCAGCTCGTCTGCGTGTTCGTCGACCATGGCTGCATGCGCCTCAACGAGGCGAAGGAAGTGAAGAAGGTCTTCAAGGGCAGGTTCGGCATCAACCTCGTGCAGATCGACGCGGAGAAGCGCTTCCTCGCCAAGGCCAAGGGGATTACCGACCCCGAGCTCAAGCGCAAGTGCATCGGCGGCGAGTTCATCAAGGTCTTCGCCGACGTCGCGCGCGACCTGAAGAGGAAGTGCGGCGACATCGACTTCCTCGGCCAGGGCACGATCTACCCCGACATCATCGAGTCCGGCGTGGGCGGCAACAAGGCCGTGAAGGCCCACCACAACGTGGGCGGGCTGCCGAAGGACATCATCTTCAAGGGGCTCGTCGAGCCCGTGAAGTACCTCTACAAGGACGAAGTGCGCAAGGTCGGCAAGCTTCTCGGCATTCCGGAGGAGATGGTCATGCGCCAGCCATTCCCCGGCCCTGGGCTCGCGGTCAGGTGCATAGGCGAGCTTACGAAGGAGAAGCTCGACATCCTGCGCCAGGCCGACTTCGCGTTCCGCAGCGAGATGAAGAAGGCCGGCCTCGACAGGAAGGCCCAGCAGTTCTTCGCGATTAACACAAACGTAAAGTCGGTCGGCGTCAAGGGCGGAGCGCGCACCTACGGCTACGTGATCGCCATCCGCGCGATTTCGACGCAGCAGTTCGTCAAGGCCGGCGTCGTCGAGCTGCCGTTCAAGTTCGTTACGGGGGTCGCCGCGAAGATCGCCTCGAAGGTGAAGGGCGTCAACCGCGTCGTCTGGGACGTGACGCCGAAGCCCCCGGCCACGATCGAATGGGAATGAGGTAGTTGCCGACGGAGGGGCTGGATGCCGGAAAAGCTGAGTTTCGAGCCTCCGCGCGGGATGAGGGACTTCTATCCCGCCGACATGGCGTGGCGCAACAGGGTGTTCGACGCCTTTCGCGCGGCGGGCGAGGCGGCTGGCTTCCAGCCGTACGACGCCTGCGTGGTCGAGAACTACGACCTTCTCGCGAGGAAGTCCGGCGAGGAGGTCGGGGACCAGATATACCATTTCTTCGACAAGTCGGAAAGGCACATCGCCCTGAGGCCCGAGATGACGCCGACGCTCGCGAGGATGGTCGCGCAGCGCCAGAAGGAGCTTTCGTTCCCCCTCAAGTGGACGACGATAGCGCAGTGCTTCCGCTACGAGCGGATGACAAAGGGCCGCAAGCGCGAGCACTACCAGTGGAACGTCGACATCATCGGCGAGGAGTCCGTCATGGCCGAGGTCGAGGTCGTGGGCGCGGCCGTCGACGCGCTTCGCCGCATGGGCCTTTCGCAGTCCGACTTCAAGGTGCACGTCTCGAGCCGCAGGTTCCTCGGGTCGCTTCTCGAGAAGAGCGGGATACCGCCCGAGAGGCACGCCCAGGTGTTCCTCGCCCTCGACAAGCGCGGCAAGATGCCAGACGAGGAGATTGGCGCGATGCTCAGGGACGGCGGGCTTTCCCCGGCCGAAGTCGACGCCGCGTTCGCCGTGATGGATGTAAAGTCCTACGAGGGCTGCGCCGAGCTCGAGGAGCTTTTCGCCCTTGCCAGGACTGCCGGATTTGCGGACGCGCTCGTCTTTGACATATCGGTCATCCGCGGGCTTTCGTACTACACGGGCATCGTGTTCGAGTGCTTCGATTCGAAGGGCGAGTTCAGGGCGATTTTCGGCGGCGGCAGGTACGACAATCTCCTTGGCGCGATTGGCGGCGAGCAGGCGACGGCTGTCGGCCTCGGCTTCGGCGACGTCGTGGTGACGGAGCTCCTGAAGTCGCGCCTCGGGGAGGACGCGGCCGTGGAGAAGAAGGGGTATGCAGTGGGCTTCATGTTCGACGGGCAGCGCGATGCCGCGATCGCCTTTGCCGCGGCCCTTCGCAGGCGCGGGCAATGTGTCAACCTTTCTCTTTCCGCGCAGAAGCCGAAGAAGTTCTTCTCGCGCGCCTCGCAGGGCGGAGCGGCGTTCGCCGCGTTCATCGGCCCTGACGACGTAGAGGCGGGCGAGGTGAGGGTCAAGGACCTTGCAACCGGCGAGGAGACGAAGGAGGCCCTTGCAAGATGACGAGGCTCGCGAGCGCCGTTTTCATGTGCATTTCCCTCTGCGCCGCGGCGGCGCAGGATTCGTCGAATGCGATAATAAGGCTTCTCAATTCCCGCGCCTCGGGGAGTCCGCGCGGATATGCGGAGGCGGCCGAGATCGTCGCGCGCGACGCAGAGGCGGGCCGCCCGCTGCAGCAGTTCGTGATAGCGCTTGTCTCCGAGGAGCCGAACGCCCCGGCCGCCGCGAAGATCCCGGCCGAGAGGCGCAAGGCGTACCTTGACGCGAACAGGGCGAAGATACGCTCTCTTGCAGAGCGCAAGGGGAACGGGCTTGCCTGGTACCTCCTTTCGCTCGAGGAGAACGACGTCAAGTGCCTCAAGCTGGCGGCGGATGCCGGGAACGTGCAGGCGCTCAATGCCTGGGGCACGATGACGCTCACGCAGGCGTTCGCCGAGGGCTCTGACACGAACGACGTGGAGAAGACTCTCGTCAAGTGCTTCGGGTGCTTCAAGACGGCAGCCGCGCAGGGCGACGCTAACGGCGCGTACAACCTCGGGATGTGCCACATGAACGGCTACGGGTGCGAAAAGGACGAGGGAATCGCCTTCAACTGCTTCCGCACCGCGGCGGAGAAGGGCCACCCCGAGGCGATAAACAACATGGGCGGCTTCTACCGCGACGGCAAGGTGGTGGAGAGGAACCTTGAGATCGCGGCGAAGTTCTTCGAGAGGAGCGCCAAGCTCGGGAACGCCTTCGGCCAGCTCAACCTCGCGCTCGCCCTCCAGCGCGGAGAGGGCGTTGCGAAGGACGACCACCGCGCCTTCGAGCTACTGACGGAGTCTGCGGCGCAGGGCAACGCCGAGGCGATGAACGCCCTCGGGCTCTGCCATTACCACGGCAACGGCGCCGACAAGAACTACTACAAGGCGATGCGCTGGTACCGCAAGAGCGCGGCGCTCGGCTTTGCGCCGGCAATGGAGAACATAGCGGTATGCTGCGACTTCGGCCACGGGGTGCAGAAATCGATGGAGCAGGCCGTCGTGTGGAGGGCGAGGGCGCGGGCTGCGCGCGGCGACAGGAACGCCGCCTCGTGGCTGAAGCAGAACGGATATTCTCCGCGATGAAGGTGCTGATGATAGGCGACGTCGTGGGCGGCCCCGGCAGGCGGATGCTCGAACGCCACCTGAAGGGGCTGCGCCGCGAGAGGGCGATCGACGCCGTTGTCGCCAACGCCGAGAACTGCGCCGCCGGAAGCGGCATCACGGCGGCGCTCGCCGGGCAGATTTTCTCAAGCGGAGTCGATGCCATCACGCTTGGCGACCATGCATGGGGCCAGAAGGAGTTCGCCGGCCAGATTTCCGCAATCCAGAACCTCGTAAGGCCTGCGAACTTTGCGCCGCAGTGCCCGGGGCGCGGCTGGAGCGTCGTCACCATGCCGACCTTCAGGTTCGCCGTCCTCAATCTCCAGGGGCGCATCTTCATGCAGAGCGCGGACTGCCCGTTCAGGGCGCTTGACGCGGCGCTTGCGGAGATCCCGCGCGACGTCGCCGTGTTCGTCGACTTCCACGCCGAGGCGACGAGCGAGAAGATGACGCTCGCGCACTACGCCGACGGCAGGGTGACGGCGGTCGCTGGAACGCATACGCACGTGCAGACGTCGGATGCGAGGCTTCTGCCGGAGGGGACGGCGTACATCACGGACCTTGGCATGACGGGGCCGTATGTCTCGTCGATCGGGCGCGCGCTCCAGCCCGTCACGAGAAAGTTCATTACCGGCATGCCGGCCAAGTTCGACGTCGCCGAGGGGCCGAGCACGCTCGAGGGCGCGATAGTGGAGTTCGACCCGGCTACGAAGAGGGCCCTCTCGATCGAGGCCGTGCGCATCCGCGAATGAAAATCCCGCACATAAGGAACTTCTGCATCATCGCGCACGTGGACCACGGCAAGACCACGCTCTCAGACCGCCTTCTGGAACTTACCCACACGCTGACGCAGCGCGAGCTGAAGGAGCAGACGCTCGACGCGATGGACCTCGAGCGGGAGCGCGGCATTACGATAAAGTCCCACCCGGTGACGATGAAGTACGTGGCGAAGGACGGCAACGCCTACCAGTTCAATTTGCTCGACACCCCCGGCCACGTCGACTTCGCCTACGAAGTCTCGCGGTCGATGGGCGCGTGCGAGGGCGCGCTTCTCGTGGTGGACGCGGCGCAGGGCGTGGAGGCGCAGACGGTCGCGAACACCTACTTCGCGCAGGCGGCAAATCTCGAGATAGTGCCCGTCCTCAACAAGGTGGACCTCCCGAGCGCAGACGTGAAGGAGGTCTCCCGCGAGATAGAGGACATGCTCGCCATCGAGATGGACTCTCCCCTCCTTGTGTCGGCGAAGACGGGCCTTGGGTGCGAGGAGGTGCTGGAGGCGATAGTGAAGCGCATCCCGCCGCCGGAGACCGAGGGAGAGGACGCCCCGCTGAGGGCGCTTGTGTTCGATTCGGTCTTCGACGACTTCCGGGGCGTCATAACGTACGTGAGGGTCATCGACGGCACGATATCCGCGGGGATGAACGTGAAGTTCATGGGCAGCGGCGTTTCGACGGCCGTCCACGAGGTGGGCGTTTTCTCTCCCGTTAAAAGGCCTGTAGAGAGGCTTTCGGCCGGCGAGGTCGGGTATATCGTGGGCACGGTGAAGGACCCGGCCGAAATCAAGATTGGCGACACCGTTACCACCGCGAAGCTTGGCGCGACGGAGCCGCTCCCCGGCTTCCAGGACATAAGGCCCACCGTCTTCTGCGGGATTTACCCGATGAGCACGGACGAATTCCCCAAGGTCGCCGCGGGGCTCGAGAAGCTTCACCTTAACGACAGCGCGTTTACCTTCCACCACGAAAGCTCGCTCGCCCTCGGCTTCGGCTTCAGGTGCGGCTTTCTGGGGCTTCTCCACATGGAGATAGTGCAGGAGCGCCTGAGGCGCGAGTTCGGCCTCGACATAATCTCCACTACGCCCGGCGTCATATACAAGCTCAAGATGAAGTCGGGCGAGGAGCGCGACCTCGACAACCCGCTCCAGATGCCGGACCCGAGCGCGCTTGAGTCGATTTCGGAGCCGGTCTTGAAGTCGCGCATAATAACCCCGTCCGAGTCGATTGGCGACGTGATGCGCATCGTCATGGACCGCCGCGGAATCGTCGAGGGAACGGAGACTGTCGATGCAAGGCGAGTGATGCTTACATGCGCCCTGCCGCTCAACGAGATACTGATAGACTTCCACGACACGTTGAAGAGCGTCTCCCACGGATATGCGTCGATGGACTACGAGCCTGCTGGCTACCAGCAGTCCGATATAGTCAAGATGGACATCCTCCTCAACGGCGAGACGGTCGACGCGTTCGCCACGATGGTACACCGCGACAAGGCGCGCGCAAGGGGGCTCCAGATGTGCAAGGCGCTCGCCGAGACGATTCCCCCGCACCAGTTCAAGATTCCGGTGCAGGCGGCGATCGGCAAGGAGATAATCGCCCGCGAGGACATCAAGCCCTTCAGGAAGGACGTCCTCGCCAAGCTCTACGGCGGCGACGTCACGCGCAAGATGAAGGTCTTGGAGAAGCAGCGGCGAGGCAAGGCCCGGATGAAGGAATTTGGCCACGTCAACGTTCCGCAGTCCGCGTTCATAGCGGTGCTGAAGGGCGGCACAAAGGACAAATGACAATGAAAAAGACATTGGTTCCAATAGCCGCGGCGCTCGCGCTCGCAGGCTGCTTCACGGTGTCCGAGACGCAGTATCCCGAGACGGCGCTTTCGGCGTTCACCGGCGAGCGCAGCGTGGCCGTCACCGGTTTTGAGGCGACGATAGTCCAGTATGTGACCGTCTACGGCGAGGACGTGGTCTACGTGCCAGGCTACTATGGGCGCCACCGCCACTATCACCCCGGCTACTACCGCACCGTGCAGACTTCGACCGCTGTCCCGCAGGCGCAGCAGACCGACACCTTCCTCGAGCAGGCGAAGGACAGGCTCGAGGAGAGCGGGTTCAACCTGAAGGCGAGCCCGGCCGACTATGTCGTCGACGTGAAGTTCTCCGGGCCGCAGACGTCGAGCGCCGGAATCCGCGCGCTATGGTGGCTCCTTTCCGCCTTCACGTGCGACAACGCAAAGCAGACGTGGACTGCGAAATTGAAGATACGCGATAACCGCACCGGGAAGCTTGTCTTCAGCCGCGTCTATTCGCAGGAGTACGAGGCGACGTGCTTCTCGCCGATACCTCTCTTCGGGCCGGCGTTTCACGAGGAGACGGGCCCGGTGTACATGCAGTGCTGGTGCCTCCATGCGCTCACCGACCGCGCAACGGCAGACGCAAGCGCGTTTCTGGGCGGGATAAAATGACTCCGCCCCTGCCAGTATGGCCGCAGTTCGCGCCCGGCGCTGCGAAGACGGTTGCGGCAATCCTGAAAAGCGGCCGCACCAACTACTGGGGCGGCGAATACGGCGTTCGCTTCGAGGAGGAGTTTTCTCGCTGGGCGCACGGCAGGCAGGCGGTGGCCGTCTCAAGCGGCACTGCCGCGCTCCATCTTGCGCTTGAGGCGCTTGGGCTCGGCAAGGGAGACGACGTCGTCTGCACGCCGTATTCGTTCAGGGCGAGCGCGACTGCCGCGGCGAACGCGGGAGCGCGGGCGGTGTTCGCCGACGTAGGCGACGACCACATGCTCACGGCGGAGACAATCGAGAAGGCGCTCACCCCGAAGACGAAGGCGGTCATTGTCGTCCATCTCTACGGGCAGGTTGCGGACATGGGGCCGATTCTCGCGCTTGCCCGCAGAAGGGGATTCAAGGTAGTCGAGGACTGCGCGCAGGCGCTCGGCGCGGAATACAGGGGCCGCAAGGTCGGTACGCTCGGCGACGCCGGGTGCTTCTCGTTCTGCCAGTACAAGCACATCACGGCCGGCGGCGAGGGCGGGATGGTCGTCTGCAGGTCGAAGAAGACCGCGAATCTCGTGCGCTCCCTGCGCGACCACGGCTGGGAAGTCGGCACGTCGCCCAAGCGCTATTCGCGCATAGGCTACAACTTCAGGCTTACGGAAATCCAGTCGGCGCTTGCGCTTGGCGAGCTGAAGCGGCTCGACGGCTGGAACCTCCCGCGCAGGCGGCGCCTCGCCGAGCGCCTCCTTGCCGCGCTTTCGGGCCATCCGGCGATAGCGCAGCTTCCAGTCGACACGCCTGAGAGAAGGGCGAGCTTCTGGCTTGTGCCCGTCGTCCTCGACACGCGGCGCCTTGGCGTCGACGCGGCGAGCTTTGCGCAGGCGCTGCAGGCGGAGGGCGCGGGGGCGTATGCGATACTCTGGCCGCCCATGGCCCGCAGGAAGAACGCGCTTCGCCTCATGCGCTCGACGGTCGGCTTCTGGGTGCACCCGACATACGGCACAAAGGAGATTGACAGGGCCGTCCGCGCTTTCGACAAGGTGGCAAGGGCGTTCATGAAGTGACTTTCGCCGCGATAGACTTCGAGACTACAGGGTACGAGAATGGCGCGACTAACGACCCGTGGCAGCTCGGGTTTGCGCTGGTGGAGGACGGCGAGATAGTCGAGACGCGGGAGTGGTTCTTCCGCTCGGTGCGCACGCCTGACGCGCCGCCCCTGATGGAGCAGTGGGAATCGTTCGCGCCGGCGCTCATCGGCCGGCGGCTCGTAGCGCACAACATCTCGACGGAGCGCACGATCCTTCGGCGCACCGCGCCGCTTACGAAGTGGGGCCCGTGGGTGGACACGCTCAAGCTTTGCAAGGCGATGTACCCGAAGCTGCGCGACTATTCGCTCGGCTCGCTTTGCGAGACGTTCGGCCTCGTTCCGCAGATGGAGGGGCGCACGTGGCACGATGCGCTGTACGATGCGGTCGCATGCGCGTCGCTCGCTACATTCCTGTCTGGCAGTTAGCAGTTAGCGGTTAGCAGACCGCTTCGCCATTTTGCCTTATTGCCCTGATACATGGGGTTGTGAAAATGGTATCTCAAGGTGGATTCAAGGTTGTGAAAATGTGAAAATTAGCCAGTTTGTGGTTGTGAAAGTGGGGGGGAGAAAGGAATTGTTGATTCCACTCTCGAACTCTGAACTCCAACTCACCCATTCCTTGCTAACCGCTAACTGCTATCTGCTAAAATGCATTGACGCGCTGCGGCTGATTGTGATATAATCCCAATAAACTGCAGAAAGGCCCATTTCGCTTGTGGGATGGCTGCGGCTAAACAAGGAGGCGCGTCATGTTTCGCAACTTGAAGAATGTAGGCGTGAAGACAATGCTGATCTCGTCCATGTGCCTGTGCTCGGGCCGGCTTTGCGCCATCGTCTCTTCAACTGCATATTCTCAGTCGGGGCTTATCTCGCATTGGGATGCAATCCACAATGTCCTAAGCGGAGGCGTGCGCTCGCACGACTCAACTACCTCGACATGGTACGACCTCACCGGCAACGGATACGACCTGGCCCTTACAGAAGGCAAGAGCACGTGGGAAGACGCGGCGCTTGAGTTTCTGGGCACTGGCCTCGTTGGCGTCATCAACAAGACGACGGCGCCCCAGGACACCTACGCCGGGGTGAAGACGGTCGAAATGACCTATTCAGACTTGTTGGGTAATACCTACGGCGCCATATTCTGCCCTTGGGTAAAGAAGGAGTTTCAGGTTTTCTCTTCGAACCAGAACGTACAAACTCCAGTTAGCGGCTTGACTGGCTTCTACGGCAATCTCGCCGTTTCGACTGGTCCCAGGATACTGACGAACACATTGTCGTGCGTGTACAACAATCCCGGGTCTGGTCCAGTCGGCATCCTCGATGTATACTGCAACGCCGACACGGCAAAGTTTAGATCTGCTAGCTCGAGTGCCAACACCACCACGAGTGTGGCAATGGGAGGCAGGACCGGCGTCGCGCAAGGCAACTGGGCCAAGGGCCGCATGTTCTCGCTGCGGCTCTATACGCGCGAACTTACTCTTCCCGAGCGTATGCTCAACGCCTTTCTCGACGACAACCGCTATCTCGGCGGGCTTCAGAGCGCGCGGTTCGCCGCTCTCGGCTTTCGCGCCGCTAACGACATAGTGCAGGTCAAGGCGTCGTTTGCATGCCAGGCCGGAGTTACGGCGTCGTTCGGCGGCGGCCAGCAGTCGAGGGCGGCGAGCACATGGGTAAACGCGGGCTCCGCCGTCGTCGTCGCGGCAGACGATCCCTCGTGTATCTGGCTCGGCGTTCCAGATGGAGCGGCGGTCTCGGGTGGCTCGGTGACGGTTTCGAGCGCAGCTACGCCCCTTAACTTCTATGCGGTAAAGCCGACTCACGTCTGGGCTGGCGGCTCTGGCGACGACTTCGGCACGGCGGAGAACTGGGTTGACGCCTCGGGGGGCGCGGTGGCCGCGGCGCCGTCGCACGATTCCGTGGTGTACATTCCTGCGGCGGCCGCCGCCAACGTCACGAACACGGTCGTGGTCTCGTCCGCGATAGACGTAAAGGAGCTTCATGTCGGCTGCGGCCGCGGAGAGCAGGGCCGGGTTTTCCTCGTCGTATCGCACAAGCTCGAGAACCTCGTGGCGGACAGGCTTGTCGTCCATCCTGGCGCTGTGGTCACGCATTCGGCCACACCTGCCGCGAATGCGCTTGGCGCCGAGGCGTACAGAGCAGCGTTCACGGCAGGCGACATCGACGTCCTTCTCGGCGGCGAGATCAACGTCGACGGCAAGGGCTTCGCCGCGAAGAAGCCCGACACGACATACTACGGCGGAGTAAACCTAGGCTCAGGCGGTTCGTCGCACGGAGGGCACAACCTCAGGGCGGCAATGGCCCTAATATCTGGCGGGCGCAAGGTGTACGACTCCGTGTACTACCCAACCAATTCCGGTGCGGGCTCGTATCTCCTTGCGGGCGGCGGCATAGTCCGCCTTTCGGCAACGGGGCGCATAGCCGTGAACGGAAACATCTCGGCCAACAGCGAGGACAAGGCGTCCTCTGGTCTGGCGGGCGCCGGCGGAGCCGTGCTTCTGGAGGCGCACGACGTCGCGGGCGGCGGCTGCATCTCGGCGAACGGCGGATACTTCTCCGCTGGTTCAAGAGGCAGCGGCGGCAGAGTCGCCGTGCACATGGCGAGCGCGGGCGACGACTTCGACTGCAGGATCACGGCCTTCTCGAACGCCAACGAGGAAAACGTTTCCGGAGGCCCGGGCACTATATACATCCGCCGCGGAGGGCAGAGTCTTTCTCAGGGAGAGCTTATCGTCGACAACTACAATCTCGGCGTTGTCACTAATTCCATCGCCGAGCTGACCGAGGACGACGTGTCGTTCGGCAAGGTTACCATACGCAACAACGGCCGGCTCTACGTGAGGGCCGGCCAGACGATCAGGGTGAATGGCGACTTCGACGTGCGCAGCGGAAGCATCACGAACGCGCCCGGGTCCACTATCGACTTCTCCGGCGCGACATCGGCCACGATAAGGGGCAACGTCGACTTCTGCTCTTTCGTCTGCACGAACTCCGCCGCTTCGCTCTCCTTCGACACGCCGGACGGCGGGCACGTCGGCATACAGCCGAACGGCCAGCTGAAGATTGCGGGCGACTCGACGCGCCTCCTCCCGATGAGGCCAGAAGGCAGCTCCGCCACCTGGAACCTCGCCATCGGCCCAGACGCCGATGTCGACGTGACGTACGCGACGATTGGCGGCTGCGACGCGAGCCACGGCGACCTGGCGCTCGTCGCCAAGCGCTCTGAGCCGCTCGCCGGATATACGAACACCAAGGTCGTCTTCCAGGGCGACATCGACGAAGGCGAGGAGATCTCGTGGACGGGCGCCGCGTCGTCCGACGACTGGAACGAGCCGGAGAACTGGCTTGACGCCAAGGGTCGCAGGAGACTGCCTGTCCCTACCGACGTCGTCACGATACCGGCGTCCCTGGCGTACTTCCCGGCCGTCCTCTCCGGCAGCGTCTCCGTAGGCGAGCTCAATGTCGCGGGCGAGCTGACGCTCTCCAACTGCGTCTTCTGCGTCGGGCAGGCAGCTACGGTAGCCGGGTCGCTCGAGCTTGGCGACGGAACGCACTTCGTGTGCTCGAACGATTTCGTCTTCGCGCAGGGCTCGGTGCTCTCCGCCTCCGAATTCTCGTTCGTCGAGTTCGCAGGCCCGGCGGCGCAGGCGTTCAACCCTCGCGGCCACGAGTTCGGCTGCGTGTATGTGCTGAAGAGCGCCGGCTCCATTGCGTTCTCTGCCGGCCTAGAGGCCAGGTGCCTCTACATCGCCCCTCCGTCCGGGCCGCTCTCTGCTACGTTTGCCGCAGGGTCGCTCGTCGATGTCGCCTACTTCGTGGCAGACGGCCTTGGCCCTGCCGAAAGCTCGCTCTCGCTCGGCTCTTCCGCTGCAGGAACGCCGTGGATGCTCAAGGTAGGCAGGCACGCCTTCGCGAGCGCCCTGGCCGTTGCCGACTGCGACGCTTCGGAAGGGCGCACTGTCGCGGCAAATGCAAACTGCGCCGGAATCTCCAGCGAAGGGAGCTGCGACAACTGGACGTTCGCCGCGGACTCGAAGATCTGGACGGGCGCGGCGAGCGACGTCTTCTCGGCCGCCGCGAACTGGTCGCCGGCGGGTGCGCCTGGCTCCGGCTCTGACCTCCTCGTGTTCGACAGCGCGACATCCTTGAAGATTTCCTCCGCAACCTCCGTCAATTCCCTTGCCATCTATTCCCCCGACAAGACGATATTGGCGACCAACAACGCAGAGCTCGCCGTCACAGGCGACTTCACGGTAGAAGGCCACGTCACCGCTTCGCTGAACAATCCGATCGCGGTTGGCGGCAGCGTGCTCTTCGGAAACAAGGCAGTCATAACGCACGCCGGCCCTGTGAAAACGCCTACCTCCGCAGTCGACATTTCCTCGGCTGGCGACTTCACAATTGTCGCGGGCGCAACAATTGACGTCCACGGCAAGGGCTACTCGGCAGGGAACGGGCCTGGTGCTGGCGGCGGCGCAAACGGGCCGATCACTGCGCACGGAGGGTCATGCAGCTCGACCTCCTTCTCGATTACTCACTGCTACGGCTCCATCCTCTCGCCTTCGCTTTGGGGCTCGGGCGGGTTCGTTTCGCAGGGCTCCAACGGCGGCGGCCTTGTCACGCTTTCAGTCGGCGGTACATTGACGCTCGACGGAGTCATAAACGCAAACGGGCTTGATAATCCGCGCTCGGGGTCCGGCGGCTCGGTGTACATAACGTGTGCGCGGCTTTCCGGCCCAGGCGTCGTTACGGCGAATGCAGGGTATGCGAACGACAACTACAGCGGCGGCGGCGGCCGCATAGCCATTGTGCAGACGGCGGCGCGCGACTTCTCGGCGTTCACGGGCCATGTCGCCGCAATCAACAACTATCGCTCGGTGGCGTCGGGCGCGGGCACGGTGTTCAAGAAGTCGGTGGGCGAAGGAGGCACTGTGGTCGTGAGCAACACGTTCTTCTGCGCGGTTGCGATAACCGAGTTCCCGATGGCCGCCGACGGCGATCCAGCGACGGCGTACAAAGACGTGTCGTTCGTCGTGCCGACTAATGCGACGCTGAGCCTCGTGGCCGACTGCACGATAGCCGACCTCGACCTGCAGAGCCTGACGTCGAAGATCGAGCTTAACGGACATACGCTTAGGGTGAAGTCGCCGAAGCACAACAAGGGGCGCGGCTGGGGCGCGTCGTACCAGAGCCTCGTCACGGAGGACGGCGGGGCGATACTGTGGCAGCCAGGCTTTGCCATAACCGTAAGGTAAGTAAGGAGAATGGACATGAAAACATTGATGGCATATTGCCTGTCTGCGGCGGCGCTCTGTTGCGGAGCGGCCCCGGCGAAGGCACCCGCCGCGAACACGGCAGCGCGCATAAAGGAGCTCAAGGAGATTGCCGACGCGAACTGGTGCTCGTACAACTGCTGGTGCAACTGGTACGACATGAGGTACATGAAGGGCGCGTCCGACGAGGAATGCGACAGGGCATTTGTGCTCTGCACCAACGCCGTGACGGAGCTTGAGCTGCTGCAGGAGAAGGTCGGCCAATGGCCGTTCGAGCTCGGGAGGGCGCTTCTCTTCAAGGGCGAGTTCCGTTCCGCAGCCGCCGCCTTCGACAGGGCGCTCGGGCGGCTCGGGCAGGGCAGATGGGAGTGGGCCGAGGCATACTACCTCAAGGCGTCGGCCCTCTTCGGCGCGGGCGACAGGGCCGCGGCGCTTGCGGCGCTCAAGGAACTTGACGCCCTGAAGCTCACGACGTCGCGGCGCGGCGCGCACAACCCGGCGCTGAGCGCGCGTTCCGCCATCTACTACCTCGAAGGCAAAGACATGGACATCCTGGACCTGCCCGTCGATTCCGGCGCGATGCCTTTCCCGGAGCCGCGCAAGGCGACATACGGCGGCAAGTTCGCCTCTCCGAAGGGCATCTCCGTGTCGACGTCCGGCATAGCCGCCGCCGACGTGCGCGTGAAGCTCCTGGAGGCGCGGCTCTCGAAGTTCGGGTTCAAGGTCGGCCTCGGCGGCGAATACAAGATCGGCCTCTCGGTCAAGGTTGACGCGCCAGTCGACAAGCCCGAGGGATACCTCCTCGAGATCGGCGAGAAGGGCGCCTCCGTCGAGGCGCGGGATGCGCAGGGGCTTCTCTGGGGCGTCGTCTCGCTTCTGCAGTGCGTCGACCGCGAAAAGCGCGCCATCCGCGAATGCCGCGTCGAGGACTGGCCAGAGACTGCGAGGAGGGGCTTCCTCTCGTCGTGGTGGGTGCCTACTCTCGAGTACGCGCTCTTCAACAAGATAAACTCGGTCGACGTGCAGACGCACCCGACATACAATTTCCACTTCGACCCGCTGAGCCTGTGGATCGAGGCAGAGCAGGCCAGGCGCTTCTCTTCGTTCGGCCTTGACCTCTACTATGGCATCTCGTGGCTCACGATGTATCCGCAGCTTCCCATCTGCAGGGAAAGGACGCTCGAGTTCCGCGTAGAGGTCTGCAAGCGCTACGCCGCGTCGGGCGCGGGCGTGTACTTCCCGTTTGACGATGGGCGCTTCCCGCTCAATCCCCTCGACCTCGAGAAGTACGGCGCCGCGCGCAACTGCGACGCCGACCACCTGAACGCGATCTTCAGGGCCGTCAGGAAGGAGTATCCCTCCTTCAAGATGATCTTCTGCCCTCCGTTCTACTGGGGTCCTGATTCTCAGGCGAAGTACCCTGAGGAGAGGGAGCCGTACCTGAAGTCGCTTGGCGACAGGCTCGACCCCGAGATCGACGTGTACTGGACCGGCCCCATGGTCAAGGGCTTCGACAAGACGAAGCGGCAGGTCGAGTGGTATTCAAATCTCGTAGGGCGCAAGCCGTACATCTTCCAGAACGGCGTGGGCGCCCACAACCTCGTAGGCTACACGATAGACACCGTGCCGATCGGCCGCTGGCACTACAAGGGCTTCTACTCCGACATCGCGGGCTACCACCACAATTCCCATACGCCCGTCGGCCAGTCGCGCACGGCGACGATCTGCGACTGCCTGTGGAACCCGGACGCCTTCGACGAGAGGCGCTCGATACGCCGCGGCTTCGGGCAGCTCGTCGGGACGCGCGCGTACGACATGCTCGAGCCGGGGCTTTCCGCGCTCGCGTACTTCGACAAGTACAAGTACGGCGCCCCGACGGTCGACATCCTGAAGGAGGACGTGGCCGACCTCGAGCGCAAGGTCGCGCTGGCGCGCGAGTGCTGGCGCGCCGCCACCAACTTCAACCCGGCGGTCGCGTGGTACGGCGAATACGGCAGGGGAATCGGCTTCGCGGAAAAGGCCCTTGCAGCCGCGAAGAACCCGCCGGACCTGATGAAGAAGTACCAGCCGGACATGCGCAGGACGGCGGAGCTCGCGGCGGAAGAGGCGGGCTTCGACGCGGCCAAGGGCGACATGCTCTTCACGGCGGCCGACATGTTCGGCACCGCGCAGATATTCAACTACGCGGCCGACAGGTTCACTGCGGGCGAGGAGAAGCGCTTCGTAAGGTGCATGCGCGGCTCGGCTACGGGCATCGACAAGATGTCGTTTTCGTTTGTCTGCGACCCGTTCCCTCCGCCAGGCGACTACAGTCTTTCGCTCTGCTGCCTCAAGGACGAGGGGGAGAAAAAGGCGGACATAGCGGTGATCCTGAACGGCCAGACGGTCTTTAGGGGCGAGCCGGCGCTAACGAGCGGGCGCTACAGCGTCTTCAAGGTCAAGTTGCCGTTTGAGCGCCTCAAGCGCGGCAACTCGCTCTCGATAGTCAGCATGACGGAGGGCAGCAACCCGCAGGGCACGCCGTGGTTCATGGTGAACTACGCGGTGGTACATAAGTAGTCAGGGGTCAGGGGTCAGGGGTCAGGGGTCAGTAGTCAGGGGTCAGGGGTCAGTCAGCAGTTAGCGGTTTGCAGTACGGCTGAAATAATGATATAATACGCAGAAATCTTGACAAACAGGGAGAACGCAACAGAATGAACGCCGAACTTTTGAAGCTCGCACATGAGAAGATACCATCGGTTCCAGTGCTCGTAAACCTCATATCGAAGCGCGAGCATGAGCTGATCAACGGCGCAAAGCCCCTCATTCGCCCGAAGAACCTCGACGAGGACAAGTGCGACATCGCGCTCCGCGAAGTCGCCGAGGGCAAGCTCATCGCGCAGATCGACTTCGACGCAATCGCCAAGGCGGAGGCGGCCAAGACGAAGTGGAGCTCGAAGGACGTCAACACGAACACGCTTCTTGCCGACTAAGAGGCGGCTCTCTTGGCCGATAGGAAGTTCAATCCGACGCTGGCCGAGAACAGGAAGGCCAGACACGACTATACCGTGCTCGAAAGTTTCGAGTGCGGTATTTGTCTTGCCGGGACCGAGGTGAAGAGCGCGCGCCGCGGCGGCGTCTCCCTCGCCGGCTCCTACGCGGCGGTTCTCGGCGGCGAACTCTGGCTTGTCGGCGCCGACATCGCGGCGTATGAGTTCGGCAACCGCTTCAACCAGCCATCCAAGCGCAACCGCAAGCTCCTCGTCCATGCGCGCGAAGTGCGCGACATGAAGATGAAGACCGAGGCGAAGGGCCTCACCCTCGTGCCGCTGAAGATGTACCTGAAGGGCGGCAGGATAAAGATCGAGCTCGGCGTGTGCCGCGGCAAGGCGCTCCACGACAAGCGCGACGCCCTGAAGAAGAAGGCGATGAAGCGCGACATGGAGCGCATGTAGGCCATGGACGCCGAGGCCCATGAATTCGGCATCGGCAGGGTGACGCGTTTCTATGTGCCGCTCCTGCTGCAGGGCTTTTCCCAGTCGCTTACGTATCCGCTCGTCGCCGGCATCGTCTCGCACGGCCCGGACGGCGTGAACGGCCTTACCGCGTTTGCGCAGGGGCAGATAGTGATGTTCCTCGTCGGAGCCCTCGGCGGCGGGCTCGTGACCACGGGTCTCATGTTCGCGAAGACGCGCAAGGGCTACTGCGAGTTTAGGCGCCTTAACTCGTTCATGATGGCGGCGCTTCTCCTCCTGCAGTGCCTGCCCGCCGTCCATCCTTTCGACAAGTGGGTGTTCGAGGGGTTCTTCGCGCTTCCTCCCGACCTTGCGCAGACGGCGAGGTGGACGCTTCTCTATGGCGTCGTCATGTACGGGTTCTTCTTCCTGCGCAACCTGCCGATGGTCGTTCTCTTCAACAACCTCGAAAGCGGCAAGGCGAACATCGCGACGTTTCTGAGGATTATCGCGACTCTCGCGCTTGCGGTGCTCCTGCCGCGCCTCTCGCTTGTCGGCGCGGGCTGGGGGCTTTTCGCGCTCACGGTTGGCTGCGGCGTGGAGTATGCCGTGACGTGGCTCTTCGCAAGGCGCTACGTGCGCGAGCTCCCGGGCGAAGACGTAGGGGAGCACGTTTCGCTTGCCGAGCAGCTGAAGTTCACCTTGCCGTTGTCGCTCGGGGGATTCCTTCTCATGCTCTCTCCGCTTCTCATCGCCGCGTTCGTCGGGCGCAGCGAGAACGCGCAGGACATGCTCGCGATACACTACGTGACAATCGGCGTCGCGAACCCGGTGGCGTTCGCTGCGCTGCGCATGCAGACGGTGGCGATCGAGTTTCCGCCGGCGGGGAAGGGCGACAGGCGGCTTATGTGGTACTGCGTCCTTTCCGGCGCGGTTCTCGGGCTTATTCCGCTCGTGTTCGCGGCAACGCCCGCCGGCAATTGGTACTTTGGCTCGTACCAGAACGTGCCGCCGCGCCTCGTCGGCATAGCGATGCTTGCAACGGGCATATATTCCCTGATAGCCATAGTGCAGACTCTCCGCGCCAGGATGGAGGGGCTTGCCGCGCTCTGCAAGCGCCCAGGGGCCGTGATGTGGGGGCAGTTTGGATATACGGCGGCCCTTTTCACCACGCTTTTCGTGACGCTCAAGGTCGGCGTCGCCGGCTGGCTGATGGCAGTCTCGGCAATATTCATCGCGCCAGCCGTCGCCGGTCTTGTTGTCTGGGCAGCCATTTCCACGCGTAATGCAGTTAAATAATTCTCGCGCACCTTCCCTTGCTCACTCATTACTCCCCCTACCCCTGACTCTTGAGCCCACGTGTTTACATTTGGCGGTTATTTTGATAAACTAGCGGTCAAACCCTAGGCATATCCTGACTTGAGCAAAGGAGAAAGATGAAACATGCATTGTTGATGGTGTTCTCGCTTGCCTTGGCGGCGCCTTGTCTTTGTGCAGCTGACGCGGCAACAGTCGATCCAAAGGCGGCTGCAAAGGAGAAGGCGAAAGCGGCCGCCGAGGACAAGACCAAGAGAATGGCCGCGATGAAGGCCGCCTCCGAGGAGAGGGCGAGGAAGGTTGCCGAGCAGAAGGCCCAGCGCGAGGCCGCCGCGAAGGCCCAGCGCGAGGCAAAGGAGCGCGCGAAGAAGGAGGCGGAGGAACGCAAGCAGAAGGCCGAGGCGCTTCGCAAGGAGATATACCAGTACTACGGCTACGCCACTTGCTGGGATACGTGGTTCAGGAAAAAGTGGACAAGCGACAAGAACTCCGACAAGCCCCTTGCCCAGGAGGAGCTCGACAAGCTCGTCGACAAGAACATCGAGCTGCGAGGCCAGATATGCGATCTCGCCCCCGACGACCTTGCCTCGAAGCTTGAGTACGGCGAGGCGCTCATGTTCCGCAAGAGGTTTGCCGAAGCGCGAGAGGCTTTTGCCATCGCCGCCGAGAAGTGCCTGCAGCGCAAGTCGCCCGACCGCTTCGTCATTTCTCGCGCCGAGTATCACATAGCCGAGACGTATTACGCGGAGGGCAATCTCGAAAAGACGATAGAGACGTTGAAGAGACTTGTCGACCGCCATCTTGTGACGGTGAAGAGGGGCTCCATCAACTGGGCTTTCCGTGCCAGGACGAGCTACCATTTCCTTGTCGGCAATGTGCCATTGACGGAGGGCTTCCCGAAATGGACTGGCGCGAAGGCGTTCCCGGAGGCGCAGAAGGCCGACTACACCGAGAAGTTCGCGGCGCTTTCCGACATTGCCGTGAAGCTTGAGGGCGTCAAGGCGGAAGACGCGCGGGTGAAGCTCCTCGTCCGCAAGCTTGGGAGCCGCGGCATCAACGCCGCGGTCGGCGGCAAGGGCGCGTACAAGGTGACGCTCGCGCTCGACCCGAAGGCGAAGGTCGAGAAGAAGGAGGGCTACACGCTCGACATCGGCGAGAAGGGCGCGGAGGTGCGCGCCAGGGACCTGCAGGGCGTTCTCTGGGGCGTTGTCTCGTTCATCCAGTGTTTGAAGGACGGCGAGAAGGCCGTCCGCATCTGCAAGATCGAGGACTGGCCCGACACGGCGCGGCGCGGCTTCCTGGGCGGCGGCATCTGGGTGGGCTGCACGGAGTTCGCGCTTTTCTCGAAGATGAACTCCGTCACGATCCAGGGCGGCCATCCGCTTTCGACCGGCCGCGACACTCCGCTCAACATCTACCAGTGCGAGGCGCTTTCGCGGCAGTTCAGGGAATACGGCCTCGAGCTCTACTTCGGCATAACGAACTTCACCGAAGGCCTCTCCTGGGCGTATTGCTGGCGCGGGTTCCTGGCAATGCAGATCGAGAGGTGCTCGATGTTCGCGAAGATGGGCGCGGGCATCTACTACCCGAACGACGACATCCGCTACCCCGCCCACAAGGACGATCTTGCGACCGGCAAGAACCCATCGGACTTCGACGCCGAGCACATCCTGAAGCTGTACAACGCAGTGAAGGCCAAGTACCCCGATTTCAAGATGATCTACTGCCCGCCGTTCTACTGGGGGCCTGATTCCTCCGCGCCGTATCCCGACGACCGCGACAAGTACCTAAAGAGCCTGCGCATCCTCCCGCCGGAGCTCGACCTCTACTGGACGGGCGGCCAGGTGAAGGGCTACAACAAGTCGAAG
>JAEEGL014967833.1_pt1 | contig 25031 bp, 22 predicted proteins | sample 9134231 | NCBI WGS metagenome assembly JAEEGL01 (sample SAMN16246548, study PRJNA631951) | gut metagenome | biome: gut microbiome; feature: rumen; material: fiber-attached | host: Bos | place: Iran: Karaj | collected 2018-10 | reverse complement strand
AGGGCGAGGCGTATTACTGCTTCTGCACACCCGAAAGGCTTGCAGGCCTTAAGCAGAAGGTGGAGGGCAGCGATAAGGAGATCTCCGTATATGACAAGCACTGCCTCGGCCTTTCCAAGGAAGAGGTTGAGAAGAATCTCGCAGAGGGTAAGCCCTTCGTCATCAGACAGAATATTCCCAACGAGGGAACAACCACCTTCAGCGATGAGCTTTACGGAGATATCACGGTCGAGAATTCCGAGCTTGATGATATGATCCTCATCAAATCCGACGGATATCCTACCTATAATTTTGCGAATGTTGTTGATGACCATACAATGAACATCACGCATGTCGTAAGAGGTAACGAGTATATTTCCTCATCTCCGAAATACCAGAGACTTTATGATGCATTCGGATGGAAGAGTCCCGTTTACATCCATCTTCCCCTGATCACAGATGAGAATCATAAGAAGCTTTCAAAGAGAAGCGGACATTCTTCATTTGAGGATCTCCTTGAGCAGGGATTTATTTCCGAAGCCATAGTCAATTACATAGCACTTCTCGGATGGTCACCGGAGGATAACAGAGAGATTTTCTCACTCGATGAGCTCATTAAGGAATTCGATTACCATCGTATAAGCAAGTCACCGGCCGTTTTTGATATCCAGAAGCTTAAATGGATGAACGGTGAATATCTTAAAGCCATGGATGATGAGAAGTTCTTCGAGATGGCCAAGCCTTATCTTGAGGCTGTACTTCCTCAGGGCATGGATCTTAAGAAGGTTGCATCCAAAGTCAAGACCAGGATCGAGATATTCCCCGATATAGCTGATCAGGTGGATTTCCTTTCAGCGGTTCCCGAATACTCTAACGAGCTTTACGCCAATAAGAAGAACAAGATCGATGAAGCAGGTTCACTTTCTGTTCTTAATGATGTTCTTCCCATACTTGAAGCTCAGGATGATTATTCCAACGATGCACTTTATGCTTCGCTTCTTAAATATGCGGAAGATAAGGGCTATAAGAACGGATATGTTATGTGGCCTGTTAGGATCGCCCTTTCCGGAAAGGTCATGACCCCCGCAGGAGCGACGGAGATACTCGAGCTCCTCGGTAAAGAAGAATCCGTAAAGAGAATAAAGGAAGCTGTAGCTAAGCTTTCGTAAACTGCATATATTTCCATACATTTATCATGGATTATCATGATCGGAGCAGATCCATGCTGATAGCATTGTGTGATGACAATAAAACCTTTCTCGAAGATATCCATCAAAAACTGATGGATTTTCTTCCTGCGGAAACTCAGTATTTAACCTTTGAATCCGGTGATGAATTTTTAAAGGCGGATATTGAACCCGATTACATTTTTCTTGATATTGAAATGCCCGGGATTGACGGGATAGAATTAAAAAACCGTCTGGAAGAGACTAATAAGAAAACGCGCATAGTTTTTCTGACCAGCTACAGTGAAAGAATGCGCGAGGCATTTGGCAACCGTGTTATTGGATTCCTTGATAAACCGGTATCATACGCCGATCTGAAGATCATAGTCAACAAGATTCTTAAGGAACTGAACAGGCAATATTTTGAATTTGATGATGGCGATAAGCATCATGTAATACCCTATGATGAGATCTTATTTATCAGTTCCGATGACAAATATACTTATCTTAATACATCGGATAATAAAAGATACTGTATCCGCAAAACTTTAAAGGAATGGAATGAAGTGCTTCCCGGAGAATTGTTCTGCAGGATAAACAGATCACATATTATCAACTATTGTCTTTGCAATAACGGAATCAGGAAGATTAAGCTTCCCGGTAATAAGGAAACGGAAGTTAGCAGATTATACAGGAATGAATTAAAAAAAGGATACACCGATTATCTGTTGTCTAATGCCTGAATGGTTTTTGACCGGAGAAGAAAATGACAAGTGAATTTGTTATATCCACATTATATTATCTTCTTGCAGCTGTTTCTTTTTGGGCGATGCTCCTGTTGTTTTACAGGTATAAAAACCCCCGCTGGTATTTATACTTTGCTGTCGGATCTGTTGTAATAGCGGTTTCAAGTATTATTATCCCCCAGAATCATCACATTCCTACTATTATTCAGTTCATATTTGCAGTCCTTGTTGTGAAGGACGATATCATATCCAAGATTCTTAATATTCTTTTAGCTTATACTTCTACGGGAGTATTATTTTCACTTTTTAAGATCGTACTTAGGCTGTTTATCAGTAAGCCTGCCTATGAAATGATGGTAAATGTCATTATCGGAATTGTGACATCCATTATTATTCTTTATGCACACAGAACCGGTCTTCATGAAGTTCTGATCCTGTATTTTGGCCAGAGCAAAAAACTTAATAAGGTCATAAATCTGATACTTATAGTAGCCACGGAATTATTGATCACATATGGCGAGTGGATGGGAAGGGATTTTGTCGGAGAAGGATTTGCATCGGTTTATCTCCTGATAGCACTTGTCGCAGCCGTATTGATCGGTTATATGATGATCTCCGTATGTGTTGATTATTATAAACAGGATGAGCTGAAAACAGAGAACGAGACCAAAGAAATAATCATATCCGAACAGAAGGCTATTTATTCACTTCTTATGGAAAAAAATAATGAGGTGAAGAAATTCAGACATGATCTGAATAATAATCTCGGAACCATTCAGCTGCTTCTCGAAAATGACAAGATCGAAGATGCCAAAGATTTCATGAAAAAGCTCACTTCTGAGAATAATAATCTTAGTATAAGACAGGTGTATTTCGGTAATGAGATCCTTGATACATTGATCGTGATGATGGCAGGACGTGCCAATGACAATAATGTTGATATCCGCGTAAACGGTGAGATAAATTTTGAAGGCGTAAACATTTATGATATATGCTGTATTTTCTCAAATGCCCTGAGTAATGCTACAGAAAGCTGCATACTTCAGAATTGCAGCGGACCTGTAAATGTAAATGCTGTTTCAAAGGGCGGTGTACAGATCATATCTTTCAGTAATCCCGCAACCGCAGATATGTTTGAAAATATTCAAAACAGGAAATCAGGCAAGAAGGATTCTGAGGAACACGGAATAGGAATCGGTAATATTATCAATGCGGCATCCAGATTAAAGGGACTGGCAGAGTACTCTTTCGAAAACGGAGAAGTTATTCTTAAGATCATGCTTGGCCTATGATGTTGTTCACGACATTTTTTTGCATCTTACGACAAAGTGTTTGTTTATGCGATTTTGTGCTGATATATTTATATTCAGTGGAGGTGCAATGATATGGGAAGTTATTCTGTAGTTTGTTATTTTAACAGTGATGCATATGATTTTTGGCGCTGGCTGGCATCACATTTTTGATTGGATGAAAAACTGAAGATTTGTAAAAGCCGAATTGCTTTACGGGCAATTCGGCTTTTGTATTTATTCTCCCGGTTTCGGTCAGCAGTCGAACACGACAAAAAATATTGGTTCACGACATTTTGATTGAATGCCAAATATGTACTTGATACTGTTTTAATGGTTCAAATATTTTCTGTATATTTCATTTTTTTCTGAAAGGATCAACATGCTGGAAATCGTTCAAAATCAAGAATTAAACAAAGAAAAGCTTCTCAGCTTCAGGGGCAGGATAAGACAGACTGAACTTGAATCGGTCGGAAAGGATATGGAGAGCTATATCAGGAATAATGGTGCCAACCGTATCGGTGATCCGATCACGGTCACCTATGGTGTAGACAATGATCTGGTTGACGTGGAACTGCTTTTACAGGTGGATTGCATTATTCCTTCATCCGACAAATACGTATACAAGGACCGGATCAGGATAGTCAATGCTTTAGTAGGCATTTATAAAGGTAATCCTGTAGGGTTACAGGAATCGGTCGTACAACTAAATAAATTCATAACAGAACATAAATTACAGCCTATAACGGTTGGATATAATGTGACGAAAAATGTAGATGTACAAAATCCCGATAATACTGAGATCAATATTTACGTTGGGATCAATCCGAATATTCTGTGATATATAAAGCGGTTTGACCTTTTTAAACTGCTTATATATAGAGGAAGGACTCTGATGAGTTTTAAGCAGCCATCAGAGTCCAAACCAATAAGCACTTTTAAGAAAAGTACCTAGGACAAGAATATCACTTTTCTTAATATGTGTAAATTACAAATATATTCAGGAAAGGAGATCTTAAAAATGGAATTAGCATTGAACAATGGCTTTTGTGAACTTAGTTCCGATGAGCTGGAACTTGTTGATGGAGGATCAACAAAAGTTGCTGCTGCAGTTTTCACGATCGCTGCCGGTTGCTGCTTTATAGTAAGCGGAATAGCTGCATTTTGCGGTAACGACAAATTGGCAGCCGGTGCAGGAATTGCCGGCGGTGTTTGCGGCGTTATAGCCGGCTGTTGTGCACTTGCTGCTGCTCCATAAGACAAAATATTTTTAAGGAGACAAAAATATGGATTTTGTTGAATTGAATAAAAATGAACTTGAATTAACGGATGGCGGTGTTGCCGCTTCTGCTGTTCTTGTTATTATAAGCGGAGTTTGCTATATAGGAGCCGGTATTTCTGCATTATGCGGAAATAAAAAGCTTGCTGCAGGCTTTACTGTAGTAGGTGGATGCTGTGATGTTGCAGCCGGTGTCTGCATGCTGCTTCCGTAATTAAGAATTTCCGGTATGTAAGATCCGGCAGGTAATTTTTATCTGCCGGATTTTCTACGATTATCAAAAATGCCTGATCTGCCGGCCTGCTTTATAGGAGTATATCCGCAGGCACTTATATACCGTTTTTACGGGTATATATGCTGTTTGCGACAAAAAAAGGCAGTTTACGACATTATTGTTGTGATGGATTTTGCAGGTTGGTAGGCTGTATATAACAAGGATTATGCGTAATCATGTATTTCCAAATACGGATGATCGGAGGAAGAGTATGAAAAGATTTTCTATTGTATTAGTAATATTGTCTTCAGCAGGAATCATTGCAGGAGAGTCTTTATCTATAGTTAATTCATCAGTTGATTCACAAAAGATAGTCGGTATATCCTTTATCGGATTTGGCGTGGGAGCGATCATATTCGGTCTGCATATGTTACGCACAAAGTAAAAAGCAGATCTGTTTAAGATTGAAGAATACGAAAAGTCATGCCTGAATGATGCAATATATCGGATATAGATCAGATGTGTGAAAGCACACTGTTTTATATAGAGGAAGGACTCTGATGAGTTTAAGCAGCCGTCAGAGTCCAAACCAATAAGCACTTTTAAGAAAAGTACCTAGGGTAAGAATATCGCTTTTCTTAATATGCTTAAATAAATCTATTTAAGAAAAGGAGAACTAAAAATGAATTCAAACAATGCTTTTTTTGAGATGTCACAGACCGAATTGGAAGAGATCAACGGTGGTGACGGAAAGCAGGCTGCAGCTGTGTTTACCGGAACGGTTCTTGTTTCATGGGCACCCGTTGCTGCATTTGTTCCCGGAGTCGGATTACCTCTTGCCGGTGCTATGGTACTCATCGGAGCAGGGCTGATCGGTAAGGGAACCGGCGCATATTAATGGAGGTGTCATTATGGAAATGTGTCTGTATAATGAACTGACATTTGAAGAATTATATGAAATTGATGGCGGAAAAACCGTCAGTGATTATCTCCTTTTAGGCGGTGCGATCTGTCTGTGCTTCGTACAGCCTGAAATAGGTGTTCCGGCAACTATTTTAGTCTTCATGTTGACGGATTAACTGTTAATATCACGATATGGATGCAGCCTACCCGGCATCCATATCGTGATTATGAAAGGAATATTATATGTTGTTTGATAAATTCAGAAGATCCAGATATAGCTCAGATAAATTAAATGTAAGATCAATATATCCAAAGGGGTGGAGATTTATAGTATTTGCTATAGAAATGATCCTGGCTTGTCTTGCAATATATTATTACAAAATCGAAGTTGATCATTTGGGGACTTTTCTTTGTTTGCTGCTGTTTTATGTTGTCGCATTAGCTGAATTTACTTTTAAATTCAAGATCAAGGATAAATATTTTAAAAATGGTTATGAAATGGGAGTAAATACTCCTTATTACCACAATAAAGTTAAACTGCTCATTTTTGCCAGTGCAGGAATGGCATTTGCCAGCTCTGTATATATCTTAAATCAAAGTCTTCGTTATAACGGTACCGATTTTATATATGATTATTACTGGATCTGGTTCGGGCTGGTTGCATTTTTACTGTGCTTTGAACCGTTCAATCTTATTACCTCAGGTTTTTACGATTCTTTTTTCCTTACAGATAACTATGTAGTGGACTATTCGGAGATAACTGATATACGAATTGTGAAAGAGAGGCCTTCCACAAAAGGAGTTGTCTGCGAAATTGAAATCTATAAGGGTGATCTTAAGGTCGGAATGGACAGGGTTTTTGAAGACGATCTGATTCAATTGCAGAAATTAAAGAGAATTAATCAGCAATTGGTTTGATGAATTTATAAGATAATGAAATACTACTGTGTAAAACAACATGATATTACCGATTGCGGTGCGGCCTGCCTTTCGACCATCTGCAAGCAAAATGGGTATAAGATCGGCATAACCAGGATACGCGAAGTAGCGGGTACAGATAAAAGCGGCACCAATGTTTACGGTTTGATCAAAGCATCCGAACAGCTCGGATTCAGTGCAAAAGGCGTAAAGGGTAATAAGGATGCATTGTTCTCGGAATTTCCTCTGCCCTGTATTGCACATGTCATTGTAGATGGTAATCTGCTTCATTATGTAGTGATCCATAAGATCACAAAAAAACAGATCATAATAGCCGATCCGGCGGAGGGAATAGTAAAGCTTAAACCGGAGGAATTCTTCGGGGAAGTACACGAAGCGGATAAACCTCCCAAATATCAATGGAGCGGCGTTCTTATACTGCTTATCAAAAATGAGTCATTTAAGAAGGGCGACGAAACGAAAGGTTTATTCAGTCGCTTTTTTTATCTGCTTCTTCCGCAGAAGAAGCTTTTATTGCATATTTTTATTGCATCCCTGGTTTATACGGTACTGGGAATACTTGGAGCCTTTTACTTCAAGGAACTGATCGACAGCGTTCTTCCCGACGGGCTTCGAAAAACACTCACCGCATTATCCGTCGGTATAATTCTTCTGAATATATTCAAGGTTCTTCTGAATGCGTTTCGCTCACATCTTATGCTGTATCTGAGCCAGAAGCTGGATATAGCTCTGCTTCTCGGATATTACAGGCATGTTATCGAACTTCCGATGAATTTTTTCGGATCAAGGAAGGTCGGAGAGATAATATCAAGATTTAATGATGCGGGGAAGGTAAGAGATGCGATCTCCGGTGCGACTCTTACAATAATGATCGATACTTTAATGGCGGTTGCCGGCGCGGTGGTTCTCTATATGCAGAATCCGACCCTGTTTGGGATCGCCGTTATCATAGTTGTATTCTATGCGCTTATTGTGACCGGATTCCACAGATCATATGAGAAGCTTAACAGAAAGCAGATGGAAGATAATTCACAGCTTACTTCTTATATGGTCGAGTCTCTAAACGGCATACAGACTGTCAAATCATATAACGCGGAAAGAAAGGTAAACCGTGAAACCGAAGTCAGATTTGTAAATCTTCTTCGAAGCGTTTTTAATCTTTCATGGGTAAGCAATTTTCAGGCGTCTTTAAAGTATTTTGTTGAACTTGTAGGCGGTGTGATCATAATATGGGTTGGCGGTATAGGGGTTATTAACGGTGACATCACGATCGGCGGACTGATCACATTTCAGTCACTGCTTGCATATTTCCTTGATCCCATAAAGCATCTGATCGATCTTCAGCCTCAGATGCAAACGGCGGTTGTTGCAGCAGACAGGCTCGGAGAGATCCTTGAGCTTGATGCGGAGAAGGAAGAAAAAGAATACCGGAAGATGTACCCGCAGAGTCTTGCGGGTGATATTGAGATCAGAAATCTGAATTTCAGATACGGAACCAGAAGACTGGTTCTTGAAGATATTGATCTGACAATTAAATGCGGTCAGAAGGTTGCATTTGTCGGAGAAAGCGGTTCGGGCAAAACAACCCTTTCAAAGCTTTTACTTAATCTATACTCTGCAGAATCCGGTGAGATACTGATAAACGGTAATAATATCAAAGATATTAATCTGGAAACATTGAGGGAGAGAATAGCATATATTCCGCAGGAAACATTTCTGTTTTCCGGTTCCATTTTTGATAATCTGACACTCGGTCTTGATAATGCAACCATGGATGACATCATTGACGCATCTAAATCGGCTCAGGCTCATGATTTTATCAATGAATTGCCGCTCCGTTATCAGACAAGACTGGATGAAAACGGTGCAAATCTTTCGGGAGGTCAAAGACAGAGGATAGCGATAGCAAGAGCGATGCTGAAGAAACCCGATATCCTGATACTCGATGAAGCGACCAGCAACCTGGATTCCATTACGGAAAAGGCGCTTGACAGGACAATACATGATTTTGCTCACAATATGACCACCATATTTATAGCGCACAGATTAAGTACGATTAAAAACTGTGATGTCATCTATGTTATGGATAAGGGGAAAATAATAGAAAGAGGAACACACAGGGAACTTGTATTGCGTGGAGGAAAATATGCCGAGCTTGTAAAACAGCAGTCTCTGGATGGTTTTGATTATGTGGAAGGTGGTGTCATAGCATGAAGCCCATTATCATAAATATGGATGAAATGTCTGACAGCACGGAAGTGTATGATTCCAGACCGAACAGATTCCTGATATATACAATTTATGCTGTTTTGGGCATATTATTGATCGCTGTTTTGTGGATGTCGTTATCCAGAATGGAAGTTGTTGTAAAAAGCAACGGGATATTTAAGGGAAGTGATTCGATATATGAGATCAGCTGCGGTGTTACCGGAAGCGTTGAGGAAGCATTCATAGAAAACGGACAGTATGTAAATGAGGGAGATGTCCTTTATATACTTAATGTAGAAGAGCTTTCAGATGCTATTTTAAAATATCAGTCCGAACTTGATGCGGCTAAAGACAGACTTGATATTCTTGAAGCTTATGAAAAAAGCCTGGACGGTGACAATGCGGACTTAGAAAACCTTGCCGATAATCCGTATTATACCGAGTTTATTAACAGAAGAGATTTATTATTCGCAAATGTTGATCTGAATGAAAGCAATCCATACGGACAGATCTCCCTGTATCAGGGCAGCATCGATTCGATCAATGATACTATCACTAAATATAATGAAAAGATCGTTTATCTGAATTATGCAAAGCAGTGTATTGTTACCCGTACGAATATATTCGATCCATCCGATTCGTTTTATTACAGTATGGTTAACAGTTATATTGCTTCGTATGATTATATGGTGAAGCAATACGATAATAAGATCAATGAATATCAGAGACAGATAGACAGCTATCAGAGACAGATCGATGAATATGAAAAGCAGATGAACAGTTACCGGACCATGAGATCACGAAGTGCTGTAGCCGGCGAATATGATTCTGTGACAATAACAGGTGCAGATGGTTCCGCTGCATCTGAAGATACTACGTCTTCTGCAGGCTCCGATTCTTCCGAAGACACATCTTCAGCAGCGGCTGCAGCGGGATCGGATAATGCAGCTGACAGTGATGGGCAAAGTTCACCGGATAATACCGTAAGCGGAAACGGTACAGCTGCAGCTGTCACCCCTTCGATAAGTCAAAACCCTTATACAAATGAGGGACTGGCTGCGCTTGTCGTACAACGTGATGCACTTGTGGATTCCAGGAACTCCGTTTCCGAGGAAAAAACACAGGCTTTAAAAAATCTGGAATTGCAGCAGATTGCAACTATAGAAAACACAATTTCAGGATATAACGAAACGATCCTGTCGCTGGAATCAAACCGTACTTCCGCTGAACTTCAGCTTAATTCAGTGCAAGATTCAAATCAGGAATCGCGTGAAACAGTTGCAATATTGGCAGAAAAAGGAAATATTGCGGCTGAGATATTATCTTATGAAGATAAAGTAAGTGAATGTGAAAACTATCTGAAAAGCTATGACATTAAGAATGATAATTGCACTATTAAAGCAAGTACTTCAGGTTATTTCTATTATACACATGAACTTATGACAGGAAGCTATGTTCAGGCAGGAACAACGATCGGAAATATATACCCGGAAACCGATTCCAGATATTTTGCCGAGATCTATGTTGAAAATTCTGATATAGCCAGGATTCAGGAGGGCCAGGATGTGAAATTTGAAATAGCGGCATATCCTTCCAGTGAATACGGATATTTTACGGGAACTGTGGAAAATATTTCTAAGGATATCTCGGTAAACCAGGCTACGGGACAAGCTTATTACATAGTAAGAGTTTCCTGTAATAATATGTCAGTAATAGGTAAGGACGGAGATGAAGTGACCCTTATGAACGGCATGGCCTGTCAGGCTAAAATAGTAGTTGATGAAGAAAACATTCTGAGACATCTGCTGGAAGAGATTGATATCCTGGATTGACCGCCAGGATTTTCAGCCCGTATCCTTCGCAGGGATTCATCGCCGTCACCTGTATTTTTTATTCCTTATCTTCATAATCGTCGTCGCTTAAGACAACGTTTTCAAACTCGTCCGTATTCCTGAGCTTCTTAAGGTTGTGAACATTCATGAAGATTATGAGTCCCAGAAGAGCAACCGCAATGACAAGCAGGAATACAAGGAGTCCGAGGCTTATTCCCTTTCTTGAGTCCGGATCGGTTTCATTATCGGCTATGGGAGCAGCGTCTGTGGCATTATCGGGCTGGCCGACCGCTGTGTCCGAAATGACAACACTTTCTTCCGCAGGCGCATCTGAAGGAGTGGTCTCGGTAGTAACAGAAGCGTTACCTGTATTTCCCGAAGCGTTACTTTCATTGATAACAGGCTCCGGTGAATTGCCGGAATGGTCCGAAAGGCTGATGCCGTTTATGCCTAATGCGACCTCATGATCGAGGCTTATGAACTTGCCTTCGCTGTTTTGCCATAAAACCGGCTTTACAAGAGCATATTTTTCTTCATCCCATGTCTTGAAATCATCCTTAACGAGTCCGCCGGTATCTCCGGAATTTGCGTTGAAACACCAGAAGGTGTGATGCAGGTTTTCTTCCCCGATGAGGTCTCTGATATACTCCATCCACTTGAGGTTATCACCCTGCATGAATCCGCCCCATTCGCCGATAAGTATGGGAGCTATCTCGTCCTCTTCGATATAGAGCCAGTAAGGATGCCATGCATCGTTGTAAAGGGATTCGAATGTAAAGTCGCCGGAAAACCACGGCTGCTCATAAACTAGCGGGCCGTAATCGTGAGGAGAATAAACTATCTGTCTGTTTCTTGCTTCACTTCCGAAATCAATGGGGTAGTCCTTGACAGCCATCAGGTTACCGCCCCACCAGGTGTTGTAATAATCGGCATCATTGGTTGAGGTGAAATCATTGGATCCCGGATTGATGGGATAGATCTGTATTCCTTCTATGACTATGAGTGCATGGGGATTGATGTCAAGGATCGCATTTCCAGCTTTTTCGGCAACTCTTTTCCAGTTGTTCTTGTCATCAGATGAATTCCATATGGCATGTGTCTGTTCGCTTGCCTTGCCATGCGGTTCATTCTTAAGATCATACGCGATGATCGTATCGTAATTCTTGTATCTTTCCGCAAGCCACTTAAGTGCATCGATATACTGGTCTTCGGAAATCTTGTCGGTATACCATACGGGATGGTTGTGTCCGGACGCATCGGTATTTGCAGAATGGATATCAACCATTACCTTTATACCGTTCTGTTCGCAGAGAGTGAGAACATAATCGAAGATCTCGAGTGAATTCAATGAATTAAGGTTTTCGTTGTAGGCATGATTATAATTGGCTGTGGGGAAATTACCCTTCTTCCACTCGAGAAGAAGCTCTGCCGACATGGGAACTCTCAGCAGATTAAAGCCGTGATCAGCGATTGCCTTGACAGAGCTTTCCAGCTCCGCGTTCCAGAGACCGTCGAAAAGGTTTGTTCCGGTGTTGTATCCGAACCAGTTACATCCGGTGAGCCATACCTCATTGCCGTTCATATCAATGATCTTGGAGCCTCTGGTGGTAAGCCAGTCGTCGCCTGCAATTCCGTAAACGGAAACAGCGGGAGAGGAGAACTGTGGCTTTGCAGAGGAGTTCTGGGAGTTATTTCCGTTATTGTTCTGATTATTGTTCTGGTTGCTTGCATTATTGTTGTTATTACTGTTTGTGTTACCGCTGTAAGTGCCTGAGCCCGAAACGCTGACTACGGATGCGCTTGAAAGCCCGGAACCCGAGACCTGGATGCCGACGTTGGAATTAAATCCCCATGAATTTGCACCGTTTGCATTCACGACCGCGGTGACCTGCTTTCCGTTTGCTGTATATGAATCAAAGCCCCAGCCCGAAGGGGAGTTTACATTCGAGTTGAATTCAACGACTACGGTGATGGTCATATAACCATCACATCCGGAAAGGTCGAATGAGATCTGTCCTCCGCTTCCCCAGAGATTGGTTGATACATTCTTTGCCTGCGGTGTTCCCGCAGCACTTGATACTCCGGCGGGAATATACGCTGATACCGATAAGATCACAGTAATAAGAGTAAGGATTAAAACTGCAGCTTTATAAAATTTTTTCTTTACGAAAAAGTTCATGATATTTCGCTCCTTATATACACACAACATTTATTTTACTATTTAATAAAGTAATTTTAAAACGTAAATTTAACTAAAATTTATAAGCGGATTTAAAAACCTGCTTGGTACATATTTTGTGTTTTTCGTGTTTTTGACGTATAAAATGTCAAGTTCCGAAATGGCTCTTGTCATTGCTACATAGAAGATCCTTCTTTCTTCATCTGCGGTCTTATCGTCCGGCATTCTTCCGTGAGGGAAGTTTCCTTCGTTGCAATCGGGTATGATAACATGCTTGAATTCCAGCCCTTTTGAAGCGTGAGCAGTCATGAGATTGACGGCGTTTATGTCTTTTTCTTTCTTTTTAGCTTTTTTCAGATCCTCTTCATAAGACCTTTTAAGTTCAAAGAATTCTTCATATGAATCAGCCAATGATGCAAGTTCCATGGCTTTATCGAGTATAAGGGAGTATTCTTCCGTTTTTTTCCTGTCATTTTTTACCCGGCTCAGGATATATTTTTCATAACCTGTTTTTTTATACAGATATTCCAATGCAAATGAAGGAGACAGACTTTTCATGAAGGCAAGATCATTTTTTAAGATCCGGAGATTATTGATGATGCTCACATGATTATTCGCATTCGGGACGGATGCGATAATACTCATCAGACTTTCCAAACTGCCGCCGCAGCCTATAAGGAATTCCTGATTGACGTATCTCGGCGGTTTGTTAACTATCTCCTTAAGTGCTTCCTCATCGCAGAATCCGGAAGCCAGCTTCATATATGAGATTATATCCTTCATTATGAAATGCTCGAAACAGCTGTCTGTTTTCTCCCGGATGATATATGGAATGCCGGATGAAGTCAGGTATGATGCAAAACCCTGCATTTCCAGGTTTGTTCTGAACAGGACGGCATCAGATGATGAGCCTGCGGATTTTGAGATATATTCATATTCTGATATCCTGTCATCAAATCCCAGTACACGTATGCATCCCTCCTCGCAGGATGCGGAAATGAGTTTTTTGCTGATCCTGTCTCTGTTTTCCTCTATTACGGCAAGGGATGATCTTACTATCCGGATATCGCTTCTGTAATTGGTATCAAGATGAAGTATCGCCGCATTCATTTCATCAGCGAATTTTTTAAGTATCCCGGGCTGAGAGCCCCTGAATCCGTAAATGGACTGATCGTCATCGCCCACGGCAAATATCTGCGTATCATTACCTGCAATAAGCTTAACCGTTTCGTATTGAACAGGATTAATATCCTGAAATTCATCGATCAGGATACTTTTAAACCTGTTTTTCCATATTCTCCGAAAAGCTTTATCCTTCATGAGCAGTTCATGACAGTCGTATACCATATCGTCGAAGTCCATCTGGCCAGTTTTCTTTCTGATGCCTTCATAGTATCCGAACATATCGGAAAACAGTTCACTGCATTCTTCAGGCATCATCCGGGAAGCTCTGTCTTTATCAAGCGTGTTCTTAAAGATTGTTACCGCGGATAAAAAGCTTTTAGCACAGGATGTATGTTCTTCGTAAAAGCTTCTTCCCATTAATTTTCTTATGACATTTGCAGCCATATGGAGTTTGTTTTTCTCGAATATCAGAACAGGCGGATCGTTTCTTTTGTATTCTGAGATCATATGATAGAAAACCGAGTGGAAGGTTCCGAAGGCAACGGGATATAAATGATCCGACATCCCGGTGAAACGTTTCTGCATAGATACGGCTGCATCCTTTGTAAATGTAATAACAAGGATCGATGAAGGATCTGTGTGCATCTCTTCGATGAGATAAAGAATACGTGCTGTCATGGTGTGCGTCTTGCCCGAACCCGGTCCCGCCGCCAGAAGAAGATTGCCGTCTGAGTATGTGGCTGCTGCCAATTGCTGATCGTTAAGAGAAATCTCTTTGAACATAAAAAGCCTCCGGAAAAGAAGCCTTCTCCGGGGGCTTTAAGTATAAAAATATTACCATATTTCTATATGAATACAAAGAGGATATAATAAACAGGTAAGTATATGTTCAGGGGGATAAATATGATCTGTTCAAAATGCGGATATGAGATAGAAGAAGGCGAGCTTTTTTGCGGAAACTGCGGAGCTCCTGTTTCGGAAAAGCAGGATTCACCTGAAAAGGAAGAATCTCCGGTCAGTGTGGCTGATAATCAGGTCAACGCGGAAGCGTCACCCGAAGACGGCTCCGAAAAGCCCGATGGCAAGAAGTGGAATAAGACTCCCGTGGTAATTGCGGTTTTTTTCATATGGCTTCTTTTGGTTGCCGGTTTGTTTTTCATGATCTATTCGATCGTCATGAAAGCTTCCACTATGAGACTTACCGATTATGAGCGTGAGGTTACGCTGACTTCCGGATCAGGCCGTGTTCAGGAACTTAAGCCTGATATGAGGATATTCGGCGGAAGCGAGCTTAAGACCGGGAAAAAGAGTAAGGCAATTGTGCTTCTCGACGAAGACCGTATGGTCACTGTTATGGAGAACAGCACGGTGAAATTTGCTCAGAGTGGCAAGAGCATCAGCCTGTCTCTTGACGAGGGTGACCTGTTCTTCAACATCGCCAGGGATCTTGAGGAAGATGAATCATTTGAGATCTCAGTATCTACCATGATCATCGGAATTCGCGGAACATCCGGATATGTCAGGGAAAATGAAGACGGATATCCGGTACTTTATCTGACTGGCGGAAAGGTCATGGCCTATGCAGAAGATCCCGATTCCGGTGAAGAGGATCAGCGGAGGATCAGAGCCGGTCAGAAACTAACCGTCATCATCATAGACGGTGAGATTCAGATGGTAGTAGAAGATATCACAGAGAATGATCTTCCGGAAGAAGCATTGTTTGAAATTGTTTCCGATGATTCTCTTTTTGATGAAGTCATTGAAGAGACCGGCTGGGATGAAGAGACTCTCAGTTATCTGTATGATTCATATAAATACGGTATAAAGGATGATGATACAGAGCCCGATCAGGGTGTCGCTGTCGGTAAAGCCGAAGAAATAGTCGGAACATGGCTGCTTGATCCTGAATTGTCGTCAGATACCTCAGCTATCGAAAAGACATTGACATTTAATGACGATATGACGGGAAATGCTTATTTCCACTATACAGACAGAGTTGAAGAATTTTATTTTACTTGGGATTATATTGATGTTACATCAATGGTAAGCATAGATTGTGAGGACAATACTCACGATGCTGCGATGTTTTATGAAGATGGAAAGCTGATCTGGCTTTCAAATACATTTTATAAATCCGGCACAATGGCTGTATCAGATGTCGCGGAACGTTCATATGAAATTGTAGGCAGATTTGAGCCCGATCTTTCTGAGGATAGTGAAATACTGAGCATGCAGTTTAACAGTGACAACACGGGTGTGGTCAAAACACTTGTGGGAGGTGCTTATCATGATATACAGATAATCTGGAGCCGGACCGATGATCCCAAACAGTATCATGTCAGGATTGCGCCCCAACAGTATATCATCGGACTGGGCAGATCCGAGTTTGATATTGATTTTTATTATGATTTTAATGAATTTTATTTCGAAGATATTCTGTTTGTCAGAGCAAGTGTCAATGATTTTGCTGCTCAGTTCAATATAGATGTTCCGGACTCTTTTGCAACGTGGACGTATGAAGATTATCAATACTGGTCGGCTTGGAACGGAAAATATTACAATCCTGTGACCAAGAGCGAGATGGAGTTTTACCTTGGAGAACCTGCGGGCAGCGGAGCAGGAGGAGGCGCCGGAGCACTGGAATTATGGGGTAAACATGCAAGTGTTTCCTATTACGGAGACGGTATGTTTTGGGCCGACTATGACGGAGGGATGCTGTTCTGGCTTACCGAAGAAGGAGTTATTAAGATACAGTATCCTTACGCGTCGGGAACATTCTATTACTTTGAGAAAACCTGACATCCCCTGATCGGATTGTTTCCCCCCGGGTTCTGCGATATATGTCGTATATAAGGAGACATATTTGGCAGGATTTCGGGGGATTTTTATTGTCTGAAAATTGCCGTTTTTCCTTGTTAATAGTGCGAATTTGCGATATAATTTATGGGATTATGGAGAAGTTTGCGAATGAATAAAAACAGTTCGAAATTCATATTTCCTCTGATCACTCAGGTGACCGCGGGAGGCGTGCGTTTCTGCCTTGAAACCGGTGCTTCCGATTGCGGTATCATCCTTTATGATCGAAAGTCCGGGGACGAGCTAAAGAAGATAGCTTTTGATTCTTCCGACCGGATAGGAAATCTTTATTGCAGAACTGTTCCGGACGTTGATTATACAAGGACTTCATACCTGTATTACATTGGAAATAATCTTTTGTCCGATAAAAGAGCACTCAGCCTTCTTCCTTCCGATCATTACGGGAAGGAGATAAAAGAGCCGTTAAAGGCACTTATCTATGATGAGGATTATGACTGGGAGAATGACCGGTTCCCGGAGCTTAAATATGAGGACAGCTTCTGGTATCTCCTTCATGTAAGGGGATTCACCAGGTCTTCAAGCTCCGGTGTCAAGGGAAAGGGAACATTTGCGGGCGTCATCGAAAAGCTTGATCATCTTCAGAGTATAGGCATTACTACCGTAGAGCTTCAGCCCTCTTATGATTTCGAAGACTGGGATGAAGAGACCGGCAGGCTTAACTACTGGGGATATAAGCCCGGGTTTTATTATGCGCCTAAGGCCGCATATGCGTATTCCAAGGATCCCGTAAGGGAGTTCAAGGATCTCGTTAAGGCTCTTCATAAGAGAAATATGGAAGTCTGTATGCAGTTTTATTTTGCGGCAGATTTTCCCGAAGCGGAGATACTTGAAATACTTCGTTACTGGGTTGTGAACTTCCATGTGGATGCATTTCACCTTATGGGTATGAACATACCTATGAGTCTTGTGGCATCGGATCCTATGCTCGCAGGAACCAAGATCCTCTCGGATCATCTGGAGAGCATCTGTTTCGACAATATCAGAAAGCCCGGAGACAGAAGAGTCATCGGTTATTATTCCGATGATTTCCAATACCCTCTCAGAAAGCTTTTAAAGAGTGACGACGGACAGGTTTCCGATGTTCTCGCACAGCTTCGTTCAAATCCCGAGGAAAACGGAAGGATCAATTTCTTTTCCAGTTACAGAGGATTTACCCTTATGGATATGGTCAGCTACGACCGTAAGCATAATGAGGAAAACGGAGAGGACGGAAGGGACGGAAGCGATTACAACTTCAGCTGGAACTGCGGCGAGGAGGGTCCCACCAGGAAAAAGAAGGTGAAGGACCTCAGGGAAAAACAGATAAGGAATGCTTATTCGCTTCTTATGCTGGGTGCCGGAACTCCGCTGATCTTTATGGGAGACGAATTCGGTAATTCACAGAAGGGTAATAATAACCCTTATTGCATTGATTCCCAGGTGACCTGGCTTGACTGGAAGGATGAAGAAAAAAATGCCGGTCTTACGGCGTTCCTTAAAAAGCTGGTCGAACTCCGAAAGAGCCACAATGTTTTTCACAGTAACAAAGAGCTATACATGACGGATACTTCGGGAACGGGATTCCCCGAGATAAGTTATCATTCGGATACCGCCTGGAGAGTATCGGCCGAGTACTATTCCAAGTCATTCGGCATAATGCTTTGCGAATCTGACGGAAAGCTTCTATATGCAGCAGTCAATATGAACTGGGAAAACACCAAGCTTGCACTTCCCAGACCACCCAAGGGCTGCGATTGGAAGATGATCCTTTCTACAGACCTGATGATGGCAGACAATAAAGTAGCCTGCCCGGATGCCAAGAATGCATCAAGGGATCAGTTCGAAAAAGTAATACCCGGCAGGACCGTTGTCTTTTACGAGACAGTCAGAACGGAAAATAAAAAAACTGCCGATAGGAAAGCTGTTAAATGAGACCTTCTTATATCAAAAGTTTCATAGGTCATTTTATGACCATAACAAAGCATAAAAAGCTTGTGTGTGAAGGATGCTTCAAAGCAGGACTTTATTACCAGGGTATCGTGCACGATCTCTCCAAATACTCACCGACCGAGTTTCTTGTGGGAGTAAAGTATTACCAGGGAACCAGAAGTCCTAACAATGCCGAAAGGGAAGATCACGGTTATTCTGCCGCGTGGCTTCATCACAAGGGACGTAACAAGCATCATTATGAGTACTGGATCGATTACAACACCAGGGGCAAGGATCCCGGTGAGCAGGTGATGATCCCCGTAGAGATGCCTTACAGGTATTTTGCGGAGATGGTGATCGACAGGATCGCCGCCTCCAAGGTTTACAAGGGTAAGGACTATACCGATGCCGCACCTCTTGAATATTTCAACAGCGGGATCGAGATGGTGCCGATGCATCCATGTACCAGGCGCGACCTTCTGAAGTACCTCAGATTCCTTGCGAAGTACGGCGAGGAGAAAACCTATAAACTGATCAGACACGAAATGTTCAAAAGATACGGACTTCATTTTTGAAAAGAGGGATAAATGGCAGGCTCTTCATTCGGACGAATATTCAGGATAACCACATGGGGCGAGTCCCACGGACCGGCACTCGGATGCGTTATAGACGGGTGTCCCTCAGGAGTGGAATTATCCGAAAAAGACATACAGCCCTTTCTTGACAGAAGAAAGCCCGGCAATGCAGCCGTTGCCACTGCGAGAAAGGAATCGGATACGGCGGAGATACTTTCCGGTGTATTTGAAGGAAAGACGACCGGAACTCCCATAAGCGTTATCATCAGAAATTCCGACCAGCATTCGAACGATTATGATAATCTGAAGGATCTGTACAGACCGGGACACGCGGATATGACATATGATGCCAAGTACGGCTTCAGGGATCACCGCGGAGGAGGCCGAAGCTCCGGAAGGGAGACGGCGGCAAGGGTTATCGCCGGTGCGATCGCCATCAAGGTTTTAAAGCAGCTCGGCATTACCGTTGAAGCTTATACGAGAGCGATCGGTCCCGTCGAAGCAGACCTTTCCGAGTATTCGAGAAGCGCCGTCCTTGCAAATGCAACGGCAATGCCCGACGTAAACGCCAACGCGAGGGCACTCGAATATATAGCGGATATGAAGAATAAATGCGATTCCTGCGGCGGTGTTATGGAATGCGTAATAAAGGGCGTTCCCGCAGGCGTGGGGGATCCTGTATTCGATAAGCTGGATGCGCTTCTTGCACAGGCGGTTATGAGCATAGGTGCCGTAAAGGCGGTAGAGATCGGTGACGGAACTGCTGCAGCAGCATCTGTCGGAAGCAGGAACAACGATCAGTTCAAAGCAGGCAGCAAGGGTAAGATCTCCAAAAAGAGCAATCACGCAGGCGGAATACTCGGAGGCATAAGCGCTTCATCCGACATAATAGTAAGGGCGAGTGTTAAGCCCACGCCGTCGATCGCAAGATCGCAGAAGACGGTCAATAATCTGGGTGAGAATACCGAGATCGAGATACACGGACGTCACGATCCCGTTATAGTTCCGAGAGCGGTTGTTGTGCTCGAGAGCATGTGTGCGGTGACGATACTGGACAGCTTAATGTGCGGGGCTACCACCCGGATCGATAATCTTGTCAGCATTTACAATAAATAACCAAAAGTGGACATTATGGCTGAAGAAAAGAAAAAAACTACCAAGGCAGCTTCAAAGGACAAGTATGTTGCATACGTCTCAACATATACCATGGGTGATAACCATGGTATCAAGGTGTATGACGTAAATATGGAGACGGGACGCTTTACCGAGAAGGATGAAGTTGAGATCTCCAACTCGTCCTATATCACTACTTCCCATAACGGAAAGTATCTCTATTCGATAACCGACCTTGGTGTCGAGTCATATAGGATCGCAGAGGACGGAACTCTGGATCTTATAAACTTTGCTCCCATAAACGGAATGAGAGGCTGCTATCTTGCAACCGATTATACCGACAAATACCTTATGGTAGCAGGTTATCACGACGGTAAGCTTACCGTACTTCATCTCAAGGATAACGGCGGCGTCGGAAAGATCACAGATGAAGTTTTCCATAAGGGTCTCGGCTCTATGGCTGACAGAAACTTCAGACCTCATATTGCAAGTGCGAGAATGACCCACGACAACAGATACATCCTTGTTGCCGATCAGGGAATGGACCATGTTAATGTATATGAGCTTAATCATGATACCGGCAAGATCAAGCTTGTCGATATCATCAGATGCCAGCTTGAAAGCTCACCCCGTCAGATCAAGCTTTCCAAGGACGGAAGATTCATCTATATCTGCCTCGAGGCCACATGCAAGATCGATGTTTATGAGTATACCTTCGACGGAAAGGCTCCCGTATTCGAGAAGATCCAGACCGTTGATGTTGTAAAGCGTGAGAGCGGTGTCAATTCCGCGATAAGTGCTCTTTCATTTTCGACGGATTACAAATACATCCTTACAACCATTGCCGGAGACAATTCAGTTGCTATCTTTTCCGCAGATCCCAATACCGGAATGCTTGAAAAGAAGCTCCTTCTTCCCGTATCAGGTGATTATCCCAAGGATGCGGAGATTCTTCCCGGCAACAAGTTCCTTGTTTCGCTCAATCACGAGTCGAACGAGATGTCATTCTTCAAGCTTGATATCGAGAACGGAACTATGATCATGAACGGCGGTTTTGTAAAAGTTAAGACTCCCAACTGCATCCTTATCCATAAGCTTAACCGTGAAGGTGAGACCGAGATCTTAGAGAATCAATGATAAACCAGACAAAAAAGGAACGCGTTTCTGAAGAGATAAGAAAGCGCGGCAGAAAGAATAAGACATACAGATTCTTTTCCGGTCTGATAAAAAGGGGATGCTTTTTTTGGATAGATCTGTGTGATTTCTGTGAAGAGCACATGCTGAAATTCGTTCTGCTGTGCACTTCGCTTGTCTGTTTTACGGCTTTTTGCAGTTTTTCTTTTCCTCTTTTCACAGGCTCCGTGACCAACCTCGGAATAATCGATTTCAGTGAACTTGATGAGTCGATTTCCCTTGCGGAGGAAACTCCCGATGTGATGACGGCAGATGAGGCGAGGATCCTTTTCAGGGACGATTTCAAATCCGGTGATCTTCAGGGAATGGGTGCATCCGTAAGCACCAATTCAGAGGGGCAGGAGGTCATTGCGATCGGAACCGACGCTATTCTTGACGATATGCTTGCAGATTATCAGGGGGATGAACCGGTTTCGGAGATTTCTGCATATGAGAACATTGATCTTGACAGTCTTTCTTTTGAAAAGGATGACTGGAGACTGATCCTTGTAAATAAGCAGCACTCGGTTCCCGCAGATTATGAATTTCCTCTGGGTAATCTGACCACAAATCTTCAGTGCGATGAGAGAGTCATAGATGATCTTGTGCAGATGCTTCGTGATGCGAGAAGCGCAGGGATGAATATCTGGATCGTATCTCCCTACAGATCGGGCGATAAGCAGGAGAATCTGTTTAATTACGATCTGGGAAAATACATGTCATCGGGTATGAATTATCTGGATGCTTACCGTCTTGCCGCCGAAGCGGTAACGCTTCCCGGAACGAGCGAACATCAGATAGGTCTTGCTTTCGATATAGTCAATAACGAATATGCACATCTCGGTGAGGGCTTCGGGGAAACGAAGGAAGGTCTCTGGCTTGCCGAGAACTGCTATAAATACGGCTTTATACTCAGATATCCTGCGGATAAGGAATATATTACGACGATCGAATATGAGCCCTGGCACTTCAGATATGTAGGAAAAGATGCAGCGGCTTATATGACGCTCAAGGGCCTTACCCTGGAAGAGTTCTGGGAGGAAGTATTTTGAGTTCGAATTTTAAACTGATCAAAAAAGACGGAAATGCAAGAAGAGGAGAACTGACCACCGTACACGGAACCGTTCAGACCCCTCTTTTTATGAATGTCGGAACCGTGGCGGCGATAAAGGGCGGAGTCAGCTCCGAGGACCTTGAAAATATCGGATGTCAGGTTGAACTATCCAATACATATCATCTTCACGTACGTACGGGTGATGAGCTTATAAAGAGGTTCGGCGGACTTCATAAGTTCATGGACTGGCACAGACCGATCCTTACCGATTCGGGCGGGTTCCAGGTTTTTTCCCTGGCTTCCATGCGCAAGATCAGGGAGGAAGGAGTAACCTTCAGAAGCCATATAGACGGTCATAAGATATTCATGGGTCCCGAGGAGAGCATGAGGATCCAGAGCAATCTCGGTTCCACCATTGCAATGGCATTTGATGAATGTCCTCCCGCTAAGGCAGAGAGGGAGTATGTGCTTCCTTCGGTTCAGCGTACCGAAAGATGGCTGGAAAGATGTAAACGCGAGATGGACAGGCTCAATTCTGCTGAAGAGACCATCAATAAGCATCAGCTTCTGTTCGGAATCAACCAGGGTGCCATATATAATGACATAAGGATAGATAACGCAAAGAGGATCTCGGAGCTGTATCTTCCGGGATATGCGATAGGAGGACTTGCGGTAGGAGAGACGCATGAGGAGATGTACGATGTGCTCGACAATACGGCACCTCATCTTCCCGCGGATAAACCCAGATACCTGATGGGCGTCGGAACTCCCACCAATATTCTCGAAGCTGTCGATCGCGGTATCGATATGTTCGACTGTGTATATCCTTCGAGAAACGGACGTCACGGTCACCTCTATACTCATCACGGCAAGATCAACATCAATAATGCCAAATATGCGGAGGATGACAGGCCGATAGAAGAAGGATGCGGATGTCCGGCATGCAGGAGGTATTCAAGGGCATATATACGCCATCTTCATAAATCCGGTGAGATACTCGGACTCAGGCTGTGCGTTCTTCACAATCTGTATTTTTATAATCATCTTATGGAAGAGATCAGGGATGCAATAGATGAAGGCAGATATAAAGAATTCAAGAACTCGCTCATAGATGATCTGAACGGATCCGACTGATCCGAAAGGAGGTATTGAATATGAAAAAACTTCTTATTACATTTTCTGCATTTATTTTTCTCGTATTCGGCTTAGGCGCATTTAACGTAAGTGCCGCACCGGTTAAGATGTCCGACGGACAGCTTTTCGATGCTCAGTTCTATGCTCAGAAAAATCCCGATGTCGTAGCGGCATTCGGAACCGATGCAAACTGGCTTTATCTTCATTACGTGGTATGCGGAAAGGCCGAGGGAAGACTTCCTTACGATCCTTCATACGGCGGAGCCGCTCCTTCTTCATCATCAGACGGTTTTAATGCAGCTTATTATGCCGCAAGATATCCCGATGTTGCAGCCGTATTCGGAACCGATCCCACAATGCTCAAGATGCATTACGATCTGTGCGGAAAGGCTGAGGGAAGATTTCCCAATCCGGAAGCGGAGCTTGCATCCGTTCCCGGCCCAATTCCCGCCTATACCCCCGCTGTTTCGACCGTCGAACAGCAGGTTCTGGATCTTGTAAATGCAGAGCGTGCAAAAAGCGGACTTGCTCCTCTTTCATGGGATGCCTCTAATCTGGGACCCGGTGCCGCACTTAGGGCTCAGGAGATATCACAGGTATTTTCACATACAAGACCCAACGGAAGCAGCTGCTTTACCGCTGTTTCAAATCCCGGATGGCTTGGAGAGAACATTGCCGCAGGCCAGCGTTCTCCGCAGGAAGTCATGAATTCCTGGATGAACAGCTCAGGTCACAGGGCAAATATCCTTAATGCACATTTCACCAGACTTGGTGTCGGATATTACTATAATGCATCTACTCCTTACAGATATTACTGGGTACAGATGTTCTCGTCATAAATTTTTTATTTGATACTTTTGCGTATATCGTGTATCATCAGACATGTTGCGGGAAAAATCGCAAAAGAAACGATCGGAGGATTTCTAAATGAACTTTATGATTCTTACAGCGGATGCTGCATCGAGTGATGCTACCGGATCCATTCTTTCAATGGTCCTTATATACGGTGTTCTTATCTTTGCTCTCTGGTTCTTCTTCATGAGACCCCAGAAGAAAGAGCAGAAGAGAACCCAGGAGATGCTCTCTACTCTTGAAAACGGTGATATCGTCTGCACCACCTCAGGATTCTACGGAACCATCATCGACATTCAGGACGATATGGTCATCGTGGAGTTCGGAAATAACCGCAACTGCCGTATCCCCATGGAGAAGTCGGCTATCGCCAAGGTTGAAAAGCCCGGACAGCCTTCATCATCAGATTCCGATTCCAAGAAATAATTTAGATCATATTATCTTTAAGCCCTTAGGAATTCATCCTAAGGGCTTTTTTTGTATATT
>JAEEGL015275431.1_pt1 | contig 25033 bp, 19 predicted proteins | sample 9134231 | NCBI WGS metagenome assembly JAEEGL01 (sample SAMN16246548, study PRJNA631951) | gut metagenome | biome: gut microbiome; feature: rumen; material: fiber-attached | host: Bos | place: Iran: Karaj | collected 2018-10 | reverse complement strand
TTAGATGAAAGGCAGATTTTCGTTAGATGCTGAAAAATTGAAGACTTGAAAACCCAATGTTTTCAAGGCTTCATGGCAGGGGCAGAAGGACTTGAACCCTCGGCACGCGGTTTTGGAGACCGCTGCTCTACCAACTGAGCTATACCCCTATATTCAAATGACGTGGTGGACCATCAGGGACTCGAACCCCGGACCGACCGGTTATGAGCCGGTTGCTCTAACCAACTGAGCTAATGGTCCTTGCCGACTGCCTCATTATTATATATGTACGATAATAAAAAGTCAAGCATTATTTTTATTATTTTTATGCGCTTTTTCTTCGCGGAAAACATAGTATTCGTGTACAAGGCTCCGGTAACCGATAGCTTTCAGATCTTCATACCGGGCGTTATACCGCGCTTTCGTGCGCGTATCGGTAAGCAGATACCGGATGCAGTCCTGCGCATAGCGGTCGATCTCGCCGAGGCGCTGCGAGGTGGTGATCACGGGGAAATACCAAAGCGACCAGGTAAGCTCGTTATCGCCCGCGCTCTCAAACAACTTACGGTTGAATACGCGTATGAACGCCTTCGCCGCTTTTTCGTTCGGCAGGTCGTTACGTTTGCGCCAGCGGGCAAGGGCTCTGGTTTTTCTGCGCATTTTATTCTTGAGTTTTATCATCGACGCGGGTGCGATATCCACTTCCCCGCCCCGGTATTCAAAACCGAGGAAGACCCAGCCGGAGTCGGGGGTGAACCGTTCTTCTTTATCCGCATTTACCGAGAGACCGTGCGTCAGAAGCGCAGCGCGGATCTCCTGCGCGTACGCCTCCGTTTGTTCATGGGAATCGGCAAATACGATGATATCGTCAGAATACCGCGCGTACAGAATGCCGCGTTCAGCAAAGGATGCATCCATATCACTGAGATACACGTTTGCGTAAAACGCAGAAAGCGGCGTGCCTGCCATAATGCCCTTCTGTTCCGTTACGGTTTTGCCGTGATCCAAAACATACGGTTCCGTGAGCAAACTTTCGAGAAAAGTATATAGCTCAAAATCTTCACTTAAGATTTCCCGCAAATTTATAAGCAAAGGTTCTACGGGTATGGAATTAAAATAATTGCTGACGTCCGCTTTATATGCGTAAATACCGCGCACACCGGGCGCGTATCTCAGCCGCAGAACGGCGTCTTTGGCTGTACGCCCGGGGCGGAAAGAATACAGATTATCTGAAAACACGGTATCGTATTTTCGCAAAAGCAGCCACGTAAGGAGCTTGAGCACGGTATTCTCGGCAAAGGGATAGGTATAAACCGTGCGCTTCTTCTGAGAGCTCATTTTGCTTACGACGCTCTTTTTCGGCAGCGGGAAGCGCCCGCCCGCGGCAATATTCTCGCACACAGGCAGGTAAGACTTGCCGTCTATGAATGCTCTGAGGTCCTGTAAAAAGCTCTTCGGCACGGCAAGGTCCGCTTTATATTCATAAAATGCTTCCCACGTTTCGGGGCGGGATAATAAATCAAGAAGCGTCATAATGAAATAAAAAAGCGCCCTGCAGACAAACCTGCCCGCCGGGGCGCGAAACAAAACGAAAACAGAAAGGATTAAATCCCGGAAGTTCCGGGATGTACCGGGCCGTACATACGCAAACTGCCTGCGAAGTATTATGCAGCGTATGCCGGGTCCGCCGCAGGCGCAAAGCGTTCTGTTTTCGGTTTTGACGATCAGCCCAACACCTTGCCGATGCGTTCGGTAACGTATTTACGGGTATTCCACCAACCCTCGTGGTCGTAATAGAAACGAAGGTACGGCACGCCTTCCGCTTCGGCTGCGCGGCGGAAACGCTGGGCTTCGCTGTTTTCGCTCTTGAGTTCAAGGATCAGCACCTTTGCCCCGTTGCGATAGAACGTGTAGATCGGGCTGCGCTCGTCCGTGCCGGGGGCGGCGGTAAACTGATATGCACCGAAATCTTCGCGGAAGATCTTTTCAAAATACTGGATATACGTGCCGCCGAAATTATACTGATTCTCTTCCGCCGGAACGTCATCGTAAACGGAATTGCCATACGAATAAGAGGGTGCGGGGGAAGGCGCGGCATAAGACTGCGTGGCGGGTCCCGGCTGCTGCGGGTGCTGAGCGGGCTTTTCAAACTGCAGCTTATCGGCTGCGTCTTTTAACTCCTGCGCCGCTTCCTTCACTTTATTGAGCGCCGATTCCACGTTTTTATCTGCAAACAACTTATCGAATAAACCCATAACTGACCTCCTGGTTAGCACTATTTAAATGAAAATCGGCCGATAAGCGCATAGGGATACCGGCCGAATTCTGTTACTTAAGGAAAATTTTTCGATATCAGTCCAAGGACGTGATGCCGGTCGCGAATGAAAACAACCCGCCCAGTCTGTTAAAAATGTCCATCAGGTAAGATACGACAACTGCAAACACCTGAAATGCAGGAATAGCTCTTGAAGTAACGCCGTCCAGATTAATGCCTTCTATATTCATTACAAATACCTCAACGGAAAAAATCCGTCCCTTTCTTTATATTTTTTCAATTCAATTATACAATACTCTCAATAAAAAAGCAAGAAGTATTTTTACCGTTAATCTTCATTGTCATCGGTATTGTCGGTACTGTCATCGCCCTGATTTTCAGTGGTGGAATCGTCGGTATCGGGTTCCTGTGATGAAGTGGACTCTGTGGTATCTTCTTCGGTAGCGTCTTCGGTAGTATCATCATCCGGTTCGGTTATGGGAGCCGTTGTATTATCTTCCTCATCATCGTCAGAGTAAGATCTGGTTGTGGTGGTCGCTCTCTCCGTTGTGGTTGCCGTTGTGGAAGCGGTGGTGGATTCCGCAGTTGTGGATACCTCTGTGGTTGAGGTTTCGCTGGGCTTCTGCGTGGTAGAGGTCTGCGCCGCGGCATTCTGCGATTCGCTCGCCGAAACAGAAGCAGAAACAGAGCTGGCGTCTACAGTGGAATCTGTTGGGGCGCCGTGGGATTCGGACCAATATTTGATACCGAGCAGAGCGCCTGCGATCACCGCGCACGCAGCAAGCAGGATCAGGAACAGACGCCCGGCCTTTTTGCCCTTACTCACAGGAGCGTCTTCTTCGTCGCCGTCTTTCTCGGGCTGCTCTTCGGCAGGAACTTCGGTTTTATCGGCGTCTTCAGCATCTTTTTCAGTGTCCGCGGCAGCAACGGCAGCGGCAACAGGAACTTCGGCAGCCGCTTTGGGGGCAGCAGGCTGCGCGTCTGTGATCTTAACGACGATGGCGCTGATAGCTTCTTTGCAGCCGTATTTTGCCGCCTGGGACGCGATCAGCGAAACGATCTTCTTTACGTCGCCAGCAGCGTTTTTGCAAACGGCTTCCAGCAGACCCGCGGGGAGGGCCGATACCATTTTACCGGGAAGCAGAATAAAGATATCCCCCGCCTTAACGTTGCTGCACTGGGCAACGCCGAAGGATGATTTTTCATCCGAGTAACCGATCTGCTGCGGCACGATCTCAATAAAGGTATCGTCATAAAAAGTATATGCCTTATTGCCGCCTGCGGTGGCGATATAAACCGTATCGTCCACACCGGTAAGGATCGAAAAATCGCAGTCGGATGAAGAAAAACCGGTTTCGTTCAGCACCTTTGAAAAGGCTTTCAGATAATCGGCGAGCAGTATCGCGTCGTTTGCGCCGTCCTCACTGAATTTTTCAACGCAGGACTGGAACAGGCTCGCTGCGCTTTCGGCAGTCCCCTTCTTATCGGAACTCGCAAGCACATAGTAGGGGCGGTCGGTACCCGTACCGGCGGCCCGGACGCCCTTCTCACCGTGAACGACGTCGTTCGGCCACAGCTTACCGGACACGTTTACGTAATCCGTATTAAAATCTCTTGCGGCGCCTCTTCTGGAAACGACCGCGGTTTCAACTGACATGGACATGCGAATTTCCTCCAATTATTTATAATCTTTCACTTTTTTCAATAAATGCGCTCTCACGTCGGACGCCAGATACAGCGATCCGCAAATAACGAGCATATCGTAATCTTTCAGCTGAATGAGAGCTTCGTCGATCGCCCTGATGGGATCTTCCACCGCCTGCGCCTCGGTATCGCCGCGCATTACAAGACCGGCGAATTCCTCTGCAGGCATCGCGCGGGGGTTCGTGGGCGTAACGGCGATCACTTTACTGAAATACGGGCACAGATGCTCCAGCGCCTTTTCGCAGTCTTTATCGCGCATCATGCCCATTACGGCAAGAATACGTTTATCCGAAGCATACCGCTCTAAGAGCGCAGCCAGCGCGGCTGTGGAACCGTCGTTATGGGAGCCGTCGATAAGGATCAGCGGGTCTCTGCAAACGATCTCTGTTCTGGCTGGGATAAAAGACGCTTCTATACCTTCTTTTATTTGTTTTCTTGTAATATCAAGGCCGTTCACGCCGATCACTTCGCAGGCCTTTACGGCTAACGCGGCATTCTGCAGCTGATGCTCCCCGGCAAACGGAATATGGATCTCAGTATCTCTGTACGTGACGTCGGTACCGTCAAGCGAAGCCTCGCCGATCTGAAACAGGACTTCCGGAGCCGCTTCAAACAGGAACGAGCCCCTTTGGGCTGCGACTGAGCGGATCACCTCTGCCGCCTCGCTCTCCTGCGATGCGGTTGTAACGCAGTGGCAGTGCGTTTTGATGATACCGCATTTTTCTTGCGCGATCTCTGAAAGCGTATTGCCCAGCACGTTCATATGGTCCATCGAAACGGACGTGATCACGCTTACGATGGGAGAATCAATGATATTGGTGGCGTCGAACCTTCCGCCGAGCCCGGTTTCCAACACAGCGACCCTGCAGCCGGCCTGCGAGAAATACAGGAAAGCCGCGGCGGTGATCGCCTCGAATTCGGTGGGGGTAACGCCCTGCGCGTTCAGCGCAAGCACGGCTTCTTTAACCTTTTCGGTGACCTGAGCCAGCGCTTCGGGCGGGATCATCCCGTTATTCACCTGTATGCGCTCTCTGAAATCGAGCACGTAGGGCGAAGTATACAAACCGGTTCTGAAACCCGCGGCGCGAAGAATATTTGCGATCTCTGTGCACACCGTACCTTTGCCGTTGGTTCCGGCAACGTGCACGTAACGCATATCTTTCTCTGGATGCCCCAGATAATCGCACAGGGCGCCGATCCGCTCAAGCCCGGGCCGGATGCCGAAGCGTTCCAATGAATGGTAAAACGCGACGGCGCTGTTATAATCCATCATATTATTCAGATAAAACGATCTTTTCGATGCTCTGCAGCAGCATCTGTTCTTTATCGGCGAGCTTTGCCTCGTTCTCTTTCTGCTCGGCGATCACCTTTTCGGGCGCCTTGGCAAGGAAGCCTTCGTTTGAAAGCTTTGCACGGATCTGCGTCAGCTTCTTGCGAACGTCTTCGAGTTCTTTGTTCAGACGCTGTTTTTCCGCGGCGAAATCAATGAGCTGCGCCATCGGGATAAAGATCTTTGCGCCTTCGGTAACCACGCACACCGAGGTATCGGTATCAAACGCGGGAACAGCCTGCGCGCACACGCCGGACGCGGATGCAAGACGCATAAAGTAAGGCTCTGCGGCGGCAAACAGCGCGGTATTCTCGGTTTCGATATTGAGCTGCGCCTTCTTTGAGGGCGGCACGTTCATTTCCGCGCGGCGGTTGCGCACGGCCTTCACGGCGGCCATGATCAGCTCCATATCGGCACACTCCTGCGGGAAGCTCAGTTTCTCATCCCACACCGGCCAATCGGAAACCATAATGGAATCGCCGTTATGCGGCAGTGACTGCCAGATCTCTTCGGTGATGAACGGCATAAAGGGATGCAGGAGCTTCAGCGTATTGGACATCACGTAGGATATTACGGCTCTCGCGTTGTGCTTCTGCGTTTCGTCCGGGCTGTTCAGGCGGATCTTGCAGATCTCGATATACCAGTCGCACAGCACGTCCCAAATGAAATCGTAGAGCTTTGAAACGGCAACGCCGAGCTCGTATTTATCGAGGTTATCGGTCACTTCTTTTACAAGCGTGTTGTACTTGGTAAGGATCCACTTATCCTCCAACGCAAGTTCCCCGGGCAGGCCCAGTTCGATCTCTTCTTCGCCGAGGTTCATCAGAATGAAGCGGGCGGCGTTCCAGAGTTTGTTGGCGAAATTGCGGGATGCCTCCACCTTTTCATCGGAGAAACGCATATCGTTGCCCGGTGAATTGCCGGTGGCAAGGGTAAAGCGGAGCGCGTCCGCGCCGTAGCGGTCAATGATATCGAGGGGATCGATACCGTTGCCGAGGGATTTCGACATCTTTCTGCCCAGCGCGTCTCGCACGAGGCCGTGGATCAGCACCGTATCGAAGGGCGCTTTGCCGGTATAGGCAAGGCCCGAGAAGATCATGCGGCTCACCCAGAAACCGATGATATCGTAACCCGTTACCAGCGTATTGGTAGGATAATAGTGTTTCAGGTCTTCGGTTTCTTCCGGCCAGCCGAGGGTGGAGAACGGCCACAGAGCGGAAGAGAACCAGGTATCCAGCGTATCGGGATCCTGCGTAAGGGCGGTGCCGCCGCAATTCGGGCAACACGCGGGGGCTTCTTTTGCAACAACGGTGCGCCCGCAGGCATCACAGTACCAAGCGGGGATGCGGTGGCCCCACCACAGCTGACGGGAAATGCACCAGTCGCGCGTGGCCTTCATCCAGTTGATATAGTTCTTCGTAAAGCGGTCGGGTACGTAACGGATGTTGCCGTCTTCCACCGCTTTGATGGCAGGCCCGGCGAGCGGTTCCATTTTAACGAACCACTGTTTGGAAACCATGGGCTCAATCTCGGTGTGGCAGCGGTAGCAGGTGCCGACCTGATGCTTGATGGGCTCGATCGATTTGATATAACCGCCGGCTTCAAGATCCTCCAGAATCGCCTTGCGCGCTTCTCTTGTGGTCATGCCGGCGTATTTGCCGCAGTCCAGCACTTCGGGCTCGCCTTTGGCAGCGCGGCCGGAGGCGATCAGCTCATCCGCAGCCGCCTTCTCAGCGGCGCCGGTCAGATGGCCGTCGTAGGTAAAGGTGCGAACGATAGGCAGATCATGCCGCACGCCCACCTCAAAGTCGTTGGGGTCGTGGGCGGTGGTAATCTTCACCACGCCGGTGCCCTTTTCCATATCGGCGTGCTCGTCCAGCACGATGGGGATCTCTTTGTTCAGCAGCGGCAGAATCACATGGCAGCCGTGCAGGTGCTTATAGCGCTCGTCTTCGGGATTAATGGCTACGGCGGTATCGCCCAGCATCGTCTCGGGGCGGGTGGTGGCAAGTTCGAGCTTTTCACCGGTCTCTTTTACCGGATAGAGCAGATGCCAGAAATTGGAATCTTTTTCTTCGTATTCCACTTCGGCGTCGGAGATCGAGGTGTTGCAGCGGGGGCACCAGTTGACCATGCGGTTGCCCTGATAGATCAGCCCCTGCTCGTACAGGCGCACAAATACTTCTTTTACAGCGTTGGAGCAGCCTTCGTCCAGCGTGAAACGCTCGCGGTCCCAGTCGCAGCTGGAGCCGAGCTTCTTGAGCTGTTCGATGATTCGGCCGCCGTACTGCCGCTTCCATTCCCAAGCGCGTACAAGGAATGCGTCTCTTCCGATATCGTCTTTGGTGAGGCCTTCTTTGCGCATCGCTTCAACGATCTTGGCTTCCGTGGCGATGGATGCGTGGTCCGTACCGGGCACCCAAAGCGTATCAAAACCCTGCATCCGCTTATAACGGATCAGGATATCCTGCAGCGTATTATCCAGCGCGTGGCCCATGTGCAGCTGCCCGGTGATGTTGGGCGGCGGGATCACGATGGTATAGGTCTTTTTGCCTGCCTCACGCTTTGCGTGGAAGTATTTTCTGTCCAGCCAGAAACGGTAGGTGCGGTCTTCCACCTGTTTCGGATCATAGATTTTTTCAAGTTCTTTTCGCATATACGTCACCTTTGATGCTGAAAATGATCAATATTTAATTTATTATATCAATATTAAAAGAAAAAGTAAAGCATTTATTCTGCCAAAAATGATTTTAATGCGGAATATCTGCGTTTGGTCTTGTTATTTTCCGTCATTCTGCGCACACGCTGCTCATCGCCCACGATGATCAGCATCTTTTTTGCTCTGGTAACGGCGGTGTACAGCAGGTTCCGGTACATCATCACCGGCGGGCAGTCGATCAGCGGGAGGATCACCACCGGGTACTCGCTTCCCTGGCTCTTATGTACGGTTACGGCATAGGCAAGATCCAGATCGGAGAGCATATCGGACGGATACTCCGCCACGCGGTCGTCAAACAGAATATACATCACATCCGTTACGAAATTGATCTTCTGTATGATGCCGATGTCGCCGTTGAAAATGCCGTCGCCCTCTTCAAGGTCTTTCTTCCAGTGGATATTGTAATTATTGCGCAGCTGCATTACCCGGTCGCCTTCCCGGAATACTCTGCCGGAGGGGGTTTTCAGTTCGCTCTTCGCGCGGTCCGGCGGGTTGAGCACCTGCTGCAGCCGTTTATTGGTGTTCCCTGTGCCGCACTCCCCTCTTTTTGCCGGGCAGAGCACTTGGATATCCGCGATAGGATCGAACCCGTACGCCTCGGGGAGCCGCTGAGAGATCAGTTCGGTCACCGTTTTGCCGGTCAGGAACTGGTTCGCCCGTTTCATAAAAAAGAAATCGTTGTCGGTTCTGCCAAGCTCCGGCATCTCGCCGTGGATGATCTTGTGCGCGTTTGATACGATCAGGCTCTTCTGCGCCTGACGGAAGATCTCGTTGAGGCAGACAACCGGCAGCACGCCGGAGCCGATCACGTCGCTGAGCACGTTGCCGGGGCCGACGCTGGGCAGCTGGTCCGCGTCTCCCACCAGAACGATGCGGCAACCGATGGGCACGGCGTCCAGCAGGCTCACCATCAGTTCCACGTCCACCATGGAAACTTCGTCTATGATGATCGCGCCGGCCTGCAGCGGGTTCTGCGCGTCGCGCCGGAATACGGGTTTGTCTTCTTCGGTCCACTCCACCTCAAGCAGGCGGTGGATCGTTTTTGCCTCGCGGCCGGTCACTTCCGCCATCCGCTTGGCAGCCATGCCTGTGGGGGCGCAGAGAAGGATATCGATATGCCTGCGCTCGAAGATCTCGATGATGCCGCGCACCGTGGTCGTTTTGCCGGTGCCCGGACCGCCGGTAAGGATCAGAAGCCCCTTCTGCGAAGCGATGCGTATGGCCTCTTTCTGCTTCTCGGCATATTGTATGCCGTTTTGCTCTTCCAGCTCGCGAAGATCTTTTTTGATATCTTTGTTTGATGAGGGGGTAAACTTCACGGCGCGTTTCAGCCGTTCGGCAATGCGGCGCTCCGCCTCATAGATATCGGGAAGAAATAGATATTCTTCATCCTGCAATGTCACCCGGTACAGCCGTTTCTGCTCCGCAAGCAGTGTTACGGTATCGTTTGCTTCTTCTTCGCTGATCTCGAGAAAATCACATGCGAGCGGGATGATCTTTTTGGTGGGGATGCAGGTATGGCCGTTCTGATACAGATTATACGTAACGATGTAAAGGATCCCCGCCGTATTGCGGCAGGTACTGTCCGGCGTGAGATCCATATCCGTTCTCAGTTTCTCAACGCGTTCGAAATTGAAGCCGCGCACCGTACCGCACAGAACGTAGGGATTATTGCGGATCACCTCAAGCGCTGTGACGCCGAAATACTTATAGATATTGGTCGATTCCGAAGGGGTGATGCCGTAGGATTCCAGTTCCAGCATGATCTTGCGCATGGCGTACTGGCGATTGAATTCATTTGAGATATCCACGGCTTTCTTTTTAGAAATACCGTTGATCACCGCGAGGCGGTCCGGCTCGTTTTCAAGCACTTCAAAAGCGCGGTCGCCGAATTCCCGGATGATCTTCGCAGCCAGTTTCGGCCCTACGCCTTTGACGGCGCCGGAGGCGAGATACCGGAACAGCTTCGCCGCGGTATCCGGCAGCGTGCGCGAACAGGACGAAAAACGGAACTGCCGGCCGAAGGTGGCGTGAGAATCCCACTTGCCGTGCAGCTCCACCTCTTCGCCGGCGGCAACTTCGGAGATCATCCCCACTGCGGTGAGAATGTTTCCTTCACTGTTTATTTCGATCACCGTAAAGCCGTTGGTCTGGTTCTGAAAGACCACAGATTCCACAAGGCCTCTTACGGTCTCTTCATATTCGGGCGTATTCAAAGCTCTTCATCCTCCGCCTCATCCTCGGGCGAAATATAAACGTAACCGTTGTTTTCAAGGCTCTTTCTGTTCTGTAGCAGCCGCCCGAGCCCCAACGCGGCGCACTGCCCAGGGCGATCCGCTTTTACGGTGCGGATGCCGGTATTCCATTCGATGAACCGGTCGATCCCGAACAGATTGGCGCTGCCGCCGCTCAGGATGATGCCGGTATCTGCGATATCCGAGATCAGCTCCGGCGGCGTAATCTCCAACACGCTTCTGATACAGCCGAGGATATCCTCCATATAGGATTTCAGGATCCAGTAGATCTCTGTTGATGTGATCTCAAACAGCACCGGCATACCGGTATCGCAGTTTTTGCCGCCTGCGATCACGCCGATCTCTTCGTTGCGGTAAACGGCGGTGCCCACGGTCTTTTTGATCTTATCGGCGGTATCGCCGCCCACTTCGATATTGTGTTCGCGAAAGATATACTCGCTGATGCGGTTCGAAAGCTGGTTGCCGCCCACGCGTACGCTTTTTGATACGGCGATGTTGCCCATGGTTACCACGGCGCAGTCGGTGGTTTCACCGCCGATATCGCATATGAAAGTACCGCGCGGTTCCGTAAGGCTCACGCCGGAACCTACGGCTGCCGCAAGCGCTTCCTCAATAAAGCAGGCTCTTCCCGCACCGGCCTCGGTTACAAGATCCAGCAGCGTTTTCTTTTCAAGCTCCGATACGTTGCTGGGAACGCCCATCAGCACCGTCGGTTTCAGAAGCCGCCCGGCGCATACCTTATCGAGATATCGCTTCAGCATGATCTTCGCTATGGGATAATTATTGATGATGCCGCCGCGGATCGGGTAAATGCATACCATGGACGCGGGCAGTTTTTCAAGCATGCTTTTTGCCGCGTTGCCCATTGCGATGGGCCGCATGGAATACTTATCGCATATTACGGCGGATAACTCGCTCAGCACGATCCCCCTGCCCTGCGCGTACACGGTGAGGGTGGTGGAACCGAAATCAAGGCCGAGTTTCATTCCGGGCATAGATTCACCCCATTTCATCTATTTATATTAACACACGCCCCCGCCCGCATGCAAGCGTAAGAATACATTTTCTTTAAAAAATAAACAAATTACTTCTTTTTGGTTTGTATAAAACATAAAAATATCAGATATAAAGAAAAAACGGTTCCATTTTCCGGTGGGATATGTTAGTATAAATAAAATATTTGAAATAAGGGAGCTATGGTAATGGATTACACGCACAATACTTTTTCTTTCCCCTCGCATACCGGCAATACCGATATCTTTGTGCAGAGCCTTTCCCCTGCAAATCCGGCGGATATCATCGGCATCATCCAGATCGTTCACGGCATGGCCGAACATACCGACAGATATCTTGACGTTGCGAAATATCTGTGCGGCAGAGGCTTTTACGTGATCATGCACGACCACGCAGGCCACGGCAGATCCGTAAAGAGCGACGAGGACGACGGCTACTTCTGCGATAAAGACGGCTGGCTCTGCCTTGTGGACGACGTTTACGAGGTATCCAAACTTGCCAAGAAAGAAGTGCCCGGCAAGAAGCTGATCATCTGGGGCCACTCCATGGGGTCCTTCATCACGCGCAAATATATCGCGAAGTATAAAAACAGCGCCGACGCGGCTGTGATCTGCGGCACCTCCGGCGCGAATCCCGGCGCCGCCGTGGGCATACTGCTGGCGAACATCATCGCCTCTGTAAAGGGCAAAAAGTATAAATCCAAGCTCATCAACAATATCGCGTTCGGCACCTACAACAAGCGCTTCAACGGCAACACCGGCTTTGAATGGCTCTCTGTAAACGAAGACAACGTTACGAAATACGTGGCAGACCCCAAGTGCGGCTTCCTGTTTTCTGCCACCGGCTACAGAGATCTCTTCAGCGTGCTGAAATCCGTTTCCTCCCCCGAATGGTACAAGGAAGTGCCTGCAGACCTGCCGATGTACCTGATCTCCGGTGAAGACGACCCCGTTGGCGCTTACGGCAAAGGCGTTACTGAAGTATACGACAAACTGAAGGCAAGCGGCCATACCAACGTTACGATGAAGCTCTACAAGGGCCTTCGGCATGAGATCCACAACGAAAAAACAAATGCCGAGGTTTATGCAGACATCGCCGACTTTGCCGTATCCGTGATTGAAAAATAAACCGTTATATTCCGCCGCAGCGTTCCGCGCTGCGGTGTTTTATATTCTCAAAAAAAAACGAACCTGCGTCCGCGGAAATACAGACGCAGGTTTATCATAATTGTTTTTGACCGTCATTCGGACACTTTTTCAAGGTACGCCATAGAAACGTAAAGCGTTTCGCCGTCGTATTCGATCTTGCCCCAATAGCGGTAATCCGGATCGCTCGACTGGCTTTCGACCACTTCGAGAATGTTCAGGATCTCGCCGTCGCCGATGGCGTCGTAAGCCTCGCTGTCTCTGTTGGGCTCGTACCGCATCGAAAGGCCCCAGCCGCCCGTTTCAACCGAATACCTGCCGGGCGCATATTTTGTACTGGAGGCGGTTGTGGAGGTATCGCCGTTTGCGGTGGTACTCTCATTGTTGCTGCCGCTGCCGGTGGTATCGTCAGGCGCGGCGGAGGCATCCTTCTTCAGGTACTTCATCGCGACCCAGCCGGTTTCGCCGCTGTACGAACACTTGCCCCAATACTCGATCTCACCTTTGCCGACAGAAGCATTCTCATCATGGAAGATCTCTGTTACGGTAACCGACGTTTTGTTCGGGATCTTCGTTAAGGGCTCGCTGTTGATGGAGTGGTTCTTGCGCATGTTCAGAGCGGAGCCGTCGGTATCCACGGTATAACTGCCGGGCTGGTAAAGCGAAGGCTCGGTGGTAGATTCGGGTTCCGTAGTGGAAGAAGCGGCTTCCTGCGAAGCGGAAACGCTTTCAAGCTCTTTTTCGACGGACTTCACAGCGGAACGGTTGCCGAACAGCGCGCCGAAAACAATTGCAAGGAAAAGCAGAAATGCGAATATGCAAAGCAGGAGCAGCTGCGCGCGCTGCTTTTCTCTCTTCTTCGATTTACGGTAAGCGGAAGAATTGGTGCGGGACGCCGTGCTTGTACGGGGCGCACCGGTATTTGAACGGGTGTTGTTTTCATCCATAATCTTATGATCCTCTCATTGCATTTATAATACGCAGGTATATTCCACAGCGATGCCGATAATATCGACGTCGGTCTCATTTGCGTCGACGTAAACGGGGGCGGTTTGCGGGAATGCGCCGTAAAACACCATGCCGCCGTCACAGAAAGAAATCTTGCGAAGAAGCACCTGCCCGCGGAAACGGAACAGCACGTACTGCCCTTCAAGGCAGGAATCCTGCAAACGGATCAGAAACAGCGCACCCTGCGGCGCGGCGGGCGAAAGAGAGCCGTTATCGTCCTGCAGCATGATGTACGCAAAGCCGGTTTCAAGATACTCAGGCAATATGCTTTTATAAAACAGCGGTTCATTCTCGCCGTCGCCGTACTGTGAAAGCCTGAATACCGGTATATTGGTACGCACCGCGCCTTCCTTACCGAGCACAGCGTCTCTGCACATAAGGTAATCAAGGCTGCAGTCAAAAATCGAACTGAGTTCAACGAGCGTGTTGATATCCGGCTCGTTGGACCCGAGCTCCCACATTCTGACGGCGCTGCCGCTTTTCGCAAGCCTGTCCGCCAATTCGTTTTGCGTCATACCGGCATTCTTTCGCAGATTCTTTAAGCGAAAGCCGAAGCCGTTTTTTTCTTTTTTCATCGGCTCACCTACCTATTATGTAATATTATACACAACTTTTCTGCGTTTTGCAAGGGTACAATGCAAGAAATTTTGACATTAATCGCACGTTTTCTGCTGTTTGACCGCCGCATACGGTATCTTATTGCCTTCAAAAGTATCCGCGTTGAATTCCCTGCCGAGGATCTTTACGCTTTTCACCAGTTTCTTCGTTCGTACGAATTCGTTTTTGCCGGGGCAGAACGGATAGACGCCGATATTTGAAAAAACGTACCACAGCGCCATACTGCCGTTGTCTTCATCCCCCGGGAAACCGTCATCTTTATAGCTGAACAGTTCTCTGCAGATCTTTTCGACCCAGAAAGAAGTTTTTTCAACGTCGCCCAGCGCAGAATAGATATACGGGATATGGAAGCTCGGCTGGTTGGATATGGTGCACTGGCCGAAATCCACCGCCGCCATTTCGGTCATCTCGTGGATCTCAAAACCGTACCCCCCTACGTCGTATACGGGAGGCATGCTGAAAAGCTCGTCGATCTTCTGTATCAGATTTTCTTTGCCGCCGTAGAGCGCTGCGAGGCCCTCGATATCATGCGGTACGGCAAAGGAATTCTGCCAGGCGCTGCCCTCGGTATAATCGAGCCCCCACGAGAAAGGATCGAACTCTTTACGGAAATTTCCGTTTTCAAATCTGGCGCGCATAAACCCGGTATCCGGATCAAACAGGTTTTTATAGTTTTCAGCGCGGCGGTCATATTCCGCAGCCACGTCGTTTTTTCCGAGGATCTCGGCGATGCGGGCGATGCACCAATCGCCGTAGGCGGCGTCGAGCGTCAGGTTCACGCTCTCTTTATGCGCTTCGATGGGTACGTAGCCGAGCCGCACGTAGCTTTCCGCGCCGCTGCGGCCGTAATCGTCGTTTTCTGAATTCACGTTCGCGTGCTTGAGCATGCCCTCGAACGCATCCTCCAATGTTTTGCCGGTGAGGATGCCTTTCACAGCCGCGTCGCACAGCACGGCATCGAGAAGCGTACTGGGCATACATCCGCGTTCGCCGATGGAAGGCCACCGCGGCAGCCATCCGCATTCCCTGTAATCGTTTACAAAGCCCTCGCACATCTCTTTGTATTCGTCTTCCGCCACAAGTGCATAAAACGGATAAACCGTGCGGTAGGTATCCCAGAAGCCGTTGTCGGTATACCGCACGCCCGGGCGTACCTTGCCGTCGTGCGGGCAGTAGTGCTCGGGTTCCATGCGGCCGTTGAGCTCATAGCATTTGTGCGGATACAGAAACGCCCTGTACATACAGGAATAAAACGTTTTCATCTGTTCTTCATCCTGCGCTTTGATTTCCACCCGGGAGAGATATTCTTCCCAGATGCGCTCGCCTTCTTCCCGGATATCGTCAAAAGACCGGTCGCCGATTTCACGTTCAAGATTTCTGAAAGCCTGTTCCTCGCTGATATAAGAAGTGCCGATACAAAAATCGAACATATCAAGTTTCGTTGTAACAGAAATGCTTACGTTTTCACCGGAGATCACATATCCCATACCGCCTTTACCGTTTTTATGCACAAAGGGGGCAGAAACCTGATCTTTGCCGAATCTGATTACAAAATGCAGCTTAAAATCCTTTGCATAGGAATCACTGCAGTTCGTTACATAACCGATGACGGAATTTCTGAACTCATCATATACAAAACGCGCCGGGCCGTTCAGTGAGAGAAACGTTATCATACAAAGGTTGCTTGGATTCCATTCCGGCTTGTATTTTCCCGGAAGATTTCTGCCATTGAACCGTACGCGTACCGCGGCGCACCGTTCGGTTGGCGTAAGTTCAAACGTGCAGTTGCTCCTCAAGAATCCGAGCTTCATATAATGCGGCTGCAGAACAGCCTCTTCCGGGCGGTAACCGGACCACCGGTCCGAGGGTTCAAGGCCCGAAAGCCTCTGATGCGGAAACATAATCAAGGAGCCGTAATCCGCGATCCAGGGGCTCGGCTGATGGGTAAGGCGGACGCCCTCAAGGCACCGGTCCGCCGGGTGATAATACCAGCTGGAACCGCTGCGGGTCTGCGGCGCAAACGCGGCCATGCCGAAGGGACGCTGTGTCAGAGGCAGCGTATTGCCGTGGGAAAACCGCTGTGTGGACGCGCTTCCCTGTTTTATATTGACGTACGGAAGATACTTCATGCTTTCACCTCAAAAAAATGCCCGGAAGCGCTTCCGGGCAACAGAATGATACGATCATTCGCTTTTGATCTCGATATTAAAGCCCTTTGCCTCAAGGAAGGGCTTGATCTTCTGGGAGTGGTTGAGCAGCGTGCTGACGGACATATCATGGTTCAACGCGTCGATCAGCAGCGAAATGTACTTGGAGAGATCCACTTCACAGAACCACTCTCTCTTGAGCAGTTCTGGGGTGCGGTAGATGAGATTTGTGGTGAACACCTTGCTGATCGCGCCCTCTTCATAGGCCGCGTCGAACATTTCAAGGCCGTTGCAGAACAAGCCGAACGCGCAGGCGACGTAAATATTCTCGGCGCCCATGGATTTGAGCTTTCTGGCGACCTCAAGCATGGATTCGCCCGAAGAGATCATATCGTCAACAACCAGCACGTCCTTGCCCGCAACGTTGGAGCCGAGGAATTCGTGCGCGATGATCGGGTTTCTGCCCTTTACCACGCGGGAGTAATCCCTGCGCTTATAGAACATGCCGAGATCGAGGCCGAGAATCGATGAATAGTACACGCCGCGGTTCATGCCGCCTTCGTCCGGGGAGATGATCATGAGGTGATCTTTGTCGATCTTCAGAGAAGGAAGGTTATTTACCATCGCTTTGATCATCTGATAGGTGGTATAAACGTTTTCAAAGCCTTTCAGCGGGATCGCGTTCATCACGCGGGGATCGTGCGCGTCAAACGTGATCAGGTTATCGATACCGTAAAGATTGTACAGTTCCTGCAGCATCAGGGCGCAGTCAAGCGATTCGCGGGCGCTTCTTTTATGCTGGCGGCCTTCGTAAAGCATCGGCATGATCACCGTGATGCGGCGGGCCTTGCCTGCCATGGCGGCGATGGCTCTCTTCAGGTTCGCAAAATGCTCGTCCGGCGAATACGGAACCGTATATCCGTATATTTCGTGCGTGATGCCGTAATTGAAGCAATCACAAAGAATAAAAACGTCGTATCCACGCACGGACTCCTTCAGCTGGCATTTTGCCTCGCCGGTCCCGAAACGCGGAAATGACGCTTTTAACAAGTAAGTGTCTCTCTGATACCCTTTGAATGCAATCGTGGTTTTGTGTTCGCTCTCTCTTTTCGTTCTCCACGAAACAAGATATGAATCGATCTTGGATGCAAGTTCTTCACATCCCGGCAGGGCAAGAATACCCAGCTTACCGAAAGGGATGTTTTGAAGATCATCGGTGTAAACAGGCATAGTTCAGAATCTCTCCTTTTTTTATTTAACGACGAAAGAAATCGTTTTCCGCCGCCAACATCTTCTATTTTACCGCAAAAAAAACTTTTTTCAAGTGAATTCGCATGTTTTTTATGATCGGAAATGTAGAATAAATCGCTTATTTTTCGTCCCTTTTGTGTATTTTTACTTTTTGGGAAAAAGAAAGAAAAAAGGCTGTACCTTTCAGCTAAAGATACAGCCTTGCAAACAGAATCAACCCAACGAGTCTTTATCGTCGAAGGGGTCGCCGCATTCGGGGCAGAATTTCGGCGGGTTGGAGGGATCCTCAGGCTCCCAGCCGCACTTGTCGCACTTGTAAAGAGGCGCGTCGGCGGGCTTTTTGGCGCCGCATTCAGAGCAGAACTTGCCCTTATTCTGCGCGCCGCAGGTGGGGCAAACCCAGCAGTTGGGATCCGCAGGCTTCGGAGCGCCGCATTCGGGGCAGAATTTGCCGGTCGCTTTCGCGCCGCACTTTGCGCAAACCCAGCCGTCTGCCGCGGGAGCTGCCGGCGCCGCCTGCTGCTGTGCAGCCTGCTGCGCCTGACCCATTTCAAACAGACTTGAAACATTGCCGCCCATATTGCCGGCCATGCCCATGCCCATGAAGCCCGTAACGGCGCCTGCGGAATTGGTTGCCGCACCGCGCATTGCGTCCGCCTGCGCAGCCGCAAGGTTACCGGCCGCCATGTTGGGATTGCTGAGGGCCGCGCCGCGCTGCATCTGCTTGATCATTTCCTGATCTTCTTCGGGCAGCGTAACGGAACCGAGCGCAACGCTGACAACACTGATGCCTCTGAGCTCGCTCCACTTGGAGGAAAGAGCGGCGTTCATGGCTTCTTCAAGCTCGGTATTATGCGCGATGATCTGGTTCGGGCGGATCTCCATTTCAGAGATCTTGGCAAACGCGGGCTGCAGCGCGGAAATAAACTCCGTTTTCAGCTGGCTGTCGATCTCGTCGCGGCGGTAATCGGCGGTGACGTTGCCGCATACGTTGGTATAAAACAGAAGCGGGTCGGTGATCTTGTAAGAATAGATACCTGAGCAGCGAAGGGATACGTCAAGATCCATGCCGATGCGGGAATCCACCACGCGGAACGGCACCGGTGAAGGCGTGCCGAATTTATTATCGATGATCTCTTTGATGTTGAAATAATAAACGCGCTGATCTTTGCCGGTATCGCCGCCGTATGCAAAACGGCGACCGATGGCCTTAAACGTTTCTTTGATGCTGTTGCCGAGAGAACCTGCAAAAATGCTGGGTTCTGTGGAAGTGTCGTAAGTAAACTGGCCGGGTTCGGCGCATACTTCAACCACCTTGCCCTGCTCCACGATGATCATGCACTGCCCGTCCGCCACAGCGATGCCGGAGCCGTTGGAAATGATGTTGTCGTTCCCCTTGGTGTTGGAAGAACGCCCGGTGATGCGCTTCTGGCCTTTGGTTACCAGAACGTTTTTATCAAGCGCCTCGCAATAGAAAAATTCTTTCCACTGATCTGCAAGAACGCCGCCGATCGCGCCGACGCCGGCTTGAATAAGGCCCATAAAAAATATCCCCTTTCGGTTGTTTTTTTATATTTTAACCTAAAAAATAAAAAATTGCAATAGGATGCAGCCGAAAGTTCAGGTAAAATACGCACATTCGTACTCTTTTTTGACAAAAAAAACCTTTTTTGAATTAAAATATTACAAAATAGTAAAATATATTTACTTTGATAATACATTTATTTATAATATATTTTTGAAATACTATATGTAGTATAAACAGTTTTGAAATCCGAGGAAGTACCCATGAAAAAAAGGATTACAACAGCTCTGCTTTTGCTTTTATGTTTCTCTATGCTCAGCTGCGCGTGCAAAAACAAAAACAACGAAGATACTGTACCCGCCTTCAATGAAGACGATATCACGTCCGAAAGCGTTACCGTTACCGAGCCCACAACGATCGGCGAAGATTCAAAAATCCTTTATCTTACGTTTGACGACGGCCCCGGCGCTTACACGCAGCACTTGCTGGCCACCCTTGCGAAATATAACGTGAAGGTAACATTCTTTGTAACAAACTTCCGCCCCGAATGGCGTTTTCTGCTCACAAGGGAAGCAAAAGAAGGCCACACGGTTGCCGTTCACTCGTATACCCATGATTACGCCGAGATCTATTCCGGCGTTTCCGCTTACTGGAACGACTACAACAAAATGGACGATATCGTTCTCGAATGCACCGGGCACCGTTCGGAAGTAATGCGCTTCCCCGGCGGCAGTTCCAATACGATCAGTTCAAAATACTGCAGCGGCATTATGACGACGCTTACCGATCAGATGCTTGACAAAGGTATTTCATATATCGACTGGAACGTTGACAGCTACGACGCCGGCGGTGCAGACAGCAGCGAAGAGGTGGTAGAAAACCTTCAGCGCGGTGTCAGCGACAGAAGAGTATCTGTGATCCTTTGCCACGACGTAAAATCATATACCGTAGAAGCCATGGAAACGTTTATTCCCTGGGCGCTGGAAGAAGGCTATATCTTCCTGCCCTGCACACCGGACAGCGACCCTGCCCGACATTCCGTAAATAACTGAGGAGGACACATTTTTATGCAGAATAAAACCGTTAAAGTTGCCGTGATCGGCTGCGGCACCATCGCCAATTCCGCACATATCCCCGCGTATCTCGCCGCGCCGGATACAGAGATCATTTATTTCTGCGATATCATCCCCGAGCGTGCCGACCGGGCTGTACAAAAATACGGCTGCGGCAAAGCAGTGTACGATTACAGAGAGATCCTGAACGATCCCGAGCTTGACGCGGTTTCTGTTTGCACGCACAACGATATGCACTCGGTGATCGCCATCGACTTTATGAAACACGGCAAAGACGTGCTCTGCGAAAAGCCCGCCGCGCGCATTCTGAGCGAGGCGCTGGAGATGGAGAAGGTTTCTTACGAAACCGGGCGCATTCTTTCCATCGGCGTATGCAACCGCTATTTCAACACCGTGAACCGCATCAAAGCGATGATCGAAAACGGCGACCTCGGCGACGTGTATCACGTATATGCCAGCTTCCGTGCGCACCGCTCCATTCCCGGGCTCGGCGGCGATTTCACCACCTTTGCCGCATCGGGCGGCGGCGCGCTGATCGACTGGGGCGTACACTATATCGATCTGATCATGTACTGTCTGAACGACCCCAAGGTTCTGAGCTGCTCCGGCGAAGCGTTTTCAAAGCTCGGCGTTGATATGAAAAACTACGTTTATACGTCCATGTGGGCGGAGGATACCTCCGATCCCGTAAACGGCACATACGACGTGGATGATTCCGTGGTGGGCCTGATCCGTACAGACAAGGCTGTGATAAGCTTCAACGGCGCATGGGCGCAAAACATCGGCGTAAGCGAAACCTATATCGACTTCATGGGCGACAAAGGCGGCATCCGCATGAAATATTGCGGTGATTATACGTATTATACCGCCCGTAACGGCGCGCTGATCGAAGAAAAACCCTCCTACCGCATGAACGACATGCACCGCGACGAGGTGCTGGATTTCGTGGAATCCGTTCGCAAGGGCGAGCGCAACCGCAACGATATCAGGTACGCGGTAGGCACTTCAAAGATCATGCAGGCGATCTACGATTCCTCTGCGCAGCACAAAGAGATCGTTCTCTGAGCACATATAAAAAACGGAGCCCGTCGCTGACGGGCTTTTATATTTTTATTTCTGCTACGCTTAAATGGCCTGAACCGTTTTCAAACGCAGCAAAGGCTTTGCCGTAAACACCGGAATAACAAACGTCACTGTAGCCGCCGTTCAACGAGATCTCCGTGACCTCGATGGGTTGACCCGCAGCGCTAAAACGTGTAACGGAAAGATGACGTCTTCTCTTCGTATCGCGGCAATTAGTAAAGAGAAGCTCTTCGCCGCAGCGGCACAACCCCGCCGCACATACGGGATCGGGCAAATATGCGTCAAAACGAGGCGTTTCCCACGTATTGCCCTTCGGGTCTCCGAAGCTCACCGCCCTGCGCCGCAGGGGATTTTCATTGCGGATATTCAGCAGCAGCCTGCCCTCCGGCAGAACGGCGATACAGCACTCGCTGGGGTCACGCAGCAAACCTTCGCCGATGGGAGAAGATAACGACCACTTGCCGCCGGAATCACGCTTCAGTACAGAGACATAGGAAGGATGGTGGGCAAACATATCGGCTTCATTTCTGCCGAACCACATCGGCAAAAACAGTGTGCCGTCATCCAACGCCGCGCCGTGCCCGGGGCCCGCTGCCAGAACCGACCAGAACCGACCGGCAGAAAGCGTATCTATCACATCCGTAAGCTCCTGCGGCGATGAAAACGTTTCTGCGAAGTCTTTGCTTTCACATACGAACAGGCGTTTATAGTTTTCGCAGTAAAAGAAATACAGCGTATCGCCGTATGGGATCATCACCGGATTATTGCAGGCGTTGCGGCCCTTGCCGTTTGCGATGATGCGCGTGGGCGTCCATGTGCGGCCGCCGTCCACGCTTTTCTGCAGACCGACGTCGATCGGCGACCAGTCGCCGCCCCTTCGACACTCGTAATAACAGAGAAGCCCCCCGCCGTTCAATGAAACGATGCCGGGGATGCGGATCTCATGATATTCATTTTCGCTGTAAAAAGACGCCGGATTGAACCGGTCAAGCCGTTGGATACGCAATACTTCCATATGCTTCAGAACACCGTACGGAACAGTTCTTCTTTCTGTGCATTTGTAAGATCAGTGAAAGGCGCGCGCGGCGGGCCCATCGGGATCCCCATTTTCGTAAGGATCGCTTTTTCGCCCTGCATCACGCCGACTTTGCAAAGCGCGGCAATGATGATATCGGCTTCCCTCTGAAGTTCGGCGGCTTCACGGATCCTGCCCTGCCGGAACAGTTCAAAGATACGAATGAACTTATCCGCCATAAAATTGTAGGTACTGCCGATCGCACCGTCCGCGCCCATGCTGAGCCCGGCAAGAAACGTCTCGTCAAATCCGTTCAGTATCACCTTTTCCGGGAACGCGGTTTTGAACTGCCGCATCGTGAAATAATCGGCAGAGGTATACTTTATGCCCGCGAAACGCTCGTCCCGCAGAAAACAGGACATCTGCTCCACCGTTAGACTTACGCCGGAGAGCACGGGGATATGGTAGATGATCACGGGGATCTGAACGGCTTTTGCGAGATCAAAATAATACTTTCTGATCTCTTCAAAAGAAAACTTGTAATAAAACGGCGCAACGGAAGAGATCGCGTCGTAACCGCAGGCCTCTGCGGTTTTCGCAAGTTCAATGCTCTGCTTTGTGGAGATGCAGCCGACCTGCGCGATCAGCGTGGTTCTTCCGGCACAGATAGCGGCCGTTTGTTCGATCAGTTCTTTACGCTCTTCAAACGAAAGCAGAAACGCCTCTGCCGTGCTGCCGTCAACGTAAAACCCCGATACGCCCTGCGACAGAAGCCGTTCAATAAGCATCCGCAAAGCGCTGAAACTGATATGATCGTTTTCATCGAAGGGCGTGAGCAGCGCCGGGAAGATCCCCCTGAATTTATCGTACATCCAAATCTGCCTCTTTACTGCAGTTTGAGAGAGATCGCCTTTTCATAACTGCGCACCCAGGAATCCACGGCGGATTTCGAGTATCTGCGCGGCATGGCGGCAGTCACCGACATCACGGCGGCGATCTTTCTGCCCACGGTCATCATTTTTTTCATCAGCGTTTTATCTTTTGCCACGCCGAGCTTCTTTCTGATATCCTGCATGTTGTTGCCGCTGAAGATCTTGAAGATATCGGTGGTATCGGCGTCAATGGAAAGATCCTTCGCATTCAGAATACCCTGATCGAACATCAGGTCGATCTCATCCGGCGTAAATATCGTGAGGGCTTCTTTCACACAGGCAAGCACGGCAAAACCCGCGCCCAGAGCTTTATAATAAGAAACCTGATACTTCCAGAGCGTATCTGCAGAGAAAGCGCCGCAGCGGTCCGCCAGAATGGCCTCGCACAGCATGCGCGCCGCCTTGAAGCTGTTGGCGATGCCGGAGCCGATGATCGGCACCGTCATATAAGCGGCGTCGCCGATGGCGGCATATCCGTCGCAAACCAGCCGTGACAGCGGCTGACGCACAGGGATTTTCACAAACTGCCCGCCGCGTATGAGTTCCGTACCCAACGATGGGTTCAGGCTGCGGTAATAATCAGCCGTGCGGTTGGCCTCTTCCAGATCGAAGGGCTCAAAACGGCCTACAAGCAGATCGGTATATTCCGGCTCGGTGGCGACCCAGCCGATGCCGAGCCTGCCCTCCGCATACAGGCAAACCTTGTATTTATCCTTCACTTCATCTTCCGTGGCCCTGTTATAAAAGGCGCGGTAAACGTAGAACTGGTTGTTCTCCCCCGTTTCGCCGTTGACGCCGCAAACCTCGGGCAGCCCTTTCTTTACGGGAGAATCGATCCCACAGGCGTCGATGATCAGATCGCCGTACACAGCCCCCTGATCGGTCTCGATACCGACAACACGGTTGCCCAGCACAATCGGGCCGTGCACCGGGCAGGAAAACACAAACTTCACGCCGTTCTTTTTCGCGGCGGAGATCAGCATGACATATATATCGCGCCGTTCCATTTTGATCTCAAGCTTTTCAGGAGCGATATCCTGGCGCAGCGCAGTACGGTAAGAAGGGCCGTAAAAGGTCATATTCTCTTTATATTCATATTTATCTTCATCGGGCATCGGGAGCTCGATCTCGGCAAGCGCGCCGGGAGCGAAAATGTCCGTCCAGTCGTATCCCATGGCGTCCTCTGCATGGCGTTCGTATACCGTAACGTCATAGCCTCTTTTCGCCAGCATGGAAGCAGCCGCAATGCCGCCGTGCCCGCCGCCCGCTACAAGAATCCTTTTCATCACGAATCTCTCCTTTATATGATCAGTTCGCCGGGGTCGGTGCCCGGGATACTGAAATACCGATATAGATCGTCCGGCGCAAAAATACCCTGATCCGTCACAACGCCACGCACCAACGAAGGCGGCGTGATATCAAACGCGGGATAATACCCCTTTACGCCGTCCGCCGCCGTCCGGACGCCCATTGCCTGCAGTACAAACGAAGGGTCACGCTGCTCGATATGCACGTCTTTCACGTCCGGATGCACGCTGTCCGGCGCACCGGTAACGTAATAAGGTACGCCGTGGTAATTCGCCGCAATGGCGATCTGATAGGTACCCACCTTGTTGATCACGTGGCCGTCCATGCAGATGGCGTCCGCCGCGGAAGTGAACACGTCGATATTCTCATTTTTGATCACGCTCGCGGGCATATTATCCGTGATCACTGTCACGTCCATGCCCATATCCCTGCAAACGGTGGCTGTGAGCCTCGCTCCCTGAAAATACGGGCGGGTTTCCGGGCAGAAGATGCGGACGTCGCCCTTGCCCTCTTCTTTGAGCACACGGCACATCTGCCCTACGATGGTCTCGCCGAAGCACTGTGTCATCACCGCGCCGTGCGCAGGGATCTGTTCAACAAGATACCGTGCCATACGGTACACTTTATTATATCTGACGTTGTTGAGTCCGAT
>JAEEGL011735000.1_pt1 | contig 25033 bp, 21 predicted proteins | sample 9134231 | NCBI WGS metagenome assembly JAEEGL01 (sample SAMN16246548, study PRJNA631951) | gut metagenome | biome: gut microbiome; feature: rumen; material: fiber-attached | host: Bos | place: Iran: Karaj | collected 2018-10 | reverse complement strand
ACGGCATCTTCGACATCGTCAGCTCGGGCTCGACACTCGTCAGCAACAACCTGCGCGAGGTGGAGGTGGTGATGCAGAGCGAAGCCCTGCTCATCGGCAACAAGCAGCTGTCGCAGGAGAAGCGCGACATCCTGGAGCAGATGCTCTTCCGCTTTAAGGCCGTCAAGGAAGCCGAAGACAAGAAATATGTACGCATGAACGCCCCGAAGGCGCGCCTGCAGGAAATCATCGGCGTGCTGCCCGGACTGAAGAGTCCCACCATCATCCCCCTGGCCGACGACGAGTGGTGCTCCGTCCACACCGTACTGGACCAGAAGCAGTTCTGGGAGATTATCGGCAAGCTCAAGGACATGGGGGCACAGGGCATCCTCGTAACGCCAATCGAAAAAATGATACTGTAGAAGTTAAGAGTTAAGAGTTAAGAGTTAAGAGTTAAGAATTAAGAGTTAAGAGTTAAGAATTAAGAGTTAAGAGTTAAGAGTTAAGAGTTAAGAATTAAGAGTTAAGAATTAAGGTGAACGTTATCAAATATCCCGCCAGGGAAGACTGGGCCAAGATTGTGGAGCGTCCCCACCTGGACGTCTCGGAACTGAACCAGACGGTCAGCGCCGTGCTGAACGACGTGCGCCAGCGTGGCGACGAGGCCGTGAAAGGCTATGAACTGAAGTTTGACCACGTGGACCTGCCCGACCTCGCCGTCAGCGCCGAGGAGATGGAGCAGGCCGAGCAGATGGTGAGTCAGGAACTCAAGGAAGCCATCCGCCTGGCCCATCATAACATCAAGGCATTCCACGAGTCGCAGCGATTCGCAGGGCAGAAGGTGGAGACGCAACCCGGCGTCACCTGCTGGCAGAAAGCCATAGCCATCGAGAAGGTAGGCCTCTACATTCCCGGCGGCACCGCCCCACTCTTCTCGACCGTCCTGATGCTGGCCACACCGGCCAAGATTGCCGGCTGCCGCGAGATTGTGCTCTGCACACCGCCCGACCGCCAAGGCCGCGTGAACCCCGCCATCCTGGTGGCCGCCCGGACAGCCGGCGTGAGCAAGATCTTCAAGGCCGGCGGCGTACAGGCCATCGGCGCCATGGCCTACGGCACGGAGAGCGTGCCCAAGGTCTACAAAATCTTCGGCCCCGGCAACCAGTACGTCATGGCGGCCAAGCAGCAGGTCAGCCTGCACGATGTGGCCATCGACATGCCCGCCGGCCCGTCGGAGGTATGCGTCATTGCCGACGACACGGCCAACATCGAGTTCGTGGCTGCCGACCTCCTATCGCAGGCCGAGCATGGCATCGACTCGCAGGTGTTCCTCATCACCACGTCGCACAAGGTGATTGACGACGTGCAGAAGGAGGTGAGCCGACAGCTCCGACAGCTGCCGCGCAAGGAGATAGCCCAGAAGACGCTGGAGAACAGCCAGCTGGTGCTCGTCAAGGACATCCGCGAGGCCATCGACCTCTCCAACGCCTACGCCCCCGAGCACCTCATCATACAGACTGAGGCTTACGAAGAGGTGGCCGAGCAGATTGTCAACGCCGGCAGCGTCTTCCTCGGACAGTATGCCTGCGAGAGTGCCGGCGACTACGCCAGCGGCACCAACCACACGCTGCCCACCCACGGCTATGCAACAGCCTATAGCGGCGTCAACCTGGACAGCTACCAGCGCAAGGTCACCTTCCAGCACCTGACCGCCGACGGCATCCGCAGCATAGGCCGCGCCGTAGAACTGATGGCCGAGGCCGAACAGCTCGACGCCCACAAGAACGCCATGACGGTTAGAATGAAGTCTCTAAAATAACTAGAAAGTCTAGAATCTCCAGATAATCTAGAAGGTCTAGAAAATCTAGAACAACCAGAAAAATGAGAAGTTTAGAAGAATTAGTCAGGCCAAACATCTGGTCGCTCGCACCCTATAGTTCCGCCCGCAACGAGTATGCCGGCCGCGAAGCCCACGTATTCCTCGATGCCAACGAGAATCCCTACAACCAGCCCTACAACCGATACCCCGACCCCTTGCAGCTGGAGCTGAAGGCGCTGCTGGCGAAGGTCAAGGGTGTGCCGGCTGACTGCATCTTCCTCGGCAACGGCAGCGACGAGGCCATCGACCTGCCCTACCGCATCTTCTGCGAGCCCGGCCGCGACAACGTGGTTGCCATAGAGCCCACCTACGGCATGTACAAGGTATGTGCCGACATCAACAACGTGGAGTACCGCCCCGTACTGCTGGACGAGCAGTTCCAGACAACGGCCGAGAAGCTCCTGGCCGCCTGCGACGAGAACACGAAGATTATCTGGATATGCACACCGAACAACCCCACGGGAAACTGCATCCAGCACGACGAGGTGATGAAGGTGATTGAGCAGTTCCAGGGCATCGTCATCGTCGACGAGGCCTATAGCGACTTCTGCCGCGAGCTGCCCTTCCGCAACGAAGTGGCCAAGCACCCCAACCTGATTGTCCTGAACACCATGTCGAAGGCGTGGGGCTGTGCCGCCATACGCTTGGGCATGGCCTTCGCCTCGAAGGAAATCATCGATATATTTAATAAGGTGAAATACCCCTACAACGTCAACCTGCTGACACAACGTCAGGCCATAGAGGCCCTGAAGGACCCCTTCGAGGTTGACAAGTGGGTGCGCATACTGCTTCTGGAACGCACGCGCGTCATGGATGCCTTCCGCCTGCTGCCCATCTGCGAAGTGGTCTTCCCCACGGAGGCCAACTTCTTCCTGGCACGCATGAAGGACGCCCAGCGCACCTACGACTATCTGGTAGACCAGGGCATCATCGTGCGCAACCGCTCACGCATACAGCTCTGCAACAACTGCCTGCGCATCACCATAGGAACAAAGACGGAGAACAACGCTCTCATCGCTGCCCTCCGTCAGATGCCTTAAGGTGTAAAGCCTCCTTTCGTCTTTTTAGTCCCCTTAGCTGTTCGACTTCACTTCCAAGTCCTTCAGCCACAACGTGCTCGAAGCATCGCTCGGCATACGCCAGTCGCCACGTGGCGACAGACTGACGGAGCCCACCTTCGGACCGTCGGGCATACAGGAGCGCTTGAACTGCTGGGTGAAGAAGCGGCGGCAGAACGTCTGCAGCCACTTGCGGATGACCTCGTCGTCGTAAGTATCGGCAAAAGCCTTCTGAGCCAGGACGAGGATTTTGGCAGGACGGAACCCGAATCGCAGGAAATAGTAGAGGAAGAAGTCGTGCAGCTCGTAAGGTCCCACCAGGTCCTCCGTCTTCTGGCGGATATTGCCTTTCTCGTCGGCCGGAATCAGCTCGGGCGAGATAGGCGTGTCGATGATGTCGAGCAGCGTCTTGGCCGTCGCCGTCCCAGCAACAACATGTTCAGCATAGTAGCGCACCAGATACTGAATGAGCGTCTTCGGCACGCCGGCATTGACACCATACATCGACATGTGGTCGCCGTTGTAGGTGGCCCACCCCAGCGCCAGTTCCGACAGGTCGCCCGTGCCAACGACGATAGCATTCTCCATATTGGCCACATCCATCAGTATCTGCGTCCGCTCTCGAGCCTGCGAGTTCTCGTAGGTCGTGTCGTGCTTCTGACCGTCGTGGCCGATGTCCTCGAAATGCTGGGTGACGGCCTTGGCGATGCTTATCTCACGAACAGTAACGCCCAGCTCCTTCATCAACTGAACGGCATTGTTGTGCGTGCGGTCGGTAGTGCCAAAGCCCGGCATGGTGATGCCGATGACACCACGGCGGTCGAGCCCCAGCTTGTCGAACGCGCGAACGGTAACCAGTAGCGCCAGCGTCGAGTCGAGACCGCCGCTGATGCCGATGACCGCCTTCTGTCCGCCGATGTGGTAGAGACGCTTGGCCAGACCAGCTACCTGAATGTTGAAGATTTCCTCGCAGTCGGCCTGCATATTCTCAGTCTTCGGAATGAACGGATGGGCATCGACGGCACGCTCCAACTTGAACTCGCGACCGGTAACAGGCTTGCAGGAGATGTTGACCGCCGACTGGCGCATACGGGCCTGAGCCGTGATGAACGTCGAGTTCATGCGACGCTCGGTACGCAGGCGCTCCACGTCAATCTGCTCAATCTTGATTTGCGGCTGGAACGAGAAGCGGTCGCCTTCAGCCAGCAGATGACCGTTCTCGAAAATCATCGCATTGCCGCCGTAGACAACGTCCTGCGTCGACTCGCCAAAGCCACAGCTGGCATAGACGTAGCCCGACATCGTGCGGGCGCTCTGCTGGCTGAGAAGCGTCTTCAGGTAAGCGTGCTTGCCTATCAGCTCGTCGCTGGCCGAGAGGTTCAGAATGATGTCGGCACCAGCCAGCGACAGCCGGTTGCTGGGCGGCGTAGGTGCCCAGACGTCCTCGCAAATCTCAATACCGAAGTTCACACCGTCGGCCGTCGTGAAGATCTGCGGATCGGCCGTCATGCGAATGGGACTGCCAGCCAGATAGATGTCTGTAGCCGTCAGGTCGTGAGCCGAGGCAAACCAGCGCTTCTCATAGAACTCGCCGTAGTTGGGCAAGTAGGTCTTGGGCACCACGCCCAGTAGCTGACCACTCTGAATGACGGCGGCACAGTTGTAGAGCAGACCGTTCACCTGGACGGGCAGTCCGACGATGCTGATGACATCGAGCTTGCGCGTGAAGTCGAGCAACACGAGCAGACTCTCCTCGGCCTTGTCAATCAGCAGCTGCTCCTTGAACAGGTCCTGACAACTGTAGCCCGTCAGGCAGAGCTCCGGGAACACGATGACCTCGACGCCCTGTCCTTCGGCCTGGGCAATGAGGCTCTCTATCTGCAGTACGTTATACTCGGTATCGGCCACCTTCACGGTAGGAACCGCTGCGGCCACTTTGACGAATCCGTATTTCATAGCTTCACAAATTGTCTGTCATTCTCAATAATCGTATAGATCAGCGCCGGCTGCTCAAAGTAGTCGTTCTCCTGGAACGTATGGAGCTTGTAGAACTTCACGCCGTCAATATGGATGAGGGCGTCAACGACGGGTTTCCTGAGGAAACGCTTCTCGCGCTTGTAGGCCAGGAGTTGTATGCAAGTGTGCTCCAGCTCGTTCAGCTGGTCACGCCCGAACTCCTCGATGAAGCACTTCGTGTTGGGCTCAATCTCACCCGTCGAGCGCACCTGCCAGCTCGTACCCTCGGCCGTCATGTAGACATAGCGCAGGTAGTAGTTGCAGTCGTTCACGATGTACGACTCGAAGCGCGTCTCCGACAACTCCTTCACGTCCATCGGCACGAAGGCGAGATAGGCCGAGAGTTTGTCGCCACCCCGCCGTTCCTCAACGGGTGCCTTGAACGTGACTGGCCTGTCGGCAGGCTCCTCCTCTACGGGTTCTGACTTGGCTGCCGGCTGTCCGTTCACCTTTGCCGACACCATGTTCGACGTGTCGTAGTTCTCGTCGCCGATGACGACGACATCGCTCATGCGCATCGGCACGTCGAAGCCGTCCTCGTCCTCTACGAGTACGACATCCTTGCCTTGGAAGCCCGACACACGGCCACCACCCACTTCGTTCAGGAATCTTACTTTATCTCCGATTTTCATTGGTTACTCCATTAATTGTCTTCGCAAAAGTACGAAAAAACATGATAAGAACTCAGTTCGCCTTCCATACTGCACCCTCACGCATCACGAACCTGATGCGCGATTTCCGAGGTAGCTTGGGCTGCTTCCACTCGCCTCCAAGTATCTGTATGACGACTTCCGACTTGGAAGATGCCAGCGCAGCAGCAACGGCGGCATCGACCGACAGATAGTCGCCACGACCCTGACGGTCGACGGTCATGTCGGCATCCTGACGGTATTTCCGCAATACTGGAATTTCTTCGCACAGGGCGTCGGCCAACAGACGGGCCACAACATGGGCGCCATAGACATTGTAATGGGTATTGTCCTGACGTCCATCGGGCACGCTGGGCTCTTCGCCGGGCTTAAACCACATATGAAGCTTCTTGGAAGCCTCCGTGCCAAGTCCCTGCTCCAAGTCATGCGTAATCTGGTTGGCATCGACAAAATGGACGTTCATGCGGCGAGCCACATCGCGAGGTGCCACACGGTAAAGACCGTGGGTGTCGATGAGAACCTCCCCCGTCCCCTCCAAAGGAGGGGTGCTACCTGATGTGGTACTACGTAGAGATTCGTCATCAATCTTTTTACCCAAGGGTTCCCCTCCTTCGGAGGGGTTAGGGGAGGTTCCAAAGTTACGACGCACGACACAGTTCATCAGTACCGGTATACCGCCATGCTCACGCGTCTCGCGGGCAAACTTCGCCAGATTATAGTCGAACGTTGAACCAGGGTCGGTATGGCGGTCGGCCTTAGGCTTCTCGTCGTTATGTCCGAACTGAATGATGACATAGTCGCCGGGCTTCATCAGCTGGAGCACCTTGTCCCATCGTCCCTCGTTGATGAACGAGAGCGACGAGCGTCCGTTGACAGCATGATTGTCCACACGGATGTTGTCGTCAAAGAAGCATTGCAGGGCCATACCCCACCCCCGCTCCTGCTTGCCGTTTGAGATATCCTTGTTGGCAGCAGTAGAATCGCCTATGATGAAGATGGTGGTGGTCTTGTCGGTCGATGACGTCAACAAACACACCACGGCGACGACAAATAGAAGAGCTTTCACATATTTCATGACAGAAGAGCCTTAATGAGTTCGTCAGGGGTTACGAGCTGCTGTTCGCCGGTGGTCATATCCTTCAACGTCAGCTTGCCTTGAGCCATCTCTGTCTCACCAGCCAGCGCCACAAAGGGGATTTGCTTGGCGTTGGCGTATGACATCTGCTTCTTCATCTTAGCGGCGTCGGGATAGATTTCCGTTCGGATGCCTGCCGCACGCGCCTTGGCCACGGCGGGCATACAGTAGGCCGTCTCCTGCTCACCGAAGTTGATGAATAGCAACTGCGTGGTCTGAATGGCATCTTTCGGATAGGCTTCGAGCTGGTTCAGCACGTCGTAGATACGGTCGACGCCAAAGCTGATGCCCACACCCGAGATGCCGGGCATTCCGAAGATACCCGTCAGGTTGTCGTAGCGACCGCCTCCCGTTATACTGCCTATCTGCACGTCGAGCGCCTTCACCTCGAAGATGGCACCGGTATAGTAGTTCAGACCGCGAGCCAAGGTGAGGTCGAGCTGGAGCTCGTTCTTCAGACCGGTAGCGGTAGAGAGGATAAAGCGCGTCTCCTCAACGCCTTTCAAGCCCGTCTCGCTGTCCTTGAGGACATCGGCAATGACGGCGAGCTTCTCGTCGTTCGTACCTTCGAGGCGGATGATGGGCTGAAGCTTCTCTATCTGTTCGTCAGTCAGCCCGTTCTCACGCAACTCGGCGTTGACATTGTCAATACCTATCTTGTCGAGCTTGTCGATGGCAACGGTAATGTCGACAATCTTGTCGGCGGCACCAATGACCTCGGCGATACCCGAGAGAATCTTGCGGTTGTTGATTTTTATCTGCACACGAACGCCAAAACGCTGGAACACGGTATCGACAATCTGCATCAGTTCGACCTCGTTGAGCAGGGAATCAGAACCCACTACATCGCCATCAAACTGCCAGAACTCACGATAGCGTCCCTTCTGAGGACGGTCGGCACGCCAGACAGGCTGCACCTGGTAGCGCTTGAACGGCAACTGCAACTCCTCGCGATGCATGACCACATAGCGGGCGAACGGCACGGTGAGGTCGTAGCGCAGACCTTTCTCGCAGAACTTCGAGGCCAGATGCAGGGCGTTGCGCTCATTGAGCTCCTGGTCTGTGGTTTTCTGAAGGAAGTCACCAGAGTTCAGAACCTTGAAGAGCAGCTTGTCGCCCTCTTCGCCGTACTTGCCCATTAGTGTCTGCAAAGTCTCCATGGCCGGCGTCTCAATCTGCTGGAAGCCGTAGAGCTGGTAGACTTGTTTGATGGTATCGAAAATATAGTTGCGACGCGCCATCTCCTGAGGGCCGAAGTCGCGCGTGCCTTTGGGTATACTTGGTTTCTGTGCCATTTACTTACGAACGATTGTCTGGTCGCGATCCGGACCGATACTGATAATTGCAATGGGCGTCTCAAGCTCCTTCTCAAGGAAGTCAATGTAATCCTGGAATGCCTTGGGGAACTGCTCCTCGCTGGTGAACTGAGTCATGTCGGTCTTCCAGCCCGGCAGCTCCTTGTAGACGGGCTCGATGCCATGCTCGATGTCGTAGGGGAAATAGTCTATCTCCTGACCGTTCTGCTTGTAGGCCACACATGCCTTGATGGTGTCGAAGCCGTCGAGCACGTCGCTCTTCATCATGATGAGCTTCGTCACGCCATTGACCATGATACTGTATTTCAGGGCTACGAGGTCTATCCAGCCACAACGGCGCTCACGACCCGTGACGGCACCATACTCGTGGCCGAGGTCACGAATCCTCTTGCCCGTCTCGTCGAAGAGTTCCGTGGGGAAGGGACCTGCGCCAACGCGTGTACAGTAGGCTTTCATGATGCCATAGACATCACCTATTTTATTAGGACCGATACCCAAGCCCGTGCAGGCTCCTGCACAAATAGTGTTGGAGGAGGTGACGAAGGGATAGGAACCGAAGTCAATATCAAGCATCGTACCCTGGGCGCCTTCGCACAACACGCTCTGGCCGCTCTTCAGGATATTGTTGATCTCGTGCTCGGAGTCGACGATGGGGAACTGACGCAGGTACTCAATGCCCTCCAGCCACTTCTTCTCGACCTCTGTAATGTCGTACTCGAAATTGAGAGACTTCAGAATAGCCTCATGACGAGCCTTGGCGGTAGCATACTTGGCCTCGAAGCCGTCGAGGATGTCGCCCACACGCAGACCGTTACGGCTCACCTTGTCCGTATACGTCGGGCCGATACCCTTACCGGTAGTACCAACCTTGTTCTTGCCTTTCTGAGCCTCATAGGCGGCATCAAGCACGCGATGCGTCGGCATAATCAAGTGAGCCTTCTTGGAGATGTGCAAGCGTGACTTCAGCTCATGGCCGCTCTGCTCCAGCGCCTTAGCCTCGTCCATGAAGAGATCGGGAGCCAGCACCACGCCGTTGCCGATGATATTCACCTTTCCACCCTGGAAAATACCAGAGGGGATGGAACGCAGCACATACTTCTGACCTTCGAACTCCAAGGTATGACCAGCATTTGGACCACCCTGAAAACGAGCTATCACATCATACTTGGGGGTCAAAACGTCGACCACCTTTCCTTTACCTTCGTCGCCCCACTGGAGTCCCAGCAGGACATCAACCTTACCTTTGTTCATTGTCTGTTTTTATCTATTTTTTTAATACTTTCTTCTTTTCCGTCTTGCGCATCCTGGTAATCTTGGCTTGACAAGTCGAGCAGATACCATATATATACAAGGTGAAACCATCCTTGCGAAACCGTTTCAGGCGAAGCGCATCGATAGCTGCCGTGATTTCCGGCGAACGCACTTCATTGACCTTGCCGCAGACGGTACACATCTGGTGGCAATGGCTGTTGTTGTCGTAACACGCCTCATACTTTGTAGATCCCTGAAAACGGTGGCGTATGACCAGCCTCAACTCCATAAACAGGTTCAGCGTATTGTACAACGTAGCCCGACTGACCGGGAACTTATATTCCACAGCAAGTTTCTTGCCCAGCTCATCCAGCGAGAAATGCCCGTTCGTACTGTAAACTGCGTTCAATATCGCGTAACGCTCAGGCGTCTTGCGATGATTATTCATTTCGAGGTAGTTGTCAAGTATACGCTCTACAGCCACCTTAACACTTTCTTTCATCTGTTGTAAACTTCATAAACCGCACAAAATTACAACAAAAAGTTCAAAAAACGTGCGTTTGAAATTATAAAAAGTCTAAATTAGCCCGTTTTAGTGCACTTTGGGCCATGCGCTCATACACAAGTCCCAGTTCCGAGAAGCGCTGAAGACTGTTCAATGCCGCTTTTCGAACCATCATGCTCGAACCTTGAAGTGCCGCTAGAGCCTGGTCGATGAACTCATTGATTCCCCGTTCGTTGGGCTCCTGACCGTTCATGAACAGACGACTCAGCACATGAAAGCCGCAAAGTTGGTAGAGCTCGCGGTCGCTGGCCATCCATTGATAGGCCTTCTCGGCAGCAAAAGGCAGATGATGATAGAGATTCATGGCTGCCTGCTCGGCTATCTCCTGCGTTTCGGTCTGCTCCATCCAGATGTCAATAACCTCAGGAAGAACCTTGTCTGGAGGCATCATCATCGTAGCCAGAATCTTACATTCACGAATATTCTCCTTCCAAAGGGCTATAGCCAGGTCATAATCTTGACCATACTCGTCGGCCATCTGGCGCAAACGAGGCAACGTAGCACCCCAGTTGAGATGGTAGTTAAGCCCCTTGTCGCGCATGGATTGTGCGACAGCCCCATCCATCATCTGGCGGAACGACTGCTTGATAGTCTTCAAACGTTGCTGGGTTGTCTCCGTCATATCAAGGTAGCATATTCTGAACTATAACGCAGCATCTGGTGAGCATAGCTTTCGCTATAGCTGACTTCCACATCGGCAATATCACCATCGGCACCCAGTACGGGCAGCAACTGCGGATTGATGAATCCCTTGTATGGAGCGAGGTTCAGACGGCGATAGCGGTCCAGCACCTCTTGGTGAAGCTCAGGATCCACTTTGATGGCGTAGCGCTCTACCAGCTGACGGGCTGCCTCATAGTCGCCCTCACTCTTAATGCGCTGAATCTCAGCCAACAACACAGCTATCAGGCGACGCAACTCAGCATAGTCGCTGATATGGAGATAGCTCTTCCCCTGACGTTTTTCAAGTGCGATGACAGAGCCGTTCTCGGCACACCAATGGGCTATCAACGCCCGATTACGCATATGAGCCTCCTCTATCTGATTGCCTGGGGTGATGCGTATCAGCTGTGTCATCAGACCGTTCATCATATAGCTGTAATACTGCGCCTTGTAAGCCTCGCCATCGGGCAGCAGTCCCAGCTCCACGAGTTTCGGATCTGCCATATAATAGAGTCCGAAGAGGTCGGCACGCGCTTCTTCAATCGTGTTGCCATAAGCCTTCAAGGCATCTGGGTCGACCCCAGGTAGAAGCTGCCCGCTACCATGTCCCAGGCACTCGTGCAGGTCGGTATGCAGGTCGTCGCACACATCCCCATAGCGCTCTATCAGGGCCAAGGTGGCCGCATCCTCAACGAACTCCTCCTTGAAGCCATTGCCGTGAGCTGCTTTGTTATAAGCCTCGGTTATGTTCGATATCGTGATGCTTTTGGAACCATAACGGGCACGTATCCAGTCGGCATTGGGCAGATTGATGCCTATAGCCGTCGAGGGATATTCCTCGCCGCCAAGCATAGCCGCACAGATAACGTTGGCCGACACGCCCTTGACAACGGGCTTGCGGAAACGCGGGTCGACAGGTGAGTGGTCTTCAAACCATTGGGCATTGGCCGCAATCGTACGGGTACGATGAGTTGCCTCTTCATCAATATACTCGACGAGACCCTCCCACGACCCTTTCAAGCCTAACGGATCGCCATAGACCTCAATGAAGCCATTGATAAAGTCCACCCTGGGTCCGAGGCATTGTAGCCAAAGGATATTATATTGGTCGAAGCGGCGAAGGTCGCCCGTCTGGTAATAGTCTATCAACGTCTCTATCACCTCACGCTGGCTGGCGTTCTCGGCTTCCCCAGCCGCCTTCTGCAGCCAGTAGACGATATGACGGATGGCATTCCCATAACGTCCATCAGCCTTCCAAACATCCTCGGCAATGACGCCATCGCGTTTTACGAGCGTCGTATTAAGACCGTACGAGGGGGGATTGTCATTATCGCCGTCATTACGTTTCAACGTAGCATAATAGTCCTCGGCCTCCTGCTGCGATACATTCTCATAGAAGTTGCAGGCCGATGTCTGGACCAGGTCTTCTCCGTCGGCCTTGTTGACACGCTTCGGCAAAACGGTTGGGTCGAAAATTACCGGAAACAGCTCATCGCAGAGGCCATCGACCGTCTGTCCCTCAGACAAAGGAAGACGACGTGCCTCTACCTGATGTAGCACCTGACGCAGGTAGTCGGCAGAAAAGCCCGGCTCGAATTTCTCACAACCATAGTGATGATAAATGCCGTTGGAGAACCAGAGACGCTTCAGATAGACTTCCAAGGCACGGAAATCGTCTGTGTCGTGGTTGACAGACAGGTCAGTAAAAACGACCTCCAGCATCTTGCGGATACGGAGGTTGTACTTGCCATACTGGTCGAACGTAATGTCACGACCGTAAAGCGTTGCTTGCGACAGATAATAAATCAGGCGTTTCTGCTGGAGGGTCAACTGTTGAAAACCCGTAAGTCTGTATCTGAGCAGTTGTATGTCGGAAAACCGCTCATCCTGATAGTTGAAATGAGTCATTTAAGAGAACTGTTAATTCTTCGTCTTCTTCGCCTTCTTGGAAGGAAGCTGAGGCAGATGTTGCAAACGATAATCACGCGGTGTCATGCCCATGATCTTGTAGAACGAGGCATAGAACGACTGCCTGTTGGCGAAGCCCACCATATCGCTCACATCCTCCATCTTCAGATCCTGATAGCGCCTATCGACAAGGATGGACATTGCCTCCTCAATGCGGTACTTATTGATAAACGAAGTGTAATTCATGTGGAACCGCACGTTAACGACAGCAGAGATATAGCGAGTATTCGTTCCCAAATCCTCTGCCAGCCGTTTGGCAGAGTAATTTTTGTCCTTATACTTCTTCTGCATCACAATGATGTTCAAGATTTTCTCCTTCATCTCGTCCATCAACCGGGGGCTTACAAGGCTGCGGTAGGCAGCTTCTTTCTCCTTCTTTTCCGTAATATTGTACTTCGCCATATCGCAAATTAGTTAACCGGTTTATAGTTTCAACTGCAAATATAGGTATTTTTTCAACAAAATCCAAATTTTATCGTCATTTTTTTTAAAAAATATCTTAATATTTTCGTCAAGTGAAATTATTTGTGTACCTTAGCACCGGAAAAAGAGCTACTACAGCATGAATCGACTATATCGTATCATCGCAGGTTTCACCCTCTGTGTCGGGTTCGTTACAACGAGCCAGGCACAAAACTTGCAGGCTACCCAGTCGCACTACTCTACCGACAACGGCCTCACCAGCAATACGATATCGAACATCAAGCAGGACGACTACGGATTCATCTGGATTGCTACTTGGAATGGTATCTCGCGCTTTGACGGATACAATTTCTACAACTACAAGACAGGTAACGGTAGCCACATCCCACTCTTACACAACCGCATAGAGGACATCCAAATTGACACGTGGCAGAATGTGTGGATGCGCATGTACGACGGACGCGTGTTCGTCATCGACCGCAAGCAAGACCGTATCATCAATCCCCTGGAGAACGTCAGCGGCAGCGAGGAGCTACGCACCAGCTACCCGCTAACCGTCACGAGCAGCGGCGACGTGCTGGCCTCATTCGACGGCGTGGGACTCTACAAGATGCGTCTTGACCCCAACAATCCTGCTAACAACGAGCCATTGCTCATCACGACATCAGGCATGACGGTCTCCTGTATGGCAGAGGGCTATCATAACGACATCTGGGTAGGCACCGACAAGGGCATCCATCGTCTTGACATGAGTAACCTGTCCATTGAGCGCAAGAGCATCTTCTCGGATGAGAACATCATTCAGCTCTACTCCAATGGCTATAACATCTATGCCGGAACCGAGTCGGGAAAGATTCTGTCTTTCTCCTACGGCCAGGTTCCCAAGCTCATCAAGGATATCGGACAGAAGATTACCGCCTTGTTCGTTGACAGCTATGGCGTCATCTGGTTCTCGGACTTGGAGTTCGGCATCTGCCGCTACCGTCCTGCTACTGACGATCTGAAGAGATTCACGCACAACGTCCCCAATCCGGAATACGATGCCTGGGGAGCGACTTTCCACGAACGGATGGGCTACGTTTGGGCCATCATGAACCACGGCGGATACGGTTACTACAACCGCGAAGCCGACGAGTTCGAGTATTTCCATAATGACCCTTCAAACCCCTGGAACCTGTCGAATACCGTATACGCCAGTCTTGAGCTGAACGAAGGTGTAGTCTTCCAGTCGACGAAGAAACGCGGTCTTGAGAAGCTTGAGATACAGAACAACATCATCCAGCGTACACTCATCCTGCCTGAGTCCACCTCGCCTATCGACAACGAGATTCGTGCGATGTACTACGACGAGCAGAAGAAGCTGCTGTTCCTGGGCAACAAGAACAACTGTCTGTTCATCATCAAGCCCGATGGCAGCCGTTCCGTCATCACGCAGGACTCCAAAGGCAACCCCATCGGTCGTCCCTACGGCTTCACGAAAGACTCGAAGGGCAACTACTGGCTCTGTTCCAAGGATTATGGTGTCTTCCTGATGAAGCCACTTGCGGGTGGAGGCTATGACATTCGCAACTTCCACCACGACGATGCAGACAAGTGGTCGCTCAGCAGCAACGCCGCCTACCAAACGGTAGAAGACAAGCATGGCAACATCTGGGTGGCAACCTTTGGCGGCGGTGTCAACGTTCTCGTACCCGACGGCAAAGGCAACTATCGCGCCTACCACTCCAAGAACGTCATACATCGTTACCCTCGCAATTCCTTCAAGAAAATCCGCACCTTGGGCATCGACAGCGACGGTAACGTCTGGGCAGGCTCTTCCGACGGTATTCTCATCTTGTCGCTCAAGAACAACAATATCAGCATCAAGAAACTGGAGAACTCCAAGGAGCGTCCGAACGAGATTCTGCAAAGTACCGACATCGTGTGCCTGAAGACCGACCATTCCGGTTCCATGTGGGTAGGCACCAACGGTGGCGGTCTATCACATACCATTGGTAAGGACCGGCAGGGAATCTGGCTCTTCGAGAGTTTCTCTACCAGCGACGGCCTGCCCTCCGAAGAGGTGAAGAGCATTACCGTCGACAAGCACAACAACATCTGGTTCGGCACAGACCTCTTGCTCTGCTCTTTCGATGTCCACAAAAAGATTCTCTCCACCTTCGGCAGCTTGGAGGGCGTGAGCGATGTCATGTTGTCCGAAGGTGCGGCCCTGGCCCTTCCAAACGACAACATCCTCTTCGGCACGCTCAGCGGCTACTATACCGTCGACCGCAAGAAGCTGTCGTCAGGCAACGGCTCCATGCTGAAGCTGCGCATCACCGACTTCTATCTGAACGACGAGCTGCAAAGTCCACGTTTTAACAATACCTTCGACTACTATGTTCCCGAGGCCAAGCGTATTGTCATGCCCGTTCACGACAACCTCATATCCGTGCGCTTCGCTTCGCTTAACTATCAGCTGCAGCATCGTGTACATTATCAATATATGCTTGAAGGCTTCGATACGCAATGGCGCAATGCCGACAAATCGCGTACCGTCAGCTATGCTTCTCTGCCTACGGGAACCTACCGCCTGAAGATCAAGGCCTTCCTGTTAGAGTCGCCGGACAGCTACGACCAGCGCGAGCTGGAGATTGTCATACCACCCTATTTCCTGCTATCGAAGCATGCCGTCTGGATCTATATGCTGCTGACCGGTATCCTTGGATTGTCCGTCATGTTACTGCGCCAGCGCTATCTGGCTCATCGCGAGAATATCCGCCAGCTGAAGTTCTCCGTCGAGCAGACCTATGAGAACGAGGAAGACCAGAAGTTCATTGATCAGTTGCGTGACTGGTTAGAGAAGCATTACAACGATGCCAACATGAAGACCGACGAGATGGTGACTCTGACTAACATGAGTCGCACGAACTTCCACAACCGGCTTAACGACCTGACCGGAAAGACGCCGGAGCAGTATCTGGTAGACTTCCGGCTGAAGAAAGCCATCATGCTGTTAGAACAGACCGACCGTTCGGTTGTCGAGATTGCCCAGATGACGGGCTTCGGCAACGCTCTGAACATTACCCGTGCCTTTAAGCAAAGCATAGGACTGACACCTGAACACTATCGTGAACAGCACGCACAAATGAGCGTAGCTGCAAACATAGCCTCTGCCGAGCGCGGCAGCAGCAATCATCTCTCACCATCCGACGAGCTGCCGACACCGGCAAGCGACGACCCCTTCGTGGAGCCTGCTGACGATGTGACGGATGACTACGAAATTATAGAAGACTGACACAACACCCATAGGGGTCGTACCTGATAGATCGGGATACTCTACAATAATCCAAAAACTGGGAATGTTTCTCTTGTCAATGGCGGGCCATGTTATTACCCTGTATAGGGGAGCTGCAAAGCCGGTGGATTACAACGACAGAGGACGCCCAAATCGTGTGAAACAGGAGTTTTCACCACATCATCGGTACGGCCCCTTCTTTGTTACTGCAGTTGCTGTAATCGAGCGATGTACTTCCCGAGAATATCGAATTCCAGATTGACGACAGAACCTACGCGGATGTCGCAGAAATTCGTGTGCTCCAGCGTATAGGGGATAATGGCCACCTGGAAGCTGTTTGCCGTAGGCCGGCAGACCGTCAGGCTGACGCCATTGACCGTTACCGAGCCTTTGTCAACTGTGAAGTAGCCGTGGCGCGCCATTTCCTTGTCTTCCTGATACTCAAACGTGAAGTATGTTGAGCCGTCAGCATCCTCCATAGCCGTACAACGCGCCGTCATGTCGACATGGCCCTGCACGATGTGACCGTCCAGTCGTCCGTTCATCAGCATCGAGCGCTCTACGTTCACCTTGTCGCCCACTTTCAGCTGTCCCAGGTTCGAGCGCTCAAGCGTCTCCTTCATGGCCGTTACCGTATAGTGGTCGTCTTCTATGCTGACTACGGTCAGGCAAACGCCGTTGTGAGCCACGCTCTGGTCAATCTTCAGCTCGTCAACAAACGAGCAGGTGAGCGTCAGGTCTATATTCTCGCGGTCGTGACTGATAGCCACCACCGTTGCAAACTCTTCGATAATACCGGAAAACATAATTCTATCTTATAATGTTTAGTCTATATAGTCCACCTTGATGACGATAACACGTATCTTCTGGTCTTCGACTTCAGGGCTTTCCACCTTGGCAATATGCCAGTCGCTGGGGAAGAAGATGAAGAACTTGTCGGGTGTAGAGTCGTAGAAGCGCACGCGCGACAGGTCGTAGTTGTAGTGGATGACATCCGGCCGGTAGGCATCCTTGGGTGTCGACGTCAGATGGTCCAGGATGCCGAAACGCTCTGTGCCACGCACGACATACTGGAAGTCGATATGGTGATAATGGCTCTCGCTGTTACGCGTCTCCAGCGGTCCGTTGCTGGAGTCCTCGACGCTGGCCACGAGGGAGGTTCCCGCTATGGGGTACTTGCCGGCTTTCAGGGTCAGCAGGTCGGTATCGGCGAGCCAGCGGAAGAGTGCACGCCATTGTACGGGGTTCTTCTCGTACTGTTCGTAGAACTCTGTGATGTTGACCGACTTGTGGGCATCAGCCTTCTGGAAGTCGTGTCGCCACGTTCCTGACTTGTACCAGAGCGTAGCCTGATGCTGCCGTTTCTTGTCGTTATATTCGCGTGTATAGTAGCCCTGCTGAGCCGATGCCGTCGTCATGCACGCAGCCAATGCCAGTACGAGTGCCGTCTTTCTCATAGTCGGTTCTCCTTTATCTGTTTTTATGGTTGACAAACCATGTGTGTGTATACCAGTTATACATAACGAGCGACACGACCGTCAACAACATGGCGACAATAAGCGACACGTCAGGGTCTTCGAAGCAGGCGTAGCCCACGCCAATGCCCATGGCCAGTCCGCTCTCCCACCCTAACATATAGGTGCTCTGGCTGGTGCCTCGCTGGCAATGGCGGCTCAGCTTGATGAAGAACAGCAGGAAACGCGAGCAGATAATACCAACGGAGAGGCCTGTCAGGACGGGTGCAATATACCACACCACGGGTAGCGGGCGGGTATAGATCATCAGGATGGCTGCCAGCAGCAGTATCAGTCCGCTGATGACCTCGCTCTTCAGTTCTGCGTCGCGGAAGACGAACCGCTGGGCCAGCAGGGCCAGCAGGAAGCCTCCCATCATCATCGCGTAGAAACGGTCGCTCAGTCCTAACGAGAGCATCAGTCCGATGACAAGCGAGAAGATGAAGAAATTGACAAACAACACCATGCCGTGGGTCAGGAAGAAACGGTCGCAACTGATGACGCGAACGGTCTCGTCGGGCGTGCGGAAGGGTATGACGACCGTCATGATGAGTGCTGCGGCTCCCAAGGCGGCAACCATGGATGCCAGCAGGACGGCGTCGAAGCCCATGTAGTTGAAAAGAAGTAGTCCGAACAAGGGACCTAACGAGAGGGCCATGCGTGCGAACCAGGCCGACGAGTGGTTGGCCTCCGTGCGGCGGAACGACTCGCTGGCGTCGATAATGAGCGTCGACGAGAGCACCATCTGTGCCAGTCCGTAGGTGGCTCCGAGCAAGAGGCGTTGCAGCAGGATGACGCGCACCTCGACATATTGGCTGGTGATGCCGTGCAGATAATAGAGTGCCGAGAGGCAGGCCGTCATCAGGAAGATGGAGATGACGCACACCTTGTTGCGGCGGAAACGTTGCACGAGATAGTTGCAGAAGCACCCTGGCAGAAACAGTCCAATGGCAAAGCTGGCCATGGCTGCCCCCACCTGCAGCATATTGAAATGCTCGGTCTCCATCAGCCATACCGGCAGCACAGGTATCAGCATATAGATTGATGCCGACAAGAGGAACAAGGCTGTCGACATCATCCAGAAGTCCCTATGCCAGAGACGTATATGTACGGGGGTATTCTGAGAGTTCATCAGGTGCTAATGACTTTTACAAGTGCAAAGGTACTACTTTTCCGCAAACTGCGCAAAGAATTCCTCTACTTTTTCGTAGTTCAGTCCCATGTAGTCAGCTATCTGTACGTCGCTCCATTCGCGGATTTCCGTAACTCGCAACGTCGTTGCCAGGCCTATCACGACGGCCCCTGCAGCCCGTCCTGAGCGCAGTCCGTTGAGGCTGTCCTCAAAGACGAGGCACTCCGCGGGCTTGGCTCCCAGGCGTTGGGCGCCACGCTCGTAGCAGTCGGGATGGGGCTTGGAGTGGGCAAAGTCCTCACTCGTCAGTACGGCGTCCATCATGTCCAGCAGTTCGGGGCGCTGGCGGTAGACGCTCTCCATCTTCGGCTGGTTGCTGCTCGTCACGACGGCCGTGCGGACGCCATGCCGTTTCAGGTCGGCCACGAACTGTTCAAAGCCGGCGATGTAGTCGAACGTCATCTGCCGCTCAAAGTCGTTGAGGCGCTGGGTGACGATGTCGCGCTCCTTCTCCAGGGGTCCCGCGAACCACCGGTCGTAGATTTGCGTGAGCGTCGAGCCCTTTATCTCATGCTCCAGTCCCGGTCGTTCGGGATGGTAGAGGCGGCATTGGCTGCCCCAGAACACGGAATATTGGGGTTCTGTGTCGAAGACCACGCCATCGAGGTCGAACAAAGCTGCTTTTATCATCATCTTCAAAAGGGGGGTGGTATTCAAAAAACAGAAAGAAGAGGATGTGTCAAAATACAAGATTTATTTTGAAACAACGGATTTCACGGATTAATCGGATTTAAGCCCTACTGATAATCAGCAACTTAGATAATCCGATTAATCCGTGAAATCCGTTGTGGTTAATTATGACACACTCTCTTTTCCGGTTGTATGCTATGAATTAGAAGTTCACGCCGAAGTTGGCAAAGAAGGCGTTCGAATGGATCGTGAGGTCGTCCTTCTTCGAGATGTTGGTGACACCAATCTGGTAACCTACCTCGAGGTAGAGCTTGTTGTACTCTGCGCCGCAACCGAGCTTGAAGCCCATGTTCAGGCGGTTCAGACCAACCCACTTGTCCTCGTCGAAGGTTCCAACCTTAACCGTTTTGCCGTTTTCATCGGGGTACTTGGTCTTACCCCAGCAGGCACGCGAGAAGTAAGGACCGACGAAAGGCAGGACGGCGATGTCCTCAGTTGCCTTGAAGCCATACTTGATCAAGAGGGGAATCTCGAGGTTTGAGTAGCCAATGTTCTTGGCACCACGCTCCGTATAGTACAGACCGCTCTCCAGGAAGACGGGAGTGGAATCCGATACGCGCAGACCGACGACGCCTGCCAGCGTCATGCCAGCCTTGGAGTCGCTATCGATATCGCCGCTGAGGTTGGCAACCGTCATACCGAGACGCACGCCATAATACAGGTTCTGCTTGTCAAGTTCGAAACCGCCGCTGCTATACTGTGCAAACGAGGGAGCAGCGAGCATTAATGCTACGATGGCTGTAAAAAACTTTTTCATAATGGTTGTTATTTTTATTAAAAAACTGCATTTCGTGGTGCAAAGGTACGACGAAAGATGCAAAAAACCAAATGTTTTTCGTATTTTTGCCGCCAAATATGGCAATCATTGAGATTTCGTCCCTGCAACAGCAGGGTTTGGAGGTGTTCAGCACCCTGACGGAGGCGCAGCTGCGCATGGAGCTGGAGCCTGAGAAGGGACTCTTCATCGCGGAGAGTCCGAAGGTGATTCGTGTGGCGCTCGATGCCGGCTGGGAGCCTACTGCCCTACTCTGCGAGCGGCGCCACATCGGCGGCGACGCCAGCGACATCGTGGCACGACTGGGCGACGACGTGGCTGTCTACACGGGTTCGCGCGAACTGCTGGCCCAGCTGACGGGCTACACGCTAACGCGCGGCGTGCTTTGCGCCATGCGGCGGCGGCCAGCCCCAACAGTCGAGAGCGTCTTGAAGGATGCCCGCCGCGTGGTTGTCATCGATGCCGTTACCGACACAACCAACATCGGCGCTATCTTCCGCTCGGCGGCTGCGCTGGGCATCGACGCGGTACTATTGACGCGTGACACTTGCGACCCGTTGAACCGCCGAGCCGTCCGCGTGTCTATGGGCTCGGTCTTCCTGGTGCCCTGGACGTGGCTCGACGCGCCTATCCCGTCGCTCCACGACTATGGTTTCAAGACGGCGGCTATGGCGCTGACCGATGACTCCGTGAGCCTGGACGACGCGCAACTGAAGCAGGAGCCGCGACTGGCCGTCATCATGGGAACAGAAGGCGACGGACTGCCGAAGCAGACCATCGCCGATGCTGACTATACCGTTAAGATTCCCATGGCCCACGGCGTGGACTCGCTGAACGTTGCGGCCGCTGCCGCCGTTGCCTTCTGGGAACTCAGGAAGTGATCTGAGGTTAGAACTCTACCAGTATGCGGAACACCTTGCCGGGGTTCTCGCTCCACCAGCGCATGGTGTCGAGCGCCTCCTCGGGCTTGATGACCTTTGTGATGAGCTCGTCTGTCGGACAGTCGTTGGTCTCCAGATAGTGGATGACGGCACGGAAGTCCGAGGGCTGGGCGTTGCGCGAGCCGCGGATGTCGAGCTCCTTCTGCACGAAGTACTTGGTCTGGAGCGACACCTCGCTCTTGGCATAGCCGATGCAGGCCACGCGCCCCGTGAAGGCGACCTCGTTGACGGCCATCTGATAGGTGGGCACGCTACCCACGGCCTCGATGACGACGTCGGGGCCGAAGCCGCCGGTCAGCTCTTGCAGGCGCGCGTGTACATCTTCTTTAATAGTGTTGACGGCATAGGCGGCGCCCATCTTCCTGGCCAGCGCCAGTTTCTCGTCGTCGATGTCGGCGGCTATGACGGTAGCACCACGCAGGGCTGCACGCACGATGGCGCCCATGCCCACCATGCCGCATCCGATGACCATCACCACGTCGATGTCGGTCACCTGGGCACGGTTGACGGCGTGGAAGCCCACGCTCATGGGCTCTACCAGGGCGGTCACCTTCGGCGTGAGGCTGCCGGCGGGAATCACCTTCTGCCAGGGCAGGAGGATGTACTCCTTCATGGCGCCGTTGCGTTGCACGCCGAGCGTCTCGTTGTGCTGGCAGGCGTTTTCGCGATGGTTGCGACAGGAGGCGCACTTGCCGCAGTTGGTGTAGGGGTTGCAGGTGACGGTCATGCCGGGCTTCAGGCTGTCGGGCACGCCGGCGCCGAGGGCCTCGATGGTGGCGCCTACCTCATGACCGGGGATAACGGGGTTCAGGGCCATCGTGTTGCGCCCCATGAAGGTATTGATGTCGCTGCCGCAGAAGCCCACGTAGTTGAGTTTCAGCAGCACCTCGCCCTGGCCCGGAGCCTGGGGCTTCTCGATGTCGATGACGTTCAGTTCTTGGTTGTGTGTGATTTGTATGGCTTTCATTGTGTTTTTGGGAATTTACTATTTAACGATTTCTTGTTTCTTCATTTTCAGGAACGACCGCCAGCCGTAGCCGATGATGAGCAGGAAGCAGACCATGGGCAGGACGAACGAGACGTTGACGGCGGGATGGCCGCAGACGGTCTGCAGGTCGATAATCATGCCCTGCAGGGGCGGCATCAGGGCTCCGCCGACGATGGCCATCACCAGGAAGGCGGCACCCAGCGTGGAGTCCTGGCTGTCGACGTCCTCGAGGGCGATGCCGTAGATGGTGGGGAACATGAGCGACATGAAGAAGCTGATGCCCACCAGGCAGTAGAGTCCCGCCATGCCCACGATGCAGATGGCGCCGAGCGAACAGAGGGCTGCGCCGCAGCCGAAGATGGTCAGCAGGCGGCGACTGTTGACATACTTCATGAGGAACGTCGAGATGAAGCGGCTGGCGAGGAAGAGCGACATGGCCACGATGTTGTAGGTCTGTGCCGTAGCCTTGTTGATGCCCAGGTTGTCGGCATACTGGATGATGAACGTCCAGGTCATGATCTGGGCGGCCACGTAGAACATCTGGGCGGCCACGCCCTCGCGGTAGATGGTGTTGTGCCACAGGTTACGGAGCGTCTGACCCGTGGTGTGGGTGTGTCCCAGCGCCTTCTGCTCCTCGCTCTGCGTCTTCGGCATCTTGGTCAGGGCGATGATGATGAATATCATGAGCACCACCAGTCCGATGGCGACGTAGGGGTCGCGGATGACGGCGAGGTCGTGGACGCGGATGTCGGCCTTCTCAGCCTCCGAGAGCGTGCCGAAGATTATCTGTCCGGCGGCGTCGCGACGGTCGCTCCACAGCTGCGGCAGCACGATGAGCGAGGCGACGCTCATGCCGCAGAGCGAGCCCATGGGGTTGAAGGCCTGCGCCATGTTCAGTCGGCGCGTGCTGGTTGCCTTGTCGCCCAACGACAGGATGAAGGGGTTGGCCGTGGTCTCCAGGAATGCCAGTCCGAAGGTCAGGATGTAGAGCGACAGACAGAAGAACGTGAAGCTCTGCTCTGCCGCGGCCGGTATGAAGAGCAGGGCGCCGGTGGCGTAGAGCGCCAGTCCGAGCAGGATGCCCCACTTGTAGCTATACTTGCGAATGAAGAGCGCCGCGGGAATGGCCATCGTGGCATAGCCGCCGTAGAAGGCGAACTGCACCATCGACGCCTTGGCCGCCGTCAGCTCCATCAGCGTCTGGAAGGCCGCCACCATCGGGTTGGTAATGTCGTTGGCAAAGCCCCAGAGGGCAAAGAGCGTCGTGACGAGGATGAACGTCACGAGGTATTTCTTTTCTACGAGTTTGCCCATGTCACACGCTGTTGGTTTCCGATGATTTCCTTCACCTCGTTCACCAGCTCCCAGTCGGGCTCCTCGTTGGCCCACGCGATGTTGCGGCGCACGTTGGCGGGGTTGGCCGACGAGAAGAGCGTCGAGGCGATGCGGGGGAAGCTACACGAGTACTGCACGGCCAGCTTCTCTATGGGGTAGCCCATGGCCTTGCAATGCTCAGCGGCCTTCTGGCAGGCCTTCACCAGCGGCTGCGGGGCCGGGTGCCAGCTGGGCACACCACGTTCCGACAGCAGTCCCATCGACAGCGGCGAGGCGTTGACGATGCCCACGCCCTGCTGCTCGAAGAAGCCCACGTAGTCGGCCAGCGCGTCGTCGTTGAGCGTGTAGTGACAGAAGTTCAGGATGCTCTCCACCCCCGGGCAACGCTCCACCACCCACTTCAGGTTCTGCAACTGCAGGTCGGTAATGCCCACATGGCCTACGACACCCTTGTCGCGCAGCTCGAAGAGGGCGGGCAACGTCTCGTCGACCACCAGCTGCAAGCCGCCGGGCAGGGCTGCCTGGAACTCTATGTCGTGAACGTTAATCAGGTCAATATGGTCGATGCCCAGACGCTCCATGCTCTCGTAGACGCTGTCCGTCACGCGGCGGGCCGAGTAGTCCCAGGTGTTCACGCCGTCCTTGCCGTAGCGTCCCACCTTCGTGCTCAGGTAGTACTTGTCGCGTGGAATGTTCTTCAGCGCCTGTCCCAGCACCGTCTCAGCCTTGTAGTGGCCGTAGTATGGGCTCACGTCGATGAAGTTGATGCCACCCTCGATGGCGGCCTCGACAGCCTCGCAGCTGTCCTTCAGGTTAGTCTCATGGAAGACGCTGCCCAGCGACGAAGCGCCGAAGCTGATGTGGGAAATCTTCATTCCCGTCTTTCCTAATTCGTTGTATCTCATTTTTCTGTTATTGGTTTGATGGTTTTCGCCCACAAAGTTACGACATTATTTTCAGAAAACCATCAAAATCGCGCAGATTTATGGTGTAATTGTTACACACTACAAAAAAAACGAGTGAAAAACCAAAGTCCCCCACTCGCTTTTTTCCGTTTCTTTTTTTCGAGGAGACGTTGTTTTCGAGGAACGAGGAAGGATTTTTCTTTTCGAGGTACGAGGTGCGAGGTGCGAGGTACGGGGTTCGAGGTTCGAGGTACGAGGTACGAGGTTACCTCAAGTGCACTATTATCCGCGGATAGTCTATTCTCGTACCTCGTACCTCGAACCTCGTACCTCGAGATACCTCGTTCCTCGATAGCGACGTTAGTCGCCACCGCCGCTGTTAGCAGCCGCCTTGGCGGCAGCAATCTGGCTGGCAGCCTTGTCGGTCCAGGCGAGGGCGCCGTCCTTGTTCAGCTCGGCGCGGGTGAACTCGCCGGTGGCCTGAGCCAGGAGCTTGATAGACTTCACGGCGTT
>JAEEGL014111499.1_pt1 | contig 25034 bp, 21 predicted proteins | sample 9134231 | NCBI WGS metagenome assembly JAEEGL01 (sample SAMN16246548, study PRJNA631951) | gut metagenome | biome: gut microbiome; feature: rumen; material: fiber-attached | host: Bos | place: Iran: Karaj | collected 2018-10 | reverse complement strand
TGAGCCACAAGGCGCTGCTCGAGGCCGAGCAGGAAGCCAAGCGTGCCGAGCTCATCTCCAAGCTGGAGAAGGGCCAGGTGCTCGAAGGCGTCGTGAAGAACATCACCAACTACGGTGTGTTCGTGGACCTCGGCGGCGTGGACGGTCTGATCCACATCACCGACCTCAGCTGGGGCCGCATCTCCCATCCGGAAGAAGTCGTTACCCTCGATGAGAAAATCAATGTCGTGGTGCTCGACTTCAATGAGTCCCAGAAGCGGATCGCCCTCGGTCTGAAGCAGCTCACCCCGCACCCGTGGGAGAGCCTGACCGCTGACCTGAAGGTGGGTGACACCGTGAAGGGCAAGGTCGTTGCCATCGCCGACTACGGCGCATTCGTGGAGGTGGCTCCGGGCGTGGAAGGCCTGGTGCACGTCAGCGAAATGAGCTGGAGCCCGAGGCTGCACAGCGCCCAGGAATTCCTGAAGATGGGCGACGAGGTGGAGGCCCTGATTCTCACCCTCGACCGCGAGGCCCGCAAGATGTCCCTCGGCCTGAAGCAGCTGACCGCCAATCCTTGGGAGACCATCCGCGAGAAATATCCCGTCGGTTCCGCTCACAAGGCGACCGTCCGCAACATCACCAACTTCGGTGTCTTTGCCGAGCTGGAGGACGGTGTTGAGGGCCTGATCCACATCAGCGACCTCAGCTGGAACAAGATCAAGCATCCTTCCGAGATGGTCCAGAGCGGTGACGTGATCGATGTCGTCATCCTCGACTTCGACGAGAACTCCCACAAGCTCTCTCTCGGCCACAAGCAGCTCACCCCGAATCCTTGGGATGAACTCGAGGCCAAGTACCCGGTCGGCAGCGTGGTGGATGCCACTGTTGCTACTGTCGGTGACAAGAACACCACCGTTACCTTCCCGGACGGCACCGAGGCTTCCGCCTTCAACCGTGAGATGGTGAAGGAAGACGGCAAGGCTGCCATCGCCGGTGAGACCCGGCCTGTGAAGGTCGTCGAGCTGCGCCGCAGCACCCGCACCGTGCGTGTCAGCCACCTGCGTACCTACCAGGAGGCGAAGATCGCCCGCGAGACCGCTGAGGTGGAAGGCACCAAGAAGGCCATCAAGAAGGTCCAGACGAGCGTGGAGAAGACCACCCTCGGTGACATCTCCGCTCTTGCTGCCCTGAAGGACAAGCTCGAGAAGGGTGAATAATCCCCAGCAGAGTTTCACGGTTACACTGCTCGGTACGGCTTCGGCCATGCCGGTAAGCGGCAGGAACCAAAGCGCCCAGGCACTTCGTGTGCATGGGCGCTTGTTTCTTGTCGACGCCGGGGAAGGCGTCCAGCGGCAGCTGGTGCGTTTCGCTCTGCCCCTTCAGCGCTTGGAAGCCCTGTTTCTTTCGCATATCCACGGCGACCACTGTTTCGGCGTTTTCGGCCTGCTGTCTACCCTGGGAATGGGCGGTCGCCAGACTCCGCTGGATATCTATGCGCCCCCCGCTTTTGCTCCGATCCTGAAGTTTTTCCTGAGCTATTTCGGGGAGGGAGTCGGGTTTGAGATTCGTTTCCATCCCTTGAAAATGAAAGCGCCGGAGCGTATTTTCGAGGCGAAAACCTTTGAAGTGCTCGCCTTTCCGCTCAATCATGGTATCGAGACATTCGGCTACCTCTTCCGTGAGAAAGAGCCTCTTTGGAATGTCCGTCGCGAGGCGGTGTCGGAACGGGGGCTCACCCTGACCGAGATCGGCAGCCTCAAGCGCGGAGAGGATGTCCAGCGCGCCGACGGCACGCTCCTGAAGGTGGAGGAGCTTTGCTACAAGCCTTACGCCCCCCGTTCGTATGCCTATGTCTCCGACACGGCGCCGTTTCCGGAAGAAGCCCGCTGGCTGAAAGGCGTCAGCGTGCTTTATCACGAGGCGACCTATTTGGAGGAATACGCGGACCAGGCCCTTCAGCGCCATCATTCTACGACCCTTCAGGCGGCATCTGTCGCCCGGGAAGCCGGCGTGGAGAAGCTTCTCATCGGACATTATTCTTCCCGGAACACGGATATATCCCGCTATGAGGCGGAGTGCCGGAACGTCTTCGGAGAAACTTACGCCGCTTCTGACGGCGACGTGTTCGAAATCTAAAAATTATTCTGTATATTTGGGGCTATGAAGAAGGCCCTGATATTCTTTGTGATGGTCCTTGCCGCTGGCTGGACCATTGCCCGTACTGCCCTTTCCCCGCAGGAAAAATACATTGAAAAATATGCCGCCATCGCTGTCAATGAGATGTACCGGAGCGGCGTTCCTGCGTCCATCACCCTGGCCCAGGGGCTCCTGGAGTCCGGCTACGGTCTGTCCAAACTGGCGGTGGAAGGGAACAACCACTTCGGCATCAAGTGCCACAACTCCTGGAACGGGCGTTCCATGCGGGCGGATGACGACAAGAAAAACGAGTGTTTCCGCGCCTATGACACCGCCGAAGAGAGTTTCCGCGACCATTCGGATTTCCTCCGTTACCGGGACCGTTATAAGTTTCTCTTCGATTACGAGACGACGGATTACAAGAGTTGGGCCTATGGACTCAAACAGGCGGGGTATGCCACCGATCCGACCTATGCCTCGAAACTCATCAAACTGGTCGAGGACTACGACCTGGGCCGTTTCGACAAGATGACGGTACCGGAGGCGGAAGCCGGCGATCCCGAAGCAGAGGCACCTGTGACCGTGGTTCCGGCGGTTGTTCCGGAGTCCCCGCTGAAAATAGAAGAAGCCTCCCTTTCGGACGCCTCCGTCGCGGAACTCTACCGATTCCCGATGAGCCGCCGGCTGTATTCCAAGAACGGCGTTCCGTTCGTCGTTTCCCTGGACGGCGAATCCTACCGTTCCATCGCGAAGGACAACCACCTCTTCCTGAAAGAAATCCTCCGTTACAACGACCTTGTGGCGGATGAGCGGCTCTATCCGGGCACGACGGTCTATCTGGAACCCAAGAAAAACGAAGCGCCCAAAGGGCTGGACAAGTACATCGTGGGATCGGATGACGAGACCCTGCATGCGATCTGCCAGCGTTTTGCCGTCAAGGAAAAATCCATCCGCAAGATCAATGCCCTGAATGACCTGTATGTGCCCAGGGAGGGCGATGAACTAAGGCTTCGCAAGAAATGAAAAAGACCGTTCTGATTGGCCTGGCTGTACTGGGAGCTCTTGTGCTGCTCGGAGGAGGAATCCTCGGGTGGCAGCAGTTCTATGACCGCAAAATGCCGAATTTTACCGGAACGGTTTCTTTCTATGTCACGCCGGACATGGCGCCGGAAGCCGTGCTGGACAGCCTGCTCGCGTCGGGAAAAGTCCGCCGCGAAAAGAGCCTTCGCCGGCGGGTGGGCGCCCTCCGGGAAATGCAGGTGGGCCATTATACCCTGGACGCCCGTTCTTCCAGCATGTATGCGGCCCGGATGCTTTCGCATGGCTGGCAGACGCCCGTGTCCCTGTCCATTTCCGGGGCCATCCGTTCCCCGAAGGTGCTTGCCCGGAAAATCGGGGCGCAGATGCTGGTGGATTCGGCCGCCGTGGCGGATTTCCTCTACTGCAACGATTCGCTAGCCCCCTATGGCATCGATACGACCCTGCTTTTTACCAAGGTGATTCCGGATTCCTATGACATCAAATGGACCGCTTCCGTCCGGACGATCATGGACCGTCTGGTCAAGGAAAGCGATGCCTGGTGGACGGCGGAACGGCTTTCGAAAGCCCGCTCGCAGGGGCTGACGCGTGCTGAGGCGGTGACCCTTGCCTCCATCGTGGACGGGGAGACGCGTTATGTCCCGGAGCAGCCGACCATCGCCGGGGTGTACCTGAACCGGCTCAACAGGGGCATGAAACTGCAGGCGGACCCCACCGTCGCCTATTGCTACGGATACACGCTCCGGCGCATTCTCAAGGCCCATCTGGAGGTGGATTCGCCCTATAATACCTATAAATATGCCGGCCTTCCCCCGGGGCCGATTTCCTGCCCGCCGAAGTCCTGCCTGGAAGCAGTCCTCAGCCCGGGGGTGCACAGTTATCTTTTCTTCTGCGCTTCGCCTCAGTTCGACGGCTCACACCGTTTTGCCGTCAGTTACGCCGACCACCTGGTCAATGCCCGCGCTTTCCAGGAAGCCCTGACCAAACGGATGCGTGAGAAGGCCGTGGCGAGTAAATGATTTACGCCTATGGATACGCGGTTTGAATCTTACAGCCCCGAGGGACAGGCCTTGATCCAGAAGGCCTTTTCGGTGGCGGAGCAGGCGCTCGGTGGCGAAGTCCGTTATGACGGCTCTCCTTTTATCGGGCATGCCGTCGCTGTCGCCCGGATCGTCTCGGATGAAATCGGCCTGCCGCCGGAATGCGTCGCGGCGGTTTTTCTCCATGAGGCATCCCGCGTCGCCCCCCTGGACATCGCCGCGCTCGGCTTCGATGAGAGCGTCGTGACGATGGTGGACGGGCTTAACAAGATTGCGACCATCAAGCCGAAGGATACCCGTCTGGAAGCGGAGAATTACAAGAAACTAATCATCCAGTATTCGCGCGACCCGCGGGTGACGGTCCTCAAACTGGCCGACCGGCTGGAAGTGATGCGTTCGCTGTCCATGTTCCCCAAGCCTTCCCGGGAACGGAAGGTGTTGGAAACCTTGATGCTTTATATTCCGCTGGCCCATCAGCTGGGCCTGTACAATATGAAGCGGGAGATGGAAGATATCTATCTGAGTTATGCCGAGCCGGAACAGTACCGTCTGATTACCAATAAATTGAAGGCGACCCAGAAGGACCGCGAACGGCTGATGGCTGAATTCATCGAGCCGCTGAAGCGCAAGCTTTCCGACGCTGGCATCCAGTACAAACTGAAGATCCGTACCAAGGCCGCCTATTCCATCTGGGCCAAGATGGTCAAGCAGAAGGTGCCTTTCGAAGGGGTGTACGACGTGTTTGCCATCCGTTTCATCATCGACTGCGACGGGGAAGACCACAAGCGGGAGAAGGATCTTTGCTGGCAGGTGTATTCTTTTGTTACCGAGGAATATGAGCCGGATACCAAACGCCTTCGCGACTGGGTGACCAACCCCAAGACGAACGGTTACGAATCGCTCCACATTACGGTCAAGAACCGCCAGGGGGCCTATGTGGAAGTCCAGATCCGGACCCGGCGGATGGATGACATGGCAGAGAACGGTTTTGCTTCTCACTGGGCCTACAAGGGCATCAAGCGGGAGGAAACCATGGACAAGTGGCTTGGCGCCGTGCGTTATGCCCTGGAGCATCCGGATACGGACGCCCCGGAAGAACTGCCGCAGCCGCCCTCGAAGGAAATCTTTGTCTTTACGCCTTCCGGTGAACTGCGCATCCTGCCTGCAGGGGCTTCCGTACTGGATTTCGCCTTCTCCATCCATACCAATATCGGATCGCGCTGTTCCGGCGGCAAGGTCAATGGAAAGGCGGTTCCCATCAAGGAAAAGCTTTCCACCGGGGATGTCGTGGAGATCCTGACATCGAAGAACCAGCGCCCGAACCAGGACTGGCTCGGCTGGGTGGTCTCGTCCAAGGCCCGCTCCAAAATCAAGCAGGCCATCAACGAAGGGGAACTGCGCCTGGCGGCGGCCGGGAGGGAACTGCTGGAGCGGCGCCTGAAGAACTGGCGGCTGGAATTCCCGGACGAGATGCGGACCGAGATGATGAAACAGCGGCACATCACCGCTGTCAACACCTTTCTGGCCGCGATTGGAGATGGACAGATTGATGTCAACGAGATTAAAGACTATATCCTGAAAGAGGAGGAGCGGCATCGGAAAGCAGTGGAGGCGGCTCAGAGTCAAGACACTGCCCGTCCGCATGCGCAAGGCCCGTCTTCCGGAAAGGATGATATTCTCGTCCTGAACGCCAAAGACCTCAAGGGCCTTGACTACCGGATGGCCCGCTGCTGCAATCCGGTCTTCGGGGATGATGTCTTCGGTTTCGTCACCCGCGACGCGGGTATCAAGATCCACCGGATTACCTGCCCGAACGCGGCCCGTCTGCTGGAACTCTATCCTTACCGGGTCCAGAAGGTGCGCTGGGCGGATACGCCCTCCAGCGGCAGTTTCCAGGTGGCGCTCAAACTCATCACGGAGATGGAAGGCCCCGTCCTGAACAAGGTCATGGAAGTGGTCGGGAATTTCAAGGTGTCCCTGCGCAGTTTCAACGTGACGGAGAACCGGCGGAGCGGTACCTACGAGATTTCACTGAAGCTTTCTGTCCCCTCCAATCTGGAGCTCGACAAAGTTCTTTCCCAGCTCCGCGCCGCACGGGGCGTGATCAAAGTGGCGAGACTTTAGTCTTTCCAGACTTTCAGGTATTCCTCCAGGGCCCACATTTCATCCCGGTAGCGGGCCGCGGCCGTGAAGTCAAGTTCCGCGGCGGCTTTCTGCATCTTCCGCTTGGCCTCGGCGGCGGCTTTTTCGACCTGGTCGCGGGACATGGAGCGGATCACCGGGTCCTGCAGGACGGCGGCGAGGTCGGCGCTGATGTAACCGTCCACGACGGCGGAAGGGGAGTCCCGGCGGGCGTCATGGCCGAGTCCGACGGTGACGTGGCCCCGTCCCAGCTCGCTGGGATTGGGCACGTAGACGGGGGCGGAGACAGAATCCGGGGCGCTGACATGGCCGCTGACGGAGTTCCGTAGCGCCGGGTTGAGGTAACCGCTCATGTGCGGACTGTCCTCCTTGGCGGTGACCAGCTCGGAAATCAGGATGTTCGAACGGGTCTGGACCTGCTGCGGGGTGATGCCGTGCAGTTGGTTGTATTCCTGCTGTTTGGCCCGTCGCCGCTTCGTTTCACGGATGGTTTCTTCCATGGACTGGGTGATTGTGTCCGCATACATGATGACGAGGCCGTTGACGTTTCGGGCGGCGCGTCCGGCGGTCTGGGTCAGCGCCCGTCCGCTGCGGAGGAATCCCTCCTTGTCGGCGTCCAGGATAGCCACGAGCGACACCATCGGGATGTCCAGTCCCTCGCGGAGCAGGTTGACGCCGATCAGCACGTCGAACAGCCCGTTCTTGAAGTCTTCGATAATCTCGACCCGTTCGGCCGTGTCGACGTCGGAATGGATGTAGCGGCAGCGAAGTCCCATTTTCCCGAAATACGCATCCAGCTCTTCGGCCATGCGTTTGGTGAGGGTCGTCACCAGGACGCGTTCGTCCTTTTCTGCGCGCCGTTGGATTTCTTCCATCAGGTCGTCCACCTGGTTTTTCGTCGGCCGTACCTCGATGGGCGGGTCCAGCAGGCCGGTCGGCCGTACAATCTGTTCAACGACAAGTCCTTCCGAGCGTTCGAGTTCATAGTCGGAGGGGGTGGCGCTGACATAGACGGTCTGGTGGGTCACGCCTTCGAATTCATCGAAAGTCAGCGGGCGGTTGTCCGCGGCGGCGGGAAGGCGGAATCCGTATTCCACCAGGGTGGCCTTCCGGCTGTGGTCCCCGCCGAACATGGCCCGGATCTGGGGCAGGGTGACGTGACTCTCGTCGATGAAGCAGAGAAAATCGTCCGGGAAGTAATCAATCAGGGTAAAGGGTCTTTGCCCGGGCTTCCGCCCGTCGAAATAGCGCGAATAGTTCTCGACACCGGGGCAGTAGCCCATTTCCTTGATCATTTCGATGTCGTATTCCACCCGCTGTTTCAGGCGTTTGGCTTCCAGGAATTTCCCGATGGATTCGAAATAGGCGACCTGCTGGATCAGATCATCCTGGATCTGGAGGACGGCCTTGGCGCCTTTTTCCTTGGAGGTGACAAAGTTCTTTGCGGGATAGAGGTCGATTTTCTCCAATTCTTCGAAGCGGGCGCCGGTCACCGGGTCGATCAGGGAGATCCGTTCGACTTCATCTCCGAAAAACTCGATGCGGGCCGCGTAGTCCGCTCCGCCGAGAAAGATGTCCACGGTGTCGCCCCTGACCCGGAAGGAACCGCGCTTGAAATCGCTTTCGGTCCGGTAGTAGAGGGCGTCCACGATGCGGTACAGCAGGCGGGTCATGGCCATTTTCTCTCCCCGCCGGACGGTGACGGTCTGGTCATGGAAGTCGTCCGGATTGCCGATACCGTAGAGGCAGGAAACGGATGAAATGACGATGACATCCCGCCTGCCGGACATCAGGGCGGAGGCGGCACTGACCCTCAGCTCGTCGATTTTCTCGTTGATGCTCAGGTCTTTTTCGATATACGTATCGGTCGTCGGAATATAGGCTTCCGGCTGGTAATAGTCATAATAGGAGACGAAATACTCGACGGCATTGTCCGGGAAAAAGGCCTTGAATTCTCCGTACAGCTGGGCGGCCAGGGTCTTGTTGTGGCTCAGGATCAGGGCCGGCCGCTGCAGATGCTGGATGACATTGGCCATCGTAAACGTTTTTCCCGATCCGGTCACGCCCAGCAGGGTGACGGCATCCACGCCGCTCCGGATGGCCTGACAGAGGCCCTCGATGGCTTCGGGCTGGTCGCCGGAGGGCTTATATTGGGATTCGAGTCGGAATTTCATGGTACAAAGATACATCAGAATCGCGTGAAATGCGAAAAAAGACGATGATAATTTGTTTTCTTTGAAAAAATGACTAAATTTGCGGTGATTTAGCTAGATGTAGGCAAATAGTATAAAACAATTTATAGATTATGAAAGGTATCAAAACTATCCTTGGAGTTCTTGCTGCAGCAAGCCTCCTCTTCTCTGTCAGCGCGAATGCACAGGAGAATGCCAACCGTGATGAGAACGGTAAGGTTGTCCGTGGCGCTTACGAGACCAACAGGGCTTTCGACAACACCTTCATCTCCCTCGGCGGCGGTATCAACGCTGTCTGGGAAAAGAGCGAAGGATTCGGCCGGATCACCCCTGCTACGGAACTGGCCTTCGGTAAATGGTGGACCCCGGCCGTCGGTATGCGTATCGGCTGGCACGGTCTGAACATGAGCGCCAAGAGCGAGCACATTACGGGTGCCGCTTATAACTTATTCCATGGCGATCTGCTTTGGAATGTCTCCAACTCCTTCGGCGGTTACAAAGAAACCCGTTTCTGGAACTTCGCCCCTTACATCAGCGCCGGTCTTGCCCTTTATGGCAAGAATAACACCCCCGGTGTCGGTCCCGCTTTCAAGCAGGCCAGCGCTGAATTCCAGATGGGTCTCGGCCTCCTCAACATCCTGCGCCTGTCCGACCGCGTCGCCCTGCATCTCGATCTGGGTACGACGGTTGTCCGCGCTGCCGGTGTCGGTGAGAATGGTATCAACCCGGTTCTCCGCGGTGGTGCTTTCAACCCTTATGCGACCCTCGGTATCGCTTTCAACCTGGGCAAGACCGGTTTCAACCGTCACAGCTCGATCACTCCGGTTGTGATTCCTGTTCCGTTCACGGTTGACCAGTACAACGCCCTGAAGGATCGCGTTGAGGCCCTCGAGAAGGAGAACGCCGAACTGAAGGATCAGGTCGCCCAGCTCCAGCAGATCGCTGACAAGGTGAACAACCTCGTCGATGGTCAGACCTACCTCTACAAGGATGGCAACTTCACCGCTGTGGATGTCGTCACCGCTTCCCCGCTGACCCTCTACTTCGACTGCGGCCAGACCAAGCTCTCCAAGCGTGAGCTCGCCCACCTCGACTACTTCAACAACAATGTTGTCAACGAGGATGTCAAGCTCGAGGTCAATGGCTATGCTGACAAGCAGACCGGTTCCGCCAAGCGCAACCAGTACCTCTCCGAGCAGCGCGTCAAGTACGTGAAAGACCTGCTCGTGAAGGCCGGTGCCAAGGAGGAGAACCTCACTGGCGAGGGCAAGGGCGCTACGGTCCAGCTCTTCGACGGCGCTGCCAACAACCGCGTTGTCACGATCGAGGTGAAGTAATTCACTTCCTTCCAGAGATTAGGGACACTCTCCGCATGGGGAGTGTCTCTTTTTTTATTATCTTTGCAGTCCAAAGAGATTGTTATGAGAAGAAAACCGATCGTTGCGCTGATTTACGATTTCGACGGAACGCTTTCGCCGGGGAATATGCAGGAATTCGGCTTTATCCAGGCCATCGGGCAGACGCCGGAGGAGTTCTGGACCAAATCGGACGGGATTGCGCGTGGACAGGATGCGTCCAATATTCTCTCCTATATGAAGCTGATGATTGACGAGGCCCGTAAAAACGGTATCTCCCTGACACGGGAGGGCTTCAAGAAATATGGAACCGATATCAAACTCTACGAAGGGGTCCGGGAATGGTTCCGCAATGTGGACCAATACGGAAAGGAGCATGGCGTCGTCATCGAGCATTACATCAATTCTTCCGGACTGACGGAAATCATCGAGGGATCGCCGATCGCCCGCTTTTTCAAGCATGTTTTCGCCGGTACCTTTATCTATGATGAGAAAGGGGAGGCGGAATGGCCGGGTATTGCCGTGGACTATACCGGGAAGACGCAGTATCTGTACAAGATTTCGAAGGGCATTTTTTCGGCGCGGGATTCCAAGCGGGTCAATGAGAGCTGGGCAGACGACCAGAAAAGGATTCCTTTTGAGCAGATGATTTACTTCGGAGACGGGGAAACGGATATTCCGTCCATGAAACTGGTCAAGTCTTCCGGTGGCAATGCCATTGCGGTGTTTGACCCTGCCCGTCCCCGTCAGAAAGAGACGGCCCGGAAACTGCTTCGCCAGGGACGGGTGAATTTCATCACGCCGGCCTCTTATACGAAGGATTCCCGGACGTTCCGCCTGGTCTGTGCCATCATCGACCGGATCAAGGCAGACAGCGAACTGAAACAATTTTCCAGATACAAATGAGACAGCTGAAGATCGGAATGGTGCAGCAGCACTGCACGGAAGACATTGCGGGCAATATTGCCCGCCTGGAGCAGCATATCCGTGAGGCTGCCGCCAAGGGAGCGCAGCTGGTTGTGCTGCAGGAACTCCACAACAGCCTGTATTTCTGCCAGGAGGAGAAAGCCTCGCTTTGTGACCTGGCGGAGCCGATTCCCGGCCCTTCTACGGAGCGTTTCGGGGCCCTGGCCCGCGAGATGGGCATCGTCCTGGTCCTGTCCCTTTTCGAGCGCCGTACGAGCGGTATTTACCACAATACGGCCGTGGTCCTGGAGAAGGATGGCAGCATCGCCGGAATGTACCGCAAGATGCATATTCCGGACGATCCGCTCTTCTATGAGAAGTTCTATTTCACCCCGGGTGACCTGGGGTTTGAGCCCATCCGGACCAGTGTCGGGACCCTCGGCGTTCTGGTCTGCTGGGACCAGTGGTATCCGGAAGCGGCGCGGGCGATGGCGCTGAATGGAGCTGAACTGCTGATCTATCCGACAGCCATCGGTGGCGTCCCGACCGATCCCGACTGGGAGCAGGCGCAGCAGCGCCAGGCCTGGCAGTTGGTCCAGCGGGGGCACAGCGTCGCGAACGGCCTTCCGCTTATTACGGTGAATCGTACGGGGGTGGAACCTGATCCGACGGGTCTTTCTACCGGTATCGATTTCTGGGGCCATTCTTTTGCAACCGGTGCCCAGGGGGAACTCCTGACGGAATTCGAAAAGGAGGAAGAAGGCGTCCGGGTCGTCACGGTAGATCTGGAGCAGTCGGAATATGTCCGTCGCGGCTGGCCGTTTCTCAGGGACCGCCGCATCGATGCCTATGACATCCTGCTGAAGCGCTACGGCAAGTAGCCTTCGGGGAAATTCATCGTGACACAGTGGAGTCCGCCGTGCCCGGAAAGCAGGGCGCGGCAGTCGATAGCTTCGACTTTCCGATCCGGGAAGGCACGCTGGAGGCGTTCCCGGGCAATTTCGTCCAGGGGATCGCCGGCTGCAGGCATCAGGACGGCGCCATTCAGGATCAAAAAGTTCGTGTAGGAAGCCGGGAGGGGATATCCGTCCAGCCACTGCTGTTTCGGCAGCGGAAGGGGGATGAGCCGGTAGGGCTCGCCGGAAAGGGTCCGGAAGCCTTGCAGCTGGCGCTCCATGGCCTTCAACAGGGCATAGCAGGGATAATCCGGATCGTCGGAGGCTGTGTAGGCGATGGTGTCCCTCGAGCAGAAACGGGCAAGGATGTCGACATGGGAGTCCGTATCGTCACCGTCAATGGCGCCGCTCTCCAGCCAGAGAATCCGTTTGAGGCCAAAGGCCTCTGAGAGTTCCGCCTCGATTTCGTCCTGTGTCAGGTATTCGTTCCGGTTGAGCGAGCAGAGGCATTCCCGGGTCGTGAGGAGCGTCCCTTCTCCGTCCGTGTCAATGGACCCGCCTTCCAACACATACGGACGCATATCGACCATCTGGACATCGGGCGCGAAGCCCCCGCCCATGAAGACCGACCGGCTGATCTGGTTGTCCAGGTCGGAGGCGAATTTCAGCCCCCATCCGTTGAAGACAAAGTCATAGAGCATCTTCTCGCCCTCATCTCCATAGACGGCGATGGGACCATGGTCCCGGGCCCAGGTGTCGTTGATGGGTACCTGGGCCAGGAGAATGGCGTCCAGGTCGATGGTGAGGCCCTTTTCGGCGGCTATCTCGCCCAGCCTATCCAGGCAGGCCCCGGCATCGGAGGTAACCATCACGAGCCGTTCATGCCGCTGGATGGCCGCTGCGATATGGGCATAACATTCCTGAACCTTCGGCAGTTCATACCAAGGCGTTGATTCGTCGGGCCAGGTCAATTGGATCCCGGATTGTTTTTCCCATTCGGCCGGTAGTCTCATCTCAATTGGATTTTTCACCACAAATATAGACATTAAGCCCCATTTCGGCAAGTCTCGGAGCAGGTCTTCGGCCAATAATTAAAAATTTGTTATCTTTGCCATACTGTACTAATGAACCACTGACTATGAGTAATTATCCTCACTATCTCGAATGTCTGCAGGATGCTACCCGGAAATATTGGAACAAACCTGCACTGAATACCATCGGCGGTGAATCGTTCACCTATGCCCAGATGGCTACCTCCATCGCCCGTTTCCATATCATTTTCGAAAAGGCCGGTTTCAAAAAGGGAGACAAAATCGCCCTCTGTGCCAACAATGGCGCCCGTTGGGGTTTTGCCTATCTGGCGGTCAACACCTACGAGACGGTCATCGTTCCCATTCTGGCGGATTTCAAGCCGCAGAGTGTCATGGGATTGGTGAACCACAGCGATAGCATAGCCCTCTTTACCAATGCCGCCCGCTGGGCCCAGATGGATCCCGCTGCGATGCCCCAGCTGAAGGTGGTCTTCGATGTGGACAACTGGAATGTCCTGCTCTGCCGCGACGAGAAGATCCAGGAAGCCGTGGACCATCTTGACGAGCTCTTTTCCGCCAAATATCCGAATGGCTTCGGCCCGGACGATGTGAAATATCCTACTGACAACTGGGATGACCTCTCCACGATCAACTATACCTCCGGCTCAACCGGCGATCCGAAGGGCGTCATGCTGACCTACCGTAACTTTTCCGCCAATGTGGACTTCGACCAGCGCTATATGCCCGCCGGCGACAAGATGGTGTCGATGCTTCCCATGGCCCACATGTACGGCCTTGTCATCGAATTCATCTATCCGCTTTGCAACGGAACCTCGATCTACTGGATGGCCAAAGCCCCCACTCCGGCGACGCTTCTCAAGGCTTTCGCCGACGTGAAGCCTTACCTGCTGGTCACCGTCCCCCTAGTGATGGAGAAGATCTACAAGAGCAAGTTGAAGCCTACGATGGATAAACCGCTCGTGAAATTCCTCAGCAGGATTCCCGGACTTAACAATCTGATATATAAGAAGGTTAAAGACGGGCTTCATGAAGCTTTCGGCGGAAAGGTCACGGAATACATTATGGGCGGCGCTGCGCTGAATCCTGAAGTGGAGCGTCTCTTCAAGAAGATTAAATTCCCTTATACGGTCGGTTACGGCATGACCGAAGGCTGTCCGCTGATGGCTTATTCTCCCTGGCGTACGTACATCCCCGGCTCCTGTGGCCGTCCCGTGGATATCACTGAAATCCGGATTGATTCGGACGATCCCCAGCATGTCGTGGGTGAAATCCAGGCCAAAGGCGACAATATCACCATCGGCTATTACAAGAATCCCGAGGCGACGGCGAACGCCTTTACCGACGACGGCTGGCTCCGCACCGGTGACCTCGGCATCATGGACGCTGAAGGAAATATCTTTATCCGTGGGCGTTCCAAGAATATGATTCTCGGACCTTCCGGGCAGAATATCTATCCCGAGGAATTGGAGGCGGTCGTCAATAACCAGAACTATGTGATGGAGTCGGTGGTGGTGGATCGCGGCGGCAAACTGGTGGCGCTGGTCTTCCTGGATGAGCAGGCGATTGCGAAATCCCTGCTGGACAGTGAGGCCAAGGCCGAAATTCCGGAAAACATCCGTCTCGGTGCCAATCGGCAGCTTCCTATGTACAGCCAGATATCCAAGGTGGAACTGGTGGACAAGCCGTTCGAGAAGACGCCGAAGATGTCCATCCGCCGTTTCCTCTATAAGTAATCTGCCAATCTGTCAGATTTTCCTTTCTGGCTTGTAATTTGAGTATTTCTCTCCGGCTGCCCCGACGGGTGGCCGGAGTTTTTGACAATAAAAAAGACGAGATATTATGGCAAACAAGTTGAAAGGCCAGATTGGCGTAACGACCGAGAACATCTTCCCGGTAATCAAGCAGTTCCTTTACAGTGACCATGAGATTTTCCTCCGCGAGCTGGTGGCGAATGCCGTCGATGCGACGCAGAAACTCAAAGCGCTCGCCGCTTCGGGCGATCTGAAAGACGAGCTCGGTGAATTGAAGGTCCATATCGAACTGGATGAAAAGAAGAAAATCCTGAAGGTGATCGACGAAGGTATCGGCATGACCGAAGAGGAAGTGGACAAGTACATCAACCAGATTGCCTTCTCTTCGGCAGGGGAGTTCCTGGAGAAGTACAAGGACCAGATCGGCAGCATCATCGGCCATTTCGGACTCGGTTTCTACAGCGCGTTCATGGTCTCGAAGAAGGTGACGATTGAGACCCTTTCCTGGAAGGAGGGTGCGAAGGCGGTGAAATGGTCCTGCGACGGTTCGCCCGAGTACGAAATGGGCCCGTCCAAGAAAGAGGACCGCGGAACCGAGATTACCCTGTATCTGGACGACGACAGCGCGGAGTTCGCCGAGAAATCCCGGATTGAGGGCCTTCTCAATAAGTATTGCAAGTTCATGCCGGTGCCCATCGTCTTCGGCAAGGACAAGGTCATCAACAGTGTCGAGCCGCTCTGGGCCAAGGCCCCGTCCGAACTCAAGGAAGAGGACTACATGGCCTTCTACCGCAATCTCTATCCGATGAACGAGGAGCCGCTCTTCTATATCCATCTGAATGTGGACTACCCGTTCAACCTGACCGGCATCCTCTATTTCCCGAAGCTGAAGGACCGGGTCGCCGTAGAGCGGAACAAGATTTCCCTCTATTGCAACCAGATGTTTGTCACGGACCATGTGGACAACATCGTCCCGGACTTCATGACCCTGCTCCACGGTGTCATTGACTCTCCGGACATTCCGTTGAACGTATCCCGTTCCTATCTGCAGAGCGACGCGAATGTAAAAAAGATTTCGACCTATATCACCAAGAAGGTGGCCGACCGGCTGGAGGATATCTTCAAGAACCAGCGCCAGGACCTGGAAGGGAAATGGGACAATCTGAAACTCTTCATCGAGTACGGCATGCTTTCGGACGAGAAATTCTGCGAGCGGGCTCTCAAGTTCGCCTTGCTGAAGAATACGGACGGGAAGTTCTTCTCCTTCGATGAGTACAAGACGGCGGTGGAAAGCGCCCAGACGGATAAAGACAAGAAGCTGGTGTACCTCTATGCGACTGATCCCGAGAAGCAGTACGCCTTCATCGAAGCGGCCAGGCAGAAAGGCTACGACGTCCTCTGGATGGATTGCGAACTGGACAGCCACTATGTCAACCTGCTGGAGCAGAAACTCAAGGATACCCGCTTTGCCCGTGTGGACTCCGACGCGGTGGAGAACCTGATTCCGAAGGAGGACCGCGTCAAGTTCGAGATGAAAGAAGACGAGCGCTATGACCTTGAGAACCTCTTCAAGGCGGTACTGCCCGCCGGCAAAGACTACTATGTGGTCGGAGACAACCTGGGTGCTGATTCGGCCCCGATTCTGATTACCCAGAATGAGTTCATGCGTCGTTACCGCGAAATGAGCGCCTTGGGCGGGGGTATGAATTTCTATGGGTCCATGCCGGAGAGCTATAACATCACCGTGAATATGGAGAATCCGCTGGTTGCGAAGGTCTGGAACGCCAAGATGGCAGAGGTTGCTCCGCAGGGCGAACTGCCGGCCGAGGCGGGCGAAAGTGCGTCCGACGCGGAGAAAGAGGAGGCTCGTAAAGCCCGTGAGGAGGTTCGTAAGGCCCATCGCAGCGACGTGGAAGCCTTTGCCGAGGGCAATGAAATCCTCCACCAGATTGTGGACCTGGCACTCCTTGCGAATGGTATGCTGACCGGCAAGGCGCTGTCCGACTTTATCGCCCGAAGCCAGAAAGTCGTTTCAGATGCGTATCTGAACTAGCGGCCGATCAACTGCAGGAATTCGTTGCGGGTCTTGTCGCTTTTGAGGAAGATGCCGCTGAAGGCGGAGGTCGTCGTGATGGCGTTGGATTTCTGAACGCCGCGCATGGACATGCAGGTGTGCATGGGTTCAATGACGACGGCGACCCCCAGCGGGTGGAGGGACTCCTGGATGCAGTCGCGGATCTGTTCGGTCAGGCGCTCCTGGACCTGCAGGCGGCGGGCATAGGTTTCCACGACCCGTGCTATCTTCGACAGACCCGTGATTCTTCCGTTGGGGATGTAGGCAACGTGGGCTTTCCCGATAAACGGCATCATGTGATGCTCGCAGAGGGAGAAGAGTTCGATGTCCTTGACAATGACCATGTGGTTGTACGGTTCCTGGAACAGGGCGCTCTGGATGATTTCTTTTCCGTCCTGGAAATAGCCTTGCGTCAGGAACTGCAGTGCCTTCGCCACCCGCTCCGGAGTCTTCAGGAGTCCTTCTCTCTCCGGGTTTTCTCCAATCAGATCCAAGATGGCCTGAATGTGCCCTGCAAGTGCTTCAGTCGTCGATTCGTCGTATTGCTCTAACTTTCTGTATGCCATGGTATTATCTTTGTTGCAAACTCCTTTCAGTTAAAAAGTTTGCAAATTTAGCGAAAAAAATTCATTGTATTGATTTTTTATCTATCTTTGCGCCCTAAAACTATTGGTTATGTATTGGACACTCGAACTTGCCAGCAGCCTGGACGATGCACCCTGGCCGGCAACCAAAGAAGAACTGATTGATTACGCTACGCGCACCTGCGCCCCTGACGAAGTCGTTGAGAACCTCGAGGAACTCGACGAGGACGGTGATATCTATGAATCCATTGAAGACATTTGGCCCGACTACCCGACCAAGGAAGACTTTATGTGGAACGAGGAAGAATATTAGGGGCTTAACTACCTGAAAATAAGCAATTTAAGCGCATCGGGTACGGTTTTTACAGACCGTGCCCGATGTCCTTTTAAGGCATTCTACGGCCATTTACGGAATCAAAAGTTACCGCAAAACTTACCGCAAAAGTTACCGCATTTTTGTAACGGTAATAGTTGCTCCTAGCGCACTGCAGTGGCGATTTCGCCATGTGGAAGCAGACGCTTGAAACCTTGCTCCCCACCCTCAGAAAAGAGGGTAAAACAGAGGGACAAAAATAGGGTAACATTGTATAACGTAAACTGTAGACATTATGCCAGTACACAAGAAAATTCCTCGTGGCAAGTTCTTCATCGAGGATAGGGTCAACGCCAATGGTGAGGCCACAATTTACATCCGTTACTACCTGCAGCGCTACGCAAAGCGCTCTACCGGAATCAGCATCCCCCCAACTGCATGGGATGAGGAAAACAGCTGTGTAAAGGCTTCCCATCCTAACGCATCAAGAATCAATCTTGCTCTCCAGAATTTCAAATGCGACATCGACAACCGCCTGATGGATTATGATGGCGATTTGAATCTGACTGTCCTGAACTTCATCCTTAACGGAGGTGATCCCACCAATAAAGGCGATCTCCCGGATGAATCTCCCACCCAGGTCGTAAACAAGAACACCAACTTTGTGGAATACTGCAAAAAAGTGAACGACTTGAAGTACGGAAAAAAAGAGTATGGCTACTCTATGTGGTACAACAAGCAGAAGATTATCGAGCAGTTCGAGACCTTCCTGATTCACTGGAGGAAGACTCCGAAGTTTACATTGAAAGATTTGAGAGCAGATGTCTTTGACGAATATGTCCAGTATCGGTTCACAGTGCTGAAGAATACCAGTAAGGAAGCCGTCAACAAGACTCTGGTCCCGCTTTTTGTGGCCATCAAGCAGGCTGTACTATACGGCATCATTGATACAAAGCTGGCAGCTCCCATCGTTGACAATTATCTGGAGACACACGAAACGGAGTACAAACCGGATATGGAAGAGGAAGTGGTAGAGCATATCCGATATCTTAAGCCGGAACAGATTGAGCGGTTGAAGGATTATCAGTCCAAATGCAAGAATCAACGCTCAAAGGAGATTCTTGACATGTGGTTCTTCGCATATTACGCTTGCGGATTACGTCTTTCGGACATCTTGACCCTCGAATGGAAGCATATAGACTGGGAGGCAAAGGTGATTAAAAAAGTTCAGTTCAAGACTAAACGTTTACCCGATGTGCTTCCGGTACTGGGCAACTCTGCCATGGAGATTCTCAATCGTTGGAAAGGCTATGGCCGGAATGATAAGTTTGTCTTTGACCTGCTACCGGAGGATTATGACCTAACGGATCAGAAGCGTCTGTTTATGGACCGAAACTCGAAGGATAAGACTTTCAACACTTCACTAAATGTAGCCAGGATGACCCTGCGCTTTGAATTTCCCCTAACGATGCACGTGGCGCGGCACAGTTTTGCGGTGATGGCTATTAATAAAGGGATGTCGCTGTTCCTGCTCTCAAAATTGTTGGGACATTCAACTATTGCTTCGACGCAGCGTACTTACGCCGAATTCCTCAAAGAAACTGTTGATTCTGAGACCAAATTCATCCGTGAACTTTAGCGGCGGATGGTGAATACCTGTGGACTATGGTGGATGTCGGTGAGGAATCTCTCGACATCCTCCTTACTATATAGATAGGTGTCGCCGATGAGCGAATAACCAAGCATTCCTGATGTCCTCCATTTCTTGATGGTCTTGTCGGAAACACCGAGTAGTGCACGCAATTCTTCATTTGTATAGACTGGTTTAGAGGCAGCCAGTGCAGCCTTAAGCCCGGCAATCTCTTTATTCAGTTTCTGCAGCAGAGATATGAGCAAATCTTCTTTCATTACATGTGCAGTGTTAGTTTCATATCAGATGTATAGCCCGGAGAGGCCTGTAAAAATGCGTTCAAGTCCTTGTGCTCTCCGTAGAGGTCGGACATATCAAGAACTTCTTTCCCTTTCATCATGTCACGGACGCCCTGGTAACATTTTTCACCCGCGGCATCGTTATCTAGGAAGCAGGTGGCTTTCTCGTGGGCCTGGATATATTCCCGGGCTCTCTGGAGATTGTTCACCGAATTCAGGACCACGACATCGCATGATGGGGTCTTGCTGCTTTGCATTACCTGCCAAGACAGGAAATCGAAAAAGCCCTCGAATAGAGCGACGCTCTTGGAACTTGGCTCCTTGCTGATTTCACCTTCCTTATTAATAGTGGTAATATCAGCCTTGGTTGTTGATTTGAATCCAGTGGGAGAAGACAGAGCCCACCCTCCGGAGTTATTTTGGAAGCCTATGTGAGTGAAGGTCATCTTCTTCAAATGAGAATAGGTGGTGACTTCCTTGCAATAAGCCTTGGCTAGCTCTGCAGGTATCTTCCTGCCTGCAATGTACTTGGTCAAGTAGTAACACTCAATTGGCCGTACTCTACGGATTTCAATAGACTTGTCAGGATCCGTTGTCTTTATCAGCCCCGGCGCCGTGATATGTGTGACATTATTGACACTTCTAGCATTGTGCTCTTGCGCGGCACTAAGGTCAACTGAGCGAAGGAACTCATAGGCCTCACGCCTGGAACAGTTCCGCGTCAGCATCACCAGGTCGGCAACAGTCCCACCCTTACCCGTGCCATGGTCGTACCATACGTTTTTTCCACGGTCCAGATGAAGGGACGCTTCCTTTTCATTCCGCTGCGGAGCATAATACATATCTCTTGCTTTTCCAAGTCGGAGTCCAAGTGCTGTCGCAACCTTGTCAATGGGTATGTTCAATTCAGGCTCTCTAAACATTTTTCACTTTTTTCTTCACTTTGTCAAAAATATGAACTACCTTTGTGTTGTAATAAGAACCAAAGCGCAGTGTTTACGTCCTTGGTGTCCTGTTACAGGAGCGAAGTATAGTCTAAAATGTGTTGCGATATACTATAAATGTATCGCAATACTTACCGCAAAGGACTATAATATTTTTTGAAAAAACAAATCGAGGAGCGAAGAAACATGGAAACCATGAAAACTACGGGCCGTCTTGACCCTATTAAGAAGTATCTGTTTGAGAAAGGAATCAGCATGGCAGAACTGAGCCGCCGCTGTGAGAAAAAACTGTCGCGTCATGGCGTCGCATACCGCGTACGTGTAGGTGATTGCCTGATTTCGGACATGGAAGATATGGCTAACGCCGCTGGATTCAAGTTCGTTTGGAGTTGGGAAAATGTCAAGGAAATTGAGCCTTCAGGCCGCGCTTTGAGACCGATGACTGCCTTTCACAGTGAGCGCCTGAAACCGGTACTCGGTTATCTCTTCGAGAAGAATTTGAGCATACCCGATTTGGCAAAACGTGTCGGGATGAGCAGGGCCGGAATGGTCTATCGTCTCCGCGAGGGCGTATGTATGATGTCAGATATGGAAGCGATGGCTGAAGCTGCCGGGTACAGATTCGTCTGGAGTTGGGAGCCTATTTCTGAAGAAATCAAGTAATCGACTTTGATTTATCGAGAATACAAAGTATATTTGTGCTACGATAGAACAAAAGGTGATACTGCACTAATTGTAGCTAGAGGAAATCTCGACCCTTCGGTACTCCACATGGAGTACCGATTGTATTTATTGTGGGTCATTAAGTTCTTTGAACATTAGGTTTACGATGTCAAGATGGATTTTCTGATAATTCATCTCGACTTCGTGCATTATCTGCTCCGCGGACATATTCACAACAATCTGCGGGATTTCCTCGTTGTGGAGTGGCGGAGCTCCCGCATCCACTTCCCCGCAGAACACCTTTGGGTGTACCTTTTGTTTAAAGCTGTCAGCAACATAGCCGCAGAATGTTCCCTGTGAGAGCGCCTCAATCTTGTTAGGAGGCAGGACCTCGCGCTGCTGGAATGAATATGTGATATGCTCTGAAGTATCGCTCTCCTGAAACGAGCGCATTTCCCGTTCCACTTTACCGAAGGATTTACTCAAACTATCAGCCGTATCGCCTTTCACGGCGCCCGCGAAGACATTTCCTACAGTATTGAAAATAACATCAGACTCTTTTTCGTCATAGTCCTTCACCAGCTGGCTTTTATCTTGAGCACCTATTACTACCGCCACACGATTACTTCGTGCAGTATTGATAAGGTTGTCCAAACCCTTTAAATATATAGTAGGCAGCTCGTCAATGAGAACGGCGCTGTGCATCTTCCCTGGGTTGTTGATAATCTTGAAAAGTTGGGACATCAGCATAGCCAGCGTGGTTCCATAGACTGACTGGCGGCGCGGATTGTTCCCGACGCATATTATCTTTGGCTCCTCCGGATTATTTATCTCCAGAGAGAAATCGTCTCCGGAAAGTGTCCAGTACAGAGTTTTGGATGCGAAACGGTTCAGCGGTACACGGGCCGATGCAATCTGGCCCTGGAGCTGCTCGTATGCCTGGTCTTGTATGGCGTCTACGAAGGTGTTGCGCTTCACTTCCAACTCGTCGAACTTCTTCAGTATCTCGAATACCGCCCTGTAATCTTGCCCCATCAGCTCGATTAAATGCGGGAAGGTGCAGTACTTTCCTCCTTCGTATATCTTCAGAAACCAGATGAGGAGGTCGATGTAGCAACGTGCCGACAGAGAGAAGAAGTCATCGCCCTTGGCGTTTTCCCTGTTGGCGTTTTTCATAATAACTTCGGCAATCTCCGTCGCATCAATAGGGTCTGTGAGATAACGCGGATGGATGGGGTTAAATCGATGTGAGTGCAAAGGGTCGTCGAAATTGACGATATAGAGCTTGGGCTTAACGGGATAACAGTTGTAATTATCCAGGAGCTCGTTCATTACCCTCCGGGTCAGGTCTGGATACTTGTAGTCGTAGACGAACATCGCATAACCCTTCTGAATCATTTGCCGGAAAAACGGGCCGTATATACTATAGGTCTTACCCGAACCCGGAATACCGATGACCATACAGCCACGTTGCGGAGAAACCACATTGATATAGCCTTTGCGGAGTTTCCCTTCGTACTGGTAAGTCATCGGCAGGTTAACGCTGTCTTCATTCTCGATAAGCTGCTCGCATTGTTCGAAGGTGTCCCAATAGTCCGGCAGATTCGCATCGAAGCTCCGGACAAGACGGCCCAGGCGGATGGCTCCTATCAGATACAGAAGGAATCCGCTGACACAGGCAATAATAAACCAGATTCCACTACCCATATACGCAGAAGCAAAGAAAAGCACCAGGCCGATTATTAGGGGCAGAAGCACCTCCGGCCATGAATATGCCTTGGAACTACCACTGCGGACAATGACCGATATTACAGTAAAGAAAACGCAAACAAAGCGCGCAGACCAAGGGGAAGAAAACACACCTGACCTATGAATATCCAACATCAAAGAATCCGTCAGCGAAGACCGAAGGCCTACCGCCGACCACATTGGATAAGCATAATAATAGAGCATCAGCATCATAATGGCTCCCGCAAAAAGCAGGAACATCGAGTACATCGGTTTTGTCTTTGAATTCATCAGTAACCGGGCCCCCTTCTCCCGCGTCTCATTATTTCTTCATCCTCGGCACGGCGGCTTCTCTCGGCACCGGCGGCCGCCAGCGCGATGTCGGCGATTTCAGCGCTGGAGCTTTTTTCTTTTTCATCTCCATCCTTTTTTTCGTTCTCAGCCCAGACACTTGTTCGGAGTGACTCGAAATCTCCTGCTTTGATTCCTACTTCGCTCCCCTTGAACACGCATTTGTTGTGGTGATCGACAAAGGTAACGCTGAAGATTTTTCCTTCAGCCGTTCTGGAGAGCTGAACGTATATGCCGCTCTTGGCCAGATACCGCATAGTGTGAAGTTCAGTTTTACACTTTTTCATTGCTGTTCTGGTGATATTGGCGACTCGCTGCTTTTCCCTGGTCTTGATTTGCCCCTTGCAATGCTTTGCATGTTCTTCTATTTCGTCCATCGTAGGATACCGGATACCGGGGTCTTTGATCTCTGAGGTGCATTCCTTGTGTGTCTTCGGGTCCAGTCCCACGAATCCGACTGAACCATCCTCGTGAGGAATGACCTTTACTCCCAGGCTTTCCATAACGATGTCGAACTGGCGAGAACTGGTAAAGTGGTAGGTCATAGCCAGCTCGGCAATCTTTTCGATCTGCTTTCCGTAGTCACCGGCATGAGGATTAAAACCTTGATACGGGTTACATTCTTTTTCTTCCTTGGCCTCGGGGCTCTTCTCTTTTTTCTTCCCGATTTCGAAACCATACTTTGCAGCCAAATCTCTCATTGCCTGCTGCGAGCGCTTCCTCTCCTTGAAATCAGGAATCTTCCGTCCATTCTCATCTACTCGGACAGATACCAGGTGATAATGAACACGCCCTGTATCCGTGTGCTTGTAAAGGATAAACGGCTGATTGCCATAGCCCATCTTCTCCATATAGTCGCGTATGAATTCCGGAATCTTTTCCTCCGGTATTCTGTCTGTTAAGGAGGGATTGACGGATGCGTGAAATGACATATTCTGGCAGCGGATACTGCCGTTTTCGTATCGCTCGAAAGTCCTCATGGCGTTGGGTGGGTCCTCAATTTTAGAGGAGAAGATTACCGAGGCTTTCCCCTCGGCAACCTTCCTCTCGTTGTACTGGACGGCCGAACTTGTGCTCGGCGCCGGAGCGTAAATCTTGATTACCATTCCGACAGATCAATAGCGAAACGATGAATCAGTCACTCACCGGAAGCGAGTTGCGGCACATCCAAGCTTTGGACCCAGACGTCAAGATTAGTGTAGGACTTGTCATCCTTAATGTTCACCGAGACGCGCAGATTCCCGACCATCGCCACGAAGCGGCCCTTCTTGAGCCTCTCAGCCACACCGGTCTTTGGCATACGGCAAGTGTAGTAAGTAGGTTTATCCTCTTTGTCCGCCGCCGGATCTTTTGCGGCTACCACAAAACGGATGAATTCTTTGCCCTCTTTTCCGGGCACAATCTCACAGTCTGCTGCAAGATTTCCTGTAAGAAACAGTGTTTGCATAATGCATAAGGTTTAATGGGTTGAACTTTGGTTATCTGATACTTCCTCCCCGATGGCATTAACCTTATCGAGAACGGAAACCATCATTTGCCTGAGGTCGGTCAGTTTACCGTCAATTGTGTGGGCGGTAATGACCGCGTTGCCCCGCTTGTCACGAAGCCTTGACATAGAGTTTACGGCACGAACTACTTGATTATAGTTTACGCCGATGCGCCGGATCTCGGCACGGAGTAACTCTATCTGTTTGGAAATGTTCGCCTCGTGTCGACGCAGATTGCGCCTGAAAACACGGGCTCCAAGAATCTTTTTTCTTATGTATGTGGAACGGGATCTGTATCCCTCCATACTCATCAGCGCGTCCAGTTTGGCCACGTGTAGATAGTAAAGTAGATTTCCGCCAAAATGGATTTGAAAAAGGGGCCAGCGGAAGGCCGTTTCAAAGGTAAGCAAGTCTCGTCGGTTTTCAAAGTTTTTTGAAGATATTTTGAGTTTCTTTCACTCTATATGATGG
>JAEEGL012971302.1_pt1 | contig 25034 bp, 10 predicted proteins | sample 9134231 | NCBI WGS metagenome assembly JAEEGL01 (sample SAMN16246548, study PRJNA631951) | gut metagenome | biome: gut microbiome; feature: rumen; material: fiber-attached | host: Bos | place: Iran: Karaj | collected 2018-10 | reverse complement strand
GTCTCGATTCAACCAGAAATTCAATTTGTTGTATGGTATTGAACTCTCGCCTGGTTTTAAACCGTCTGCCATTGGGAATAAGTCAATCATCTCAGATGTTGGCGTTAGACCTCCATTACCATTAGTGTTCTTTGGACGAATAGTATGTTCCCAGTTGTTGTATTTTCCGTAGTCAGGTTGACCCGATACGTTTGCTTTGGTGTTGTGCAAGGTGACGAATACTGCTTCAGAGATGTTGCCATCAGAACCAGTATAGTTCATCCATATCTTTGCCCAGTTTGCACCATTGTCTACTCCTCCATCATTGGAATATGCCAATCCGAAGTTTCCTGCTTTCAATTTCTCAAGAGCAAGCTTATTGGCCGTGTAAGCTGCCTCCCAACGTGCTGGATCATCGGCACGGTTGAACACAGGACTTGCATAGTACAATAACATCTTACCCAACATGGCTTGTGCCAATCCTGAAGTAATGCGACCAAAGTCTTGTGCTTCATTCGTCCAACGTGCTGGCAACATAGAGGCGGCACGTTCGAAGTCTTTGCAAATGAAATCCACACATTCCTTGGTAGTGCGACGTGGCTTAATCAAATCAGAGCCATCGCCATCTTTACCTAAGATGGGGTCTTGAACATAATCTACAATAGGTACACCACCATAAATGGTTACCAAATGATAATACATGTATCCACGGAAGAAATAAGCCTGTCCAAGCAATTGGTTTTTCTGTTCTTCTGTCAAGCTCGATTTTTCAACGTTTTCTATAACGTCATTGCAATTGCGAATGTGTCCCCATGGACTATAAACATCGTTGGCCACATAGAAAAAATCAAAATTTGCACCAGAGAAGTTATATGTGACTTCCTCCTCAGGGTTTACGAAGATGGAGAATCCACCATATTCTTCCGTACTCTTTGACCATTTGTCTGCATTTCCGATGGGTGTCCAGTCGTTAGGACTATTGGTGCCGTTTCCATCTCCGCTTCTTGATGTTGGCAACAACCAATAATAAAGATTGTTCACGCGCTCTTGTGCACCATTGTAATCGCTATATGCGGTTGTCTGGTTGAAGTTTCCGTAGTTCTTCTTCTCTTCCAGAAAACTATCGCTACATGCTGTCAGACTCATTGCTATGGTTGTCAATGCAAGAGCCTTACTGAAAATATTCTTGTTGTTCATCTTATTATTCCTCCTCATTAAATTAGAACGATACATTGATACCCATCGTAATCTTACGCAAGTTAGGATAGCGGCCATAATTACCAGCCCATGATGCCCAACTCTTGTCAGGATAGTTGTTGATGAAATTGATGGCATTCTGAACGGTGAGGTTCAGACGTACATTGCTTAAACCAATATACCTCACCCAAGTCTTAGGAAGTGCGTATGCCAATGTAATATTGCGCAATGTTACTTGTGTAGCGTCAATGAGCCAGAAAGTAGACTCTACTGCATTCGCGTCTGTATAACGCATGTTTGGCATAGAAGCTTCAATGTTTGCGGGAACGGTGATGTTTCCTGCCGCATCATAAATAGCAGCGTAATTGAACATGTCGCTGAAAGAAGATGGCATGTTCTGATATTCATAGTTTTTGGCTGCTTTACGATAGTCGCTTCCTACCATCATTTTGGCTCCCCAACTTGCACCTAATTGTGCTTGCAAGGAGAAACTCTTATAGCTGATTCCAAAATTGAGGGTGCATCCGTATGGGTTACTGGAGTATTCTGACAAACGGATGAAGTCGTTTCCTGCCGTAACCTTTCCGTCCTTAGGTCCGTATGTTCCATCACCGTTGTTGTCTCCTTGAATGTCTTCATAGATAAGCATACCAGGACGAACTTCGCTCTTGGCCATTCCTAAGTATTCGGTAATACCATACTTGTTAAAATACTCCTCAATTTCTTGATAACTGCGGAACATACCCAAACACTTGAATCCCCATATTCCACGGTCGCTACGTTCTCCGTAAACAGGATCATCATATTCGGGAATGGCTTGGAAATTGGTCTTGAGTATCTTGTTATCGCTGAAACCAGTAGAGAGTTTCAACCAATAGTTGATGTCCTTTCCAATCTTGTCGCGCCATCCTAAGTTCAATTCCCATCCCCATGCGTTCAATTCACCATAGTTTTCTGGTGTGGCTTGAGTTCCTACGGTTGTGGGGAACATAGATGTACCTGTACGAGTAGCAAACATCTCACGACCACGGTCGAAGTAGTAGTTGAAGTCTACGGTCAATCTATCACGAAGGAAGTGTGCGTCAAGACCGAAATTGGTCTTATAGTTCTTGTCCCAATGAACGTCGCTATTCACGCCAGCCTTAGGCATCACGAGTGCATAACCTACGTCAGAATTGATTCCGTTGCTTCCGAAGATAGCGCCCTTAGCTGCATTACGCTCATAGAGCTGGGTCCAAAGCCAAGCGCGGATGTTGTCACGTCCCATGAGACCCCATGATGCACGAATCTTCAAGAAGTCTACCCACTTGCTAATCTTGCTGTTCTGGAACCAATTTTCTTCTGAGATTACCCAACCAGCACTTACTGACGGGAATTTTCCCCAATAGTTCTTCGGTGCAAACTTCGTTGATGCATCTGCGCGGAACAAGAACTCGAAAAGATACTTACTGGCGTATGCATAGTTGAAACGTCCTACGTATGAAAGCATACCACTTTCTGTACGATTGCCAGACACGTCTTTATCGCCTGTACCAGAACTAAACTGACCGTCTTGGTAAGCGATAAGGTCGGTGATACTACCCATTAAGTCTTCTCCCCAAGCCTCTGTCTTCTCCAAAGAGAACAGTCCGCTTACATCGTGCAAGCCAAACTGACGTGCATATTGTAAGGTGAAGTTGAACTGATAGCTATCTGTACGACTCATGTTGCGTCTAATCAAACCGCCATTGCTTACTAAGCGAAGTACGCTCATGTTATCGTCGCTATAAACGACATTGGTACCCGTGTAAAGGTGATTGCCAGACCCAGTACGATTTGTCATGCGATAGACATCCTGTATTGTTTGTACGGTATTGTTCTTTGAATTGGTGATACTCTTCGAATAAGATAATTTGGCAGACAATCCCTTCAATGGCTTAATCCAGTCGAAATCCAATTCAAGGCTACCGTTGATGTTCAAGTTGTTGGTTTGGTTTTGCGTGTTATCGCTATGGTTTTGTACGGCAGCAAAGTTATAGAGTTGGGTGGCACTCGTAGGAATGCCGTTTTCCATACCGCTATAAACCAATGGATATTTACCTACATAATCAGGCACGAATGGCAAGTGTGTCATCAACCATTCGTAGTCGAAATCAGTACCGCCACCTTGTGGAGTGGTAGAGTTGTTACGCTCGCCCCAGTCGCCACTCACTTGCAAAGAAGTTTTTACGTGTTTTCCGATTTTAGCGTTCAAGCCAGCACGGAAGTTCCAACGCTCATAATCCAGTCTTCCCATATTACCATCTTGCGTGTAATAAGAAACACCACCGAAATAGGTAGCTTTTTCCGTACCACCATTGATGTTAATGTTATGACGTTGTGTCAAGGCAGCCTTCCATTCCTTGTCTAACAAGTTGTAGTTCAGACCACGTGCAATCTGCATCTCGTCGGCTTGGAAGAGTTGAGTGCGCATTTCAAGAACATCTTGTGTGGAAGTGTTGGCAGCACGCATGGTGTTGTACACTTTCATGTAGTCGTACGAACTAAGCATCTTGGGTGTATACAATGCATCTGTCCATCCTAATTGTCCTGAATAACTAATCTTTGGCGCACCGTTCTCACCTTGTTTTGTCTTTACCAAAACAACACCATATGCAGCTCTTGCACCATAAACGGCTGCTGATGCGTCTTTCAATACGGTAATGCTCTCCACTTCGCTAATATCCAAGTTGTTGAAAGCAGTTTCATTGGAGATGAAACCATCGATAACGTAGAGTGGGGTGGGGTCAGGTTCTCCGCCTCGTGAAACTTCTGTTTTGTTTGCATTGGCCATCACATAACTCTGGCGAATGTTCAACGAAGGACTCTGGCCTGGACGATAGCCATTGGCACTTACGCTAACGCCATTGAACATACCTACGAGCGCATCTCCAAGACTACCTACCGAAAGGTCTTGAATGTCTTTGGGCGTGATGGTTTCCACGGCACCTGTGACATTCTTCATCTTTTGCGTACCGTAACCCACAACAACTACCTCGTCCAAACTTTGGCGGTCTTCAGCCATGCGGATAACCCCACCTGGCGTTACGGTTTGTGGAACGAATCCGATATAAGTCACCGTAATCTTTGAATTGGCAGGAACCGACAACTCATAGTTTCCGTCGAGGTCTGTCACGGTTCCTCCTGTCTTTTGTCCAGCCACTTGAATGGTAGCGCCGATAATAGGTTCTCCCTTGTCATCAAGCACGGTGCCCTTCACGGTCTGGTTTTGTGCAAACGACATCGATGGCATCAATGCCAATACTGCTGTCGTGCATAAACTGATGATGAGTTTTCTTTTCATATCTTATTTCCCTTTTTTTCGTTAATTATTCCACCATCTGGGGTCACCTGTCTTACGAGCTACTTGCTCGGCACCCGTTGGCGTGAAGTTTCCATCCTCTGCGTCTACGAATGCTGGGTCGCTTTGCAAGGCATTGCCCGACTTATCGTATGAACTTGTCGAGAATCCTTCGGTTTCGGGTGCACCGTTAAACCAATACGTGTTATACGCAAAGTTGTTGGTTGCGGCATCGCTGATACGTCCCGTGATACGACGTGGTACCTGACCACTTCCGCAATCCACGAAGATGTTGTTCGTGATGTCGTAGTTAGAGGTGTTTCTTCCGTCAAAACCACCGTGGTTGGCCATCTGACCTTCCTTAGCGATGTTATAGAAAGTACAAGACTTAAAGTTGATGGAGTTGGTCAAGTAACCAGCACGGTCACATCGACCAGAGTTGTTGTAGCGAATGAAATAATTAACCTTATTGTCTGTCGCTCCCCAGAACGTGCAATTGGTTGCCGTGAAATCATTGATGAATCCGCCACCATCGTAGATTTGGAAATAGGCTGAGCTGCTCATCTTGTCATCGGGGGTGAATTTCACAACTGAATTGGTGATAGAGAATGTCTTCACGCAATATTTCACTTTGTTGTCGTACATAAACGTACGCTTGACGTTGTTGATTTGGCAGTTTTGGAAACTGATGGGATCAACGATTTGATAGTGATTGTTGTGGCTTTCATCCAGGATGTCGGGATTAGGATTCTCGCTCAATGCCAATACGGGTTGAGTGGATTCCTCGCATTCAAAGGTGAGGTATTTAGCCTTGAATCCGCTGCATGTTGCCAATCCGCCTTCACTCTGGTAGGTGATAATGGCATTCTTGGTCTTGTCGGTCGAACGAAGTGTCACGGTAAACTTACCGAAGTCGAGCACCTTGGAAACCGTGTAATGACCTCCAGGAGCAAGGTCGTAGTTTAAGTTCTTTCCTACCGAATCCTCTGGAATGGGATTGGCGGTGAAATAGGCATAAAGGTCACCTTCAGGAACGGTTGCATACGAAGCCTCGAATGAGTTAAACAATTTCTCCGTGGCTTGTGCCGCATCGCTATTGTTTAGTTTCTTGTTGCCCAATGTGCGAATGGCAAGCTTGTAGTTCACGTCTTCCTCACGGTTTACGGTGAAAGAGCATCCATCGATGGTGTCTTTCTCAACCTTGTCGTTACTGAGATCGTAGAGGAAAACCTCATAACCGCCAGCACCGTACACTACAGGCCAGGCAATAGTCATTTTGTCACCATCCGTATTGGGCGTAATGGTGATGTCACTTTCAGCGGGAGATACGAGTTGGGCATTTCTCACCCCACCATCAAACGTTTCGTTCCCGTTGTAAGTGTCGGCGCAAGATGTAAAAAGCCATCCGCCTACGGCAATAGCCGCAAGGGTATATAGCTTCTTGCTGAATACCAATTTAGATTTGTTCATAAGTGTTTAAGTTATACATGTATAATATTCGAATTCTATGATAATGACGTACAAAGGTGTAATATGTAATCAATCACAATGGAAAGATTTCCTTGTTTTCATCACATTTCCGTCATTATTCGCAAGTTTTAGTCGCATTTGTATTGGATGGCAAGCATGGTCATGTCGTCGCTTTGCTCTGCTTCGCCTACAAACTCTCGTACGGCGGCTCTTGTGCTCTCTATCAATGAACGAGGGTTTTTCTCTTCCAATTGCATGTATTGGTTTAATGCCTGCATGATGTTTTCCTTACCAAACAACTCTTGATTGACGGCTTCCGCCTCGTTGAGTCCGTCGGTATATAGGAAGATAATCGTGTTTTTCTCGATGGTTGTTTCCTGTATGGTGTATTCCCAGTTGTCCATCACGCCTAACGGGATATTTGAATCGCATGGCAGGGTGGTGACTTCTTTTCCGATGAGGTAGGGAGCATCGTGTCCTGCATTGCAATAGCGCAACCTTCCCGTCTTCAAGTCGAGCTCGCCCATGAAGAACGTAACGAACATCATGATGTCGTTGCCCTTAGTCAACATCTTGCTCAGTTCTTGAACAATGATACTCGGATTGGGGGCATGTGAAGCAATAGTGTGAAACAAGGCGCGTGTTACTGTCATCACCAATGCAGCGGGGATGCCCTTTCCAGATACGTCTCCCACGCAGAAATACAATTTCTCATCCTTGATGAAGTAGTCGAATAGGTCTCCACCTACCTCCTTGGCTGGTGAAAGGGAGCCATAGATGTCGATGTCCTTGCGATGGGGGAAGGGAGGGAATGTCTTTGGCAACATTGCCATTTGGAGGTTGTGGGCTATCTTCAATTCGTTTTCGATGGTTGCCTTGGCAGCTGTGGTCTCCTTGAGTTTTTCCATGTATTGCGACAAGGATTGTTGCATGCCTGCAAAGGAGTTGCGCAATTGCCATATTTCGTCTTTGTACTTGATGGTAGGCAACTCGGCGTTGAAGTTTCCGCTTGCCATTTCGTCAGCAGATGAGGCAAGTCTTACCAATGGCTTGGTAGCTCTTCGAATGGTTATCCTACAGAAGACAAAGATGATTAACAACATAATACCCATGACGATGAGCAACATGATGCCCAGCATGATACCTCCCGTGCGTACGGTGATGCTTGGTACAATGATTCCCATTGACCAGCGGGCACCTTTCATGGGAGCATAGAATATGAAGGATGGAATGTTGTCGATGTTAACATCTTCTTCCATGAAACTCTTCTCGCCCTTTTTCATCTTCGCGATAACCTTATGGACAAGCGTGTCTTCGGTAGTGGCGAGATAATTGTCTATGTTCTCATTCAATATACGCTTGGAATCGGGGTGAACGATATAGGTGCCATCTTGGTCTATGATGAAACTATAGGAGGAGTACTCCTTGGTTTGTTCAAGTGCCCACGATGTGGCGTTGTCTTTCTTGTCTTGTTCCTTGAGCGTTTCTGTAAGCCAGTCGAGCGACAGGTCTGCGCCAACCACCGCCACGACACGGCCTTTGCTGTCGCGCACGGGAAATAGATAGGATACTAATGGTGCCTTGTCACCTGAGTGCTCGAAGAATGGCCTCGACCAAAACCCTTCCTTGGCTTCCAGGGCTTCCTTAAACCATGCGGCATTCAGATAATCGTAGTCTTTTCCGCCCATCACTTTCTTCTCCACTATCCCGTCTTCGTTCTTGAAGGCGAATGGAATAAACCATCTGCCTTTTCTGGGATAGTAGTTGGCAATGAAGCTGATTCCGCAACTTCTGATACGCTCGTTCTTCTCCACGATACGTTGGGCAATGTTGAACATTTCATTGGGTTGTCCGAGTGCCGTCTTGATTTCATGCTCGTTATTATTGACAGCCACGCTCACTTCCGAGAGTATGTGGCTCACCATATTGTTGGTGTTTTCCAAGACAGTTTTATAATGATGCTCATTCTCGTCTGTCATGACATCTTTGGCAACGTAGTAAATGAAAAACATGGTCGCCGACATCAAGATAAGTAACATCAGGATAATCCAACGTGTCAGTCGTTTGGCGAAGGTTTTTTTGCGTTTGAACATTTTTTCAATTAGTTTTGGCGATAATGGGAGACGGAAAAAACTAAGTTACCAAGGACTTCCGTTATCGAATTAACACCTTTTTGCCGTTGACGATATAGATACCCTTTGTGGGATGGCTCACTTTCCTTCCCTGTAGGTCGTAGAAGGTATTGTCTTTCGGTTGTTCATCAATGGTTCTCACGCCCGTAGGTGTCTCAATCATCCGAATGATAGCTTTTGCCCTCATACCATATTCCTTGAGGTTGAAAAAGGCACGCATTCCCCTGATGTTTCCGCCACTGATTTCTGGATAGTAAAGAGCGTTGTTGGTTCCAAGGAACAGCACGTTTTGGTTTCCGTTGTCTAATGGCGTTGGATTGATTGCTGGGATAAATTCCGCTTGGGCGGTCTTGATGGTCATTTTTTGCGACGAAATGGTAACGCCTGTGAATGATGGATCCTTCACGTCATTCTTTACGTAAATCAGGTAGGGCCAACCAGCGAATATTCCGTATTCGTTTACTTTCTCAAACTCAAAGATGACATCCTCTCCCTCTAAATGTGAACCGTTCAACGTAGCCAATTCTGCGTCTTCCCCAAACGTCTCCTCGAAAGTTTGGCGGTCTACGTCAAATGGCAGCGAAAGCGTGTTGTACATCCCCTTGATGATGGAACGCTTTAATCTCACGTCACACGTCTTGCCGTCGTATTCAGCAATGGTTGCGCTGTTATCGACGTTCTCGTCAAGTGTGATGTTGTCGTATATCTCTTGCGCTTGTGCTCCCGTTATCGTGAGCATGGCAAATAGCAGGGTCAATAGAATCATTTTTTTCATGATATTTTCGGTTTGGTTATCATTTGCAAAGATACAAAAAAAATATGAAAGTCGTGCGTGTTTGACAGATATTCTTACGAATTTTCCAAATTTGTGGATAGTTATCTTCTTGTGAACTTTGTTCATCAGGAAAACAATGTACTTTTTTAGTTTTGTGTCATAAGTTTCATGTTTCATTGTTTCAATAAGGGGGTTCCCATTATATAGCATTGAAAATCGTTATTGTAAAGATGGAAATAATAATAAATTATAAGGAATAATATTTTATATTAATATATTATTATAATAATATATTAATATATTAATATAATTATATATACACACTCTTTTTAGATTAGTTGAAGATGCTTAATGAAACAATGAAACATGCAACATTTGCAACATTTTGTCTTTATAATGCATGACATTTGCACCACGTAAATATGGTGTTTATGTCTCGTAAATATGGTGTTTAGAGGGCGCAAATATGGTGTTTTTGCGCGGTAAAAAAAACGGCATTGGCGCTCCGATGAGACCAATGCCGCTTGTGAATGATGGAAATCGCCGTTTAGCGATTGATGAATTTCTTGCCGTTCTTGATGAGAAGTCCCTTTGTTGTAGGAGCTACGCGTTGACCTGCGAGGTTGTAAACAGGAGCATTGATGTCCTCGGTCTCGCTGGTGAAGTTGCGTACAGAAGTATCGTCGCTGAACCAACGTGGGTCACCAGTCTTGGCAGCTACTTGAGCCTCACCAGTTGGAGTGAAGTCACCATTGGCAGCATCCTTGAATGCTGGGTCGGTGGTGAGAGCGGTGCCTGTTCCGTCGTACTCTCCAGTATCTTCAGGAGCACCGTTGAACCAATAGGTGTTGTTAGCGAAGGTAGCGGTAGCTTGGTTAGCACGACCACCGAGATAACGACGGGCGATTTGTGCATTACCACAATCAACGAAGATGTTGTTGGTCATCTTCCAGTAAGAAGTGTTACGTCCTGCAAATCCACTATAGTTACCCCATTGACCTTCCTTGGCAATGTTATAGAACGTACAATTCTCGTAATTGATGCTATTGCTCTCGAAGCCAGCACGGTCGCAACGTCCAGAGTTGTTGTAACGAACGAAGTAGTCTTGGTCAGCACCCTTGCTATAAACTGTAGAATTCTTGATGCTCAAGTTGTTAGCAAAACCTTGTGCGAAGAAGATAGCGGTCTTCTTGCTGCTTGCGTTGAGCGAGATAATGCTGTTGTCGATAAGCATGTTAGCCACGCAATACTTCACGTTGTTATCGTTGATGATTTGCTGAGCATTGTTGATGGTACAGTTGATGATGTTCACGTTGTTGATGATATAGTAACCACCTTCAGCGTTGATGCTACCAGCGATAGGTGACTCGTTGAGCGTAATCACTGCATCAGAAGCTGCACTTGCGTCAATGTCGAGGTTCTTCAACGTGATGTCGGTGTTAGGAGCGAAAGCTGCGCCAGCCTCCATCTTAATCTTCGCTGTTCCACCGTCGGGAGCGGCAATCGTCAAGTTAGCCTTGGTGATAGGAGCACTCATGGTGTATTCCTCACCAGCGTTCAAGTTAACGATGGTTGCGCCATCCACGGGAGTGGTAGCCTCCACGAGAGCGTTTAAGTCGTTGCCTGCAGGTTGGTCATCACCCGTCTTGAACTCAAATCCACCGAATCCCACTTGTGAACTGTCTTGGAAGAGCCAGTAGCTCTTTCCGCCTTCCACCTTGAATGTAATCCAACCCCAGAAAGCTTGGTTACCAGTTGAGAGCACATACTTGCGGAGTTCTGCGTTTTCATCGCATTTTGCTTTCTCCTCAGCCAATTTCTCTTCCGAATAGGCTGGTTCGGTTCCAGCAGCAGCTGCATCGGCGTTAGCTTGGAGCATTCTGAAATAACTGCTGTAGATGTAATCCGTGTGAATAGAGTCAATCTGCTCAGGGGTGAAGAAAATCTGATATTGCTCATAGATGGGATTACCTTGGTTGTCCAATTTCTGCTCACCCGTTTCAGGATCAATGGCTGGAGTGGTGTAGTTGGCACGCTTTCCATTCACATATCCTTCGGCGGTAAGTTGAACGGCTTGCTTGGTTACGTCGTCAATCACGTAAGTATTACGGTTACCTTTGTTAGCCCAAACCTGCACCTTCAGCGTTCCGTCTACCTTCGGAGTAAACTTGTAGTACAAACCTACGAGAGGCATGGTTTGCATACCTGGCTTGTAGAGTTCATACTGTGCCCTGTAAGTGCCTGTAGGAGCATCATCGCGATAAACTTCCTCACAGAACATCTTCACGTAAGGATTACCCGTACCCATCACGAAATAGAGTTTCGTACCCTCGGGGTCGTTGATGTCGGTCTTGTTGTTTCCGTTCTTCCAAGCGATGGAATTCCAAGAACCAACAGAAGCGATTTCGTAGGTGTGGTCTGCTTCGCTGATTAACGTGCCAGGAACGAGATCTTGACCAATGTTTGCAGTTGGATCCTCAGGGTCCACTTTGTTGGCAATCGTAGCGCCACCTACAGCCTCCAAAGTCATGTTGGCGGTGTTGACGGTAACGATAGACTTACCATCGGCAACGTTCGTGGCATTGCCACTCTCGTCAACGATGTTTGCGAATTCTGGAGCCAATGTAATTGTCCCATCAGCAGAAACGTTGATGGGCTTGTAGCTCTCTGTTTGTGCGGTAACACTCATGGATACAAGTGTAACGGCAATTAGCGTAAAAATTTTTCTCATACTGAATAAATTTGTTGTTAGTAAATGGTTTATTATGTTTTTTTTGAAAAATTTCTCAAAGTTAGTAATTCCCAAAGAAAAAATGTTAACTTATTATATATGTTTAAAATTTATTAACTTACTGAATCCCAAAATCTTGTTGTTGTCGCTGCACTTCTTCCAATGTTTCCTTGAGTGAAGAGGCAGAGGCAGGAGTGTTGGATTTCTGGGGTATGGAAGACGAAATGGGCTTCGTTGGAAGAGGAGAGGATATGTCTTTGTAGCACAACTTCATATCGTATGGAATGGATTGAATCTCCAACGTATCGGCCGCTGGAGCGTATGTGCCTTCAAATGTAGGACGGGCGATGATGCGAATGGTACCTGCCTTGTGGGTGGAACGAACCAATATAGGTGCGCTTCCCCATTCCACGATGCGAGGATTTGCCATGATGTTGCCGTCGTCAATGATGGCTCCTTCACCCTCGACGGTGAACGAAACGTTCTCCGTCGCATTGCGACGAACATTGCCATTGTCGTCGGTGATTTCGGCTACCACCACAATGAAATCGCTACCGTCAGCTACGAGATTTTTGCCCATTTCATCGGCATAAAGTCGGATGTGAGTACTCCTCCGTGAAGGCATTTTCTTCTCTGAACAAACCACTTTTCCGTCGACAATTCCCTCGGCGAGAAGCGAAACTTTCTCCCAATTTCTTTTTGTGTAACTCCACGAACGGGCTTGCCAAAAGTCCCAAAATCCCTTGAAAACAACGGGTACGTTAGGCGTTCCTTCCACTTCGTGCTTCACGGGTAAGGTAGCCACTTTCTCTCCATCGAAAGCCGTGAGACGCACACTATCGCAATTGCTGAAGATAGTGACGTCCGACTCAGAATATTGAGTCATCTCATTGGCTATGAATACCATATAAGGTTGGGAGATTTGCGAACGAAACATCTCAAATGCATATTTCTTTTGACGGAAAGCATCATAGATACCACCCAAATACGCATCGGGATGATAGCCACGTTGATGGTCGAACGGATGCCATTGACAACCGCCAATGAATTGTCGTTGACCACGATACATCATGCCGTATGTGTCAGCCAACGACAAGGCAGCCGTTAGCATCGCTTTTTCTCCCCAAGCTCGATTTGCACGATTAATGGCATTGTGCGCATACCAATCGTCAACATATTCGCCCCATTCGCGAGTGAAGATACATTTGTCGGTGTCAAGTGTGTTCTTACCGATATTGTCTGCCCAATCATAAAGCACATCGTAATTGTCCTTCACACCCTCGGAATTCATGTCTGCCGCCGCTACAGGACGACCAGGGAAGGGAAACTCTTCTTTCGTGATTTGTAGGGCTTGCAAGGCGAAATCTTTCGGGTATCGTGTCTCGTTGAGAATAGGTTCCCACATCAATACACAAGGATGATTTCGGTCTCTACGGATAATCTCACGGGTGTTTTGATGAACCATCTCGCCCCATTGTGGGTCTTTATTCCAATATTGCCAACCTAGAGTGGGAACGATGATGAAAAGTCCTAATTCGTCGCAAGCATCCATAAACGACGGGTCTTGTGGATAATGAGCAGCACGGATAATCGTCATACCCGCATCTTTCAATCGCTTGGCGTCGCGCCATTGTTGACTATTAGGAAGGGCATTTCCCACGTAAGCAAAGTCTTGATGACGATTGCCACCAATCAACTGATGATAAGGTTTGCCGTTCAACCAGAAACCATCCTTACCGCGAAACTCCGCTTGTCGAATGCCCATGTGCAAATAACCACCGTCTACTACTTGCTTAGCTTGCAACACCTGTATTTCCACTCGATAGAGATATGGTTCTTCTGGCGACCAAAGACGAGGAGACTTGATGGATGACTGGAGTTTGAAAACAGATGAAGAAGTCGTAGGCTTCGTTTGTTTCATCGTTTTGATAACCTTTCCATCCGCATCCTTGATACGTACCATCACGGTTGTTGGCGTTGCTTTCACACGTTCGTTTTGATGGAGAGAAAGCCTTTCAATATCCACGTCTACGAAAACATCAGCCGATTTTTCAGAGATATGGTCGTAATGGAGAAAGACACCTCCGCCAGCCACTTGATTTTTCTCTATCGCATCAGAGATATGAACAGGCGACTTTCCTATGAGCCAAACGTCACGATACATACCACCATGATAGGCGAAATCGAGTGCCGTTTGCTTCTTTCCAGGAGGATAATTCTTGTCGTCGCTATTGTCTGCCATGACCGCTATCATACAATCATCGCCAGCCTTCAAACCCAATTCAGAGAGGTTGATGGTAATGGGAAGATAACCGCCTAAATGTTCCTTGATAAGTTGACCGTTGACAAACACTTTCTGCTTGCCCATGATAGCCTCGAAATGAACAGACACCCACTTACCTACCATATCGGAAGGAATGGTGAAATGCTTACGATACCAGCAAATACCTTGGTAATTGCGACACCCACTTGCTGCGGCTGGTTCCAATTGAACTGAATGGGGCGCACACACCACTTGCCAATGGGAGTCGTCGATATGGGTAGATGCACCATTCGCTACATCTCCCAAATGGAAACGCCATCCTTCATTGAAATTGTAAATGACACGACCGCAATCGGGTAGGGGATAAAAGCCTGCAACAGACGTTGGTTGTGCCAAGGCTGACATCGTCGTAAGGCAATAAAGACCAATGACGAGGAAAATATTTTTGTACATTCTCATACGAAACAATGAATTTACGGGATTAACTCAACATGCTTTACCCTTTGTCTGCGCCATGTGTACACCACGTGAATATGTCCGTCGCGACTTTGGATGATGGAAGGATAAGAATACTGAAGGATAGGACTGTCTTCCAGGGTAATCCAATGATTCCAATGTATGCCGTCCTGACTTCGCATGATGGAGAGTGGCGTTCTCGCACCTTTCTCCTTATCGGGTTCAATAGGCCAGTCGTTGCAAATCAATGCATACGAGCCATCTTGCAAGTTGACCGCATCAATACCGCTATTGTTGTTGGGCGTATCGATAAACGTTAGTTTGCTCCACGTCTCTCCATTATCGTTGCTATACGTAACGCCAATATGACGACTACGCGTACGACATAGAGCCTCTAACCTGCCATCAGGCAAGACGATGATACTGGGTTGAATGGCCTTGATACCTTGTTCTGCATCAACATAAGCCGTGCGTTTCCATGTCTTTCCCAAATCGTCGCTATATTCGAAATAGAGTTTCCATCCATCGCGCTCATCGCTGGTAGGCGAAATCAGACGACCTTTGTTGAGAATAGGCTTGTTCTTGATGGGACCATAAATCGTATCGGGCAATTGTTCTCGCTTTCCCCAAGTCTTTCCGCCATCTTTCGAACGAACCAACCAACCTTTCCATTTGGCTACATTGACACCAATCTTGAAATAGATACGAAGTTCGCCGTCAGGCATTTCATAAATCACGGGATTCCAACACGCTTCTCGATAGTCAGGCGAGAATACGCCATCTGCTACCATTTGTGGGGGAGTCCAATCGGTCTTTCCTTTCAACTTCCTGCTAACCCAAATGCATACGTCGGGATTGCGTTCTTTCGTTCCACCGAAGTAAGTAGCAACCAAGTCGCCTTTCTTCGTTTCTACGATGCTGGCAGAATGACATTCGGGGAATGATGCTCGCTTGTAGAGGAATTCATCTACCACCACTTGAGGACCACGTTGTGGAAGTGTTTCCTCGAAATCGTATTTACCAGAACCAATTTCCTTGACAATGTTGTTGGGAAGATGAATCGTGGCAGAGGTATTTGCGGGAATTTCCACGTGCCAATGAAGTTTTCCTTTCGCTTTCTTCCAACGACTTACGATTTGACCATAGATAGATTGATATGACGCATCAATGTCGTCTATCTCGTCAACGGTGAAGTCGGGCTTCATCGTAATATGCTTGAAACCATTCTCGGATGATTGGATACCCGCAACATCTTCGTAAATCCATGAAAGCAAATCACCTAACAACATGACATGGTTGCCACTATTCATCTTCGGACTTGCCGTATCGCCATTCCACAATTCCCAGATAGTCGTGGCACCATGTTCAGTCATATATCCCCAACTTGGATATTTCTTGTTGGTTGCCAACAACCAAGCAACGTCTGAACGTCCCATGTCAGTAAGAGCGTGCATCAGCCAACCAATGCCAATCACACCACATGTTACTGTACCAAGGTTTTGTGAGATAATGGCTTTTACGATTTGTTTTTCCACTTCATGCTTCACATATTCGTCATCAATCATACCGAAATAATACGGCAATAGATTGGCTGTAACGGTATTGTTTCCGTAGAATGTACTATCGGGATAAAGTATGTGCCCTGGAACCGTTGTTGTTCCTTTTTTGACGGTAAGGAATTTCTTGTTGAAAGCATCTTTGCTGATTTGTGCTTCATGCTCAAACCATTTCGCATTTTCATGGAGATTTTGTGCTTTCGCATAAGTGCTCATCATCTGGCAAATATAGAAATAATAAGCCGTAGAGATGAGAGTTCCATCCGTAATTCGGGCGGGATCCTCACTATGAATCAGTTCTTCCCTTTCAGGTGGGACACACCAATCACCATATCTGTCTTTCTCAATCAATCCGTTTTTCTGGTATTGGTATTTCAGATGCTCCAACCATCGCTTGACGTTGGGATAATACTTTTGCATGGGAGTTTCGTCGCCATAATGCTTCATCAACATATCGAGTGAGAAAGGCAAGGCGGCTGGCCATGTGACATTATCTGAATAGTAATTCCAGAATGCAGGAGCCACGTCGGGAATACAACCATCTTCACGTTGTGCTTCCGTAATATCGCGAACCCACTTTGTATAGAGGGCATTGTTGTCGTAGATGAAAGCCTCTCCGTAACAACCTCTTGTGCGGTCGCCCAACCACGGTTGACGTTCGTCACGTTGAGGACAATCAACGGGCATTCCCTTGTAATTGCTCAATACGCCCCAAACGGCGTTATGATACACCTTATTTAATATCGTGTCGGTAGAAACGAAATGTCCCGTTTCCGCCATCTCATCACTCACCACTTCGCCGATAAAGTCCTCTATCTTTGCATTGGCCAATCCCGAAATCTCCGCATAACGGAAACCATGATAAACAAATGTCGGGTGCCACCACAAACCTTGTTCTTTGCCATTGGCGAAATATCGGTCGGTACTTTGTGCATGTCTGAAATTCTCCACCCATATATTGCCAGTACTATCCAAACGTTCTGCATAACGGATAACGATGGAATCGCCTTGTTGGAGATTTGCAATACGAACATTCAACCAACCAGCCATGTTTTGTCCCATGTCGAGCACCAACTTTCCGTCTTTGCGTGTAAGGCTCTTCGGTTCTAATTGACAAATCACTTTCATGTTGGGAGCCATGGCGCCACGTAGTGTTCCTAATGGGATAGCCGTACGCTCTGCATTCATCCATTGTGAATCGTCGAATCCGATGTTTGTCCAGTTGGAGAATTCCTTGTTGGCATCATACGTCTCACCATCGTATTCATTGTTGGAACGAATGGCTCCATCAGGAGAAAGTTTCCATTTCTCGTCAGAGGAAATGGTTTTCTTGGAACCATCCGTAAATTCCACGATAAGATTCAGACGCAAGGTGGGATAACCGAAACGCGTAATCTTATAAGGCTTCTTGTCTTGTTGCATGGTATAATATCTACCATTTCCCAAGATGACACCAATGGCATTATTCTTGTCGAGCAACTGGGTTACGTCGAAGGCATTGTATAACACCGTACGACGGTAATCGGTAGGAGCGGGAGCCAAAACTTGGTCGCCAATACGTTTTCCGTTGATGAACGCCTCGTACATTCCCAAACCACAGATGTATAATGTAGCCTTGGCAATTTGCTTGTCCAATTCAAATTCCTTGCGGAGATAACGAGCGGATAGTCTGCTATGTTCTGTTTCCTCATCCCAAGACATCTTACGGTCTAAGCCAATCCATCTGCCTTGCCAATCAGCTTCATACAACAAACCGACGTTCCACATCGCCACGTCGCTCCAATCACTATCACCCTTGTTGGTGGAAACCTTCACGCGCCAATAACAACGAGTATTGCTTCGTAATGGCTTGCCTTGATACGAAATCCATTGCGATTGGTCGGTGTCAACAATACTTTCCCACAAATCTCCATCAAGAGCTTGTGCTTTTTCAGGAGTTGAAGAAACGATGAGATGATAACAGGTTTGCTTGACATCATTGGTGTTCGTCTCGATTCGCCAACCCAATCTTGGAGTTGGTGTGTCTATGCTCATCGGATTTACCAACCTCTCTGTTCTGAGGTCAGTAACGTTGATTTGCAATGTTTTTTTCTTATTTGCTGAAGTGATGGTGAGTGAAACCAGACTCAGCAAAATGATGAATATACGTGTCTTTACCATTTTTCTTCTAATTGTATTGCTTGTTTATCCAAGTAGTTTTTATCGCTATCTACGGCTATCAGAACTCGGTCGCTTTCGCGAAGATATGCTCCATCAAACGTAAATTCGCAGACCTTATTGTCGTATTCACCCACGTAATTCAAAACACCATCTTTAGGGTTCATAAACCATATATTCTTTTTCTTACCGGATATCTTTGTGAGGTCTATTTGCATGGGTTTTCCGCTATAGTTGTAAACCAACAAATAATCGCTTCCACGAGTGGCAATGATGCGATCATAACGTTCGCCATTCTGACCTACAATGATGCTTTGGTCTCCTATTCGTTCAGTAAACGGAAACGCGAGCATCAACCATTTCAGGTATTTCATTTGTTGATACCCTGGGTCTTTCATCGCATCCCACCATGGTTTTTCCGCACCAAATGAAGCCAATACACCAGGACGCATGAATTGCATGATGCTATTATGACCATACGTATGACCGAAGCAACCAGCAAACACCGCCCAATAAGCATAGCGACGTACGTCATAATCTTGCCATCGGGGAACAGAGAAATTATGCAAGCCTTGTGGAATGTCCTCGTAAGAAGGTTCACCATCAATTACGGGTTTGATGGGTGATTTCTCAAAACTCATATCAACATAACGCCAGTTGTCTTCTTCTGTATTGTCCTTAATGGTATAGTCGCCATCTCCATTACGTTGACCATATCGACGATGACCACTTTGGAACATGTTGAAATCCAACCACTCGCGGTCATTATACCACCATGCGCTGGTTGTTCTTCCACGTGGATGGAAGGTCATGATATGATTAGGGTCAACCTTCTTGATGGCTCTTGCCAACGCATCCCATGAAGCAGTACCTTTATCTCCCATGATATCTCCGCCAATCATCCAGATGATGTTGGGCTTATTTTTGTATCGTTCTCCTAAAAACTTGCCATACATCGTCGCTTTCTTTTCATCCATTTTATTGATTTGCGAACCCCAGATGCAATCCATGGCGATGTAAATACCGTTGGAAGCAGCCATATCCACGATATAATCTAAGTGTTCCCAATAACCGTAAGTACCTGGTTTGGTGAATTTGGTAAAGTCAAAACTTTCATCGTTGGCTTGTTGGCCATATATATTATAGGTGGGAATGGCGTTGAGCACTTGTATTTGTTCTACGTTATAACCCTCCTCACGCTCGCGAGTCAAGTAAAATTCCACTTCGTCTCGATTAAGACGTTCAGGAAGAAGCCATGAAGTGTTTCCCATCCAAAAGAAAGGTGTTCCGTTCTCGTGAATGAGATAACGATGATTGTCGGAAACCTTGAGTTTCCCGTTGTCCCAAGGTTTATAAACTTTAGCGGCTTGAAGAGTTACCGTAAATATCGTAAGTGCGACGATGAATAATGTTCTTTTCATATTTATCTGATTTGTTATTTTGCTTGTAAAGTGATGGCTTGCCCTTTGTGGGTATTCATTTCATATTCGTAATATCCATTCTTCTTAGAGGCTTTCATGCCTTTTCCTTTGAGTGCAACGGAAGAACGAACTCGTAATGTTTCACCACATAACGAATTAAATGTGGCACTTTTGACCTTTCCGTTTTCCCATGAAATATTAACTTCAAATCCTCCACGAGCTCTCATTCCTTTTATGCTTCCACTTTTCCATGCGTCAGGTAAAGCGGGAAGAAGGTGGATGGCTCCATCGTGACTTTGCATCAGCATTTCCGCAATACCAGCCGTACACCCGAAGTTTCCGTCTATTTGGAATGGAGGATGGGCATCAAAGAGATTGGGATATGTTCCTCCCTTTTTCTTTTCGTTTCTTACTAATGATAATTGATCGCCAATGAGTTTCAAAGCGTGGTTCCCATCTAACAAACGAGCCCAAAGACAAACTTTCCATCCCATGCTCCATCCCGTGGAAGGATCGCCACGATGAATAAGAGAAGTCTTGGCGGCTTCAGCAAATTTTGGAGTCGTTAGTGGCGAAATCTGATTGCTTGGGTAAAGGGCATAGAGATGTGAGACATGACGGTGTTTATCATCGGGATTGTCCCAATCGTCAAGCCATTCTTGTAATTGTCCCCATCTTCCGATTTGCAAAGGGGGAAGTCCTGCTAACTTCTCTTTCAAACTATCCGCGAGTGTGGTTGTCTCTTGAAGAATGTTTCCTGCTTCTATGACGTGTGTGAAAAGGTCTCGAATCAGTTCATTATCCATCGTCACTCCTGCCGCGGTAGTAGATTGGTATGGATGTTGGTTTTCTGGTGAAAGACTCGGACAAATCAACCAATAATTCTTTTCAGGATGTTTCACCATGATTTGGTTCAAGAAACGAGCGGCTCCTATCATGATAGGATAGACATTACGTAAGAAAGCAATATCTTTTGTATATAACCAATGTTCCCAAAGGTGTTGACACATCCATGCTGCACCCGTTGGCCATAATCCCGAAGGTGCTTTGTCGATGGCTCCCGTTACGCGCCAAATATCGGTGTTATGGTGGAGCACCCAACCATCAGCTCCATACATGATACGAGCCGTTTCATGTCCTGTTTCGCTAATGTCCTTGATAAGAGAAAACAATGGCTCGTTCAAGTCAGAAAGATTGGTTATTTCAGATGGCCAATAATTCATTTCCAAATTGATGTTCGTCGTATATTTGGAATCCCAATTGGGAAACATCTTGTCGTTCCATATACCTTGTAGAGTGGGAGGTTGATTTCCTTTTTGTGAAGAACAGATAAGCAAGTATCTTCCGAATTGGAAATATGTCTCTACCAAATGAATATCTTCGTTTTCTTTGAAGTGTTCCACTCGTTTGTCTGTGGTTAGTCTTTCATATTTGTCGGGTCCTAAATCGAGCGTCACTCGGTCATAGAAAGAAAGATAGTAATCCGCGTGTTCTTTCTTCATCGTCGCATATTCCTTGTTCAATGCCTTTCGTAGAATGCTTTCTGATTTCACGGTATCGTTTCCACTGATGTCATTATAATGAACGAAATTCGTGGCTATTGAAATATAGAGGATAGCTTCATCCGCATGAGCAATGGATAAGACACCTTCACGGTTTTCCATCTGTCCTCCAATCAATTTTGCTGTTACCCTACCCGTGAAATTCACTTTTCCTTTAAGACCTTCATGGTTTGATGATGTTCCACTTAACAAGATTTCATCTCCTTCGCTTTTGATGTTAACATCTTGGTGAGGAGATGTGAGTTGTGCATTAAAGGTAATCATACCTTTCTTGCTGGCGGTCAACCTCACGGTAATAACATTGCTACTGAAAGAAGAAATGTATTCGCGTTGGTATTGTACACCGTTAATCGTGTATCTGGTAATCGCCCTTGCTGAGTCGATTGACAATTCACGGTAATAATTGGTGTAGTTACCTATTCCAGGGAAATTGATATACAAATCCCCAAACGGTTGAAACGGCATTCCATGATTGGTCTTACTTTGTACGTGAGCGGTAGCCATGTTTTGTGCTTCCTTGTATTTCCCTTCCCAAACCAACTGACGTACTTTAGGAAGATACTCCAAGGCTTCTGGATTGGCATTGTTGTTGGGTTGTCCTGCCCAAATAGTTTCTTCGTTCAGTTGTAATCTATCAGAGAAAACATTGCCATAAACCATAGCACCGAGTCTTCCGTTTCCAATAGGCAATGCTTCATTCCAATATTGTGCAGGTTGGTCGTACCATAATATATGTGGAGCAGATAGAACCGATAGAGATGGTAGTACGAATAAAGCTATGATAATCGCTATTTTTCTATATGTTATTTTCATGGTTGTTTGGGATTGAATCGTAATGTGTTTTCGTCTTCAATAGTAATCTTGGTTTCATCGAGTTGCGTTTGATCAAGTGAAAAGTTTTTGATGAAACATTCATAAACGGCATTTCTTTTGTTAATGCCAAAATCATGACGTTCATTGAGCAAATGAATATTGGATACTTCATCAGTTTTTCCATAAAAACCATAGATACGTTGTAAATAGGGATATTCCAATTCGGGCGTCGTACTTGTCCAATCGCCGCCATCACTAACTATCATCATGGGCTTGGGAGCAAATATAGCAGCAAGTTCGGCATTGCATGTGCCACCGCCAGCCAATTGAATAGGTTTCCCGCTTTCGCACGGACAACCACCATCAAACCATGATGACATGCTGACGACTGGACAACTTACCGTAAATCGGTCGTCTAACACGGAGAGTAAGACCGTTTGAGTACCTCCTCCCGAACCGCCATTCACGCCAATTCGCGTCTTGTCAACATCTTTTCGATTATACATCCAATCGAGAATGCGAATTCCGTTGAGAATTTGCATGACATGAGCCTCGCTGGTTTGATGGGCTTCCTTACCTACTTCATCTTCTGATTCTCCCCATCCCCATAAGTCGTAATCTACACAGATAGCTCCCATTCGTGCCAACGTGCCTAATCGGAGTTGTTGAACCTTTCCATAACGTCCATCGGTGAAATGTCCGTTAGGACAAATAATCAAGGGATATTTCCCTTTGAATGCTTTCTTAATCTTATTGTTGTTTGGAGCGTAAATACTTCCCTTTACCGTATGACCATTTACGGTTTTCATACAGAAGTTTTGTACTGTATAACCATCGTGTTTGCGTAGTTTCGTTACCTGCGGTGTTTCTTTGGAACATTGCGCCAATAATGGCGTAATACCCAAACGTTCTTTCACTTCCTTCTTCAAGATTGCCTTACGTTTCTCCCATGCTTGTTGGTTGTCATAAAGTGAGGAGAGATAAGCTATTAATTTCTTTCCGTCTTCGGGTTGCCTACGAGGATATTCGTATGGCTTGATTTTCCAGATGTTCTTTTCTTGGTAAACGGGTTTGAAATCAAACGGAGAGAGAACGTTGGTCAACGATTCTTCTACGGAATAGGGACGAATGCGAAAGTCTGCATATTTGATTGACAACCCCGTGGTGTCTACGTTGTATTTCAGTCGAATGCTAAATCGTTTCTCAATGTCTTGAAGCACATCGCTCAATGAACGAGTGAATTGTGTTTCAAAGGTTTGTGCTGAAGCACCTATTGCAAGAAACGATAAAGCGAATAGAATCTTTTTTCTCATATTATATTCCATGTCAATGTTCCGAGATTTTTCCTACTGGCAACCAACTTGCCGTCAACAAACAACAACAATCCTGTTCCTTGATGATAGCGTTGTCCGTCTTCATCCCAAATAATGGTCAATACATGACCATGGTAGTTCACGCCATCTAAGCAGAAATACTTCCATTTTCCTTCGGGCAATAAGGGATTAATGATAATCTTGTCGTCTGCTTGTGGGCGCAATCCCACGATTCCCGTGATGATAAGGTCGTTGAATGTACTATGATTATAATACCTGCTTCGTTCACGGTCGCCCATCAACCATGCTCCATTGGTTTCATCTAAGTATTCTCCAATATACGGTTTCCCACGATGATGTTGGGATTGCACGTAGAGTCCCATTTGCTTATAGAATGAAGAATGAAGAATGAAGAATGAAGAATCTGCTAACTGAGACATTGATGCGCCAGCCAATTCTTCATTCTTCATTCTACATTCTTCATTTAAATAATTGCTCAACGCTGTGAGTGTTTGTGAGGTGGCGAAAGGCCAGATAGCACCATCCCATTCGCATTTACCAACGCCATGTGAACGGAATTCAGGATGCCTGCGTTCGGCGGTCGTTAATCCGTAAGGTGCAGAGAATCCCTTTTCATCGGTAAGTTGTTGCCATGCAACATCATACTTCTTGTCGCTTGGAAGGTTAAAATACCAAGGAATATAACCAATGGCTTCCCTAACAGATGCGGAAGAGTCGCCACGCATAGTTTCAAAGAACTGATGTTCCTCGTTCCATAATTTGTTTTCAACGAGATTCCGCAAAGTATCGGCTTTCAAGCGATAAGTGTTCTCTATATCGGTCTCACCTGTTAGGTGGTTCATGAATGAAAGTGCTTGAGCATTACCATACATATAACTGTTGATAGTAGGACGAGCATATTGCTTTTTCCTACCGCCACTAATGCTCTCTTCCATACCGTCTTGTACGTCGCCTTGCCAATACAAACCATTTGGAAGACGGTTGGTAGTTTCCCAACGTGCATATTCCTCTTCCAAACGGGGTTTAATTCCCAATAGGAAGTTGGTATTCCTTAATACTTTCCATGCTTCCAAGATGGCGGCAGGATTCCAAGAACTGAATTTGTTCATCTTCGTCATGGCTTGTCCGTCGTTTCCATAATACCAAGTACGAAGGATTTGGTGCAAGTATGTAGTATCTCTCAACCAACGACTTTCCATTACATGATGCCCAATGGCGCAAGCAATGAGATTATAACGGTCGGCATACGAGCGTTGAACGAGGAATTCAGTCATTCCATATCCTACAGGTGTGCGCTTGATGTGCTTCCTGAGTGTCCACCAACGATAGTAATACATTTCCTCAAAATCCTTTTGCGGACAATCGAAGAGTGGGATGTTCTTGCTTAACCATTCTGAAGATTGCGCATTTGGAATCGTTGTCACGATGCTTTCGTCTTCCATCGTGTTGAACTTTTCCGCATAATGGGCGTAGTCATCGTATTTCAAGATGGTAGATGTACTATCTGCGTCGAGTGAACGAGTGATGACGTTTGCGAGAAGATAGGTTGCGGTGTTGTCTCTTTCATCCGCACGTTCCATATCAAAATCTTGGTCGGCAGGAGTGTTGATGTCTGGCTTGTCGAAAAGTGCACCCGTTCGGAATACGATACGCGATATGCTTTCCACAGGTGTGTCGAATTGTCGTTCGCATGCTTTCTTACCGTTGAGATAATACGTTGCACGATGCAAGTCAACCGACAATCTTGCTTTGATATGATAATCCGTCGCTTTGTCGTAATGCTTGAGCAAAGTTCCGTATCTTGCTCCTCCCTTAACGCGAATGGTACTTGTAGAATCCACTACGATACGAGAACAAACCGTTCCTTGG
>JAEEGL012461003.1_pt1 | contig 25034 bp, 15 predicted proteins | sample 9134231 | NCBI WGS metagenome assembly JAEEGL01 (sample SAMN16246548, study PRJNA631951) | gut metagenome | biome: gut microbiome; feature: rumen; material: fiber-attached | host: Bos | place: Iran: Karaj | collected 2018-10 | reverse complement strand
GAGAAGGACGAGCCAAGGATAGTGATGACCGTACGCAAGAATCGGTATTGAAAATGTTGGCAATGGGTGGGAAAGGTAATTTTGCCGAACAACTTTCCGACTTGAACATCGTGCCACTGACTATTAGTTATGAATTTGACCCCTGTGATTATCTGAAGGCGAAGGAATTCCAGCAAAAACGGGATAATCCACGTTACAAGAAAAGCAGACAAGACGACCTTGACAATATGCGTGTGGGAATCTTCGGCTTCAAAGGTCATGTGCATTATCATTGTGCGGCTCCCGTGAATACATTCATGAACGAATTGTCAGCCCAAAACTTACCGAAGAATGATTTTTATCGCGCTTTGGCAGAGCAAATAGATAAGCAGATTCATTCTCATTATCGCATTTATCCCAACAATTACATCGCTCTTGACAAATTAAATGGCAATCAGGAATATGCCACTCACTATACGCAGGAAGATAAAATACGTTTCGAGAAATATCTTGCTGGTCAATTGGCAAAGATTGACTTGCCCAATAAGGATGATGAATATCTCATGGAACGAATGCTAACCATGTACGCAAATCCTTTGAGAAACTGGTTGAAAGTAAAAGGAGAATAAGATGACGACAAAAAGGTTTTTCTTGAAAGGCAGTATGGCAAATCTTCTTTTGCCAGTCTTCATGATGGTCTTTTTGTCTTTTCTTTCTTCATGTAAGTTCAATCAATACGAGACGGGTGATGGAACGTATAGTTATTTACGTGCGGACTTTGTGGAAATACATACTGTCGACTCACAAAAGGTTGATTATTTCATTAATGACGAAGGTGAAAAACTAAGCTTTCCCAATCCTTACTCCGTGAAATGGGCAGAAAAGATAGACACGCTTTATCGTGCTTTGCTTTATTATAATCGCAAACCTGATGGAATAGAACCTGTAAATATCCAGCGAGTGCATGTCTTTTTCCCCTTATTGGCGGATAGCGTGAAAAATCCCAAGACCGACCCTGTTACGTTAGAAAGTGTCTGGACGAGTGATTGCCAACGAACTTTCGCTCTCAACGACCATCAAGGAGCGCGTTATCTAAACGTTTCCTTTGCGGTCAAGACTGGTCAACATGATGAAAAACTCGTTCAGTCAATCGGCGTGATGGGCGAAAGCCGACAAGATACCTTGATGCTTACCCTCCTTCATGATCAAGGTGGAATCCCCGAATATTATAGTTCACATATCTATGTCAGTATTCCGTTGCTTTCATTCAAGGAAGGTAGTTCGGAAAACAACTTTTCTTCTGTCACGTTCTCCGTCAATACTTATCAGGGAATAGTGGTGAAATCGTATTGATGGTTTTAAATCCTTTTCGATAATTGCTCTAACATGTCTTTCGTCATGGAAGAAATGTCGTATTTAGGTTGCCAATCCCACTCGGCGCGTGCGGCTGAATCATCCAATCGATTAGGCCAAGAATCAGCGATGGCTTGTTTCATGGGATCAACATCGTATTCCATTTCAAAGTCAGGACATAGCTTCTTGATTTCCTCGAATATGATTTGTGGGTCAAAACTCATGGAAGCAACGTTGAAACCATTACGATGAATCAGGCGAGTGGGGTCTGCTTCCATCAAGGATATGGCTGCATGCAGGGCATCAGGCATATACATCATATCCATGAATGTGCCTTGTTGGATAGGACATATAAATTTCTCCTTCCTCACGGCAGCATAGAATATGTCTACGGCATAGTCGGTGGTGCCTCCACCAGGGAGAGTGAGGTATGAGATAATACCAGGGAAGCGAACCGAACGTGTATCTACACCATATTTATAATAATAGTAGTCGCTCAGCAACTCGGTTGTCACTTTAGAAATGCCGTAGATAGTGCGTGGGCGTTGGATGGTGTCTTGTGGAGTCATGTCATGAGGTGTTTCCAATCCAAATGAACCGATAGAACTTGGCGTGAATACGGCGCAATGTTCTTGTCTGGCGATTTCGAGGATATTGAACAACCCGTCTATACCGATTTTCCATGCCAGTCGTGGTTTTGATTCTGCCACTACCGATAATAAAGCGGCAAGATTGTAAATGGTGTCGATATGATATTTCTTCACTACATCTAAAAGCATGTCACCATTGGTTACATCAGCAACAGCAGATGGTCCTTCGTCTTTCAATTCCCCTTTAGGTTCTGCGCCTTTGATGTAGCCTGCAACCACGTGTTCGTTTCCATATTTTTTCCTTAATTCACGTGTAAGTTCGGATCCTATTTGACCTGTTGATCCGATAACAAGTATATTTTCCATGTTGATAATAGTTATTAAGTCAATGTAAGATACTGCAAATTAACAACCTTTTTTTCAAATAAATGAGATTTGTTGTATAAAATGCGTTTAAAAATGCGCGATTTTAAACAATTATAACAAAAATCCAGTTCGTATGTCAAAAATAATCTGTTATTTTGCGTAATTATTACCAAAATTCTATTATCATGTACGGAAAAATACAAGAACATCTCAGTAATACGCTCACTGAGATTCGTGAAGCAGGACTTTATAAAGAGGAGCGTTTCATTGAAAGTCCGCAACGCGCAGCCATTCAGGTCAACGGTCAGGAAGTGTTGAACTTTTGTGCCAATAACTATTTGGGATTGTCTGATAACCCCCGCTTGATAGAGGGAGCGAAACAAATGATGGACAAACGCGGATTCGGTATGTCAAGTGTGCGCTTCATTTGTGGTACGCAAGACATTCACAAGCAATTGGAAACCGCCATCAGTGATTATTTCAAGACCGAAGACACGATACTCTATGCTGCCTGCTTTGATGCAAACGGCGGTGTCTTTGAACCCTTGTTCACAGATGAAGATGCCATTATCAGCGACGCACTCAATCATGCGTCTATTATCGATGGCGTTCGCTTGTGCAAGGCAAAGCGTTATCGTTATGCCAATGCCGATATGGCTGACTTGGAACGATGCTTGCAAGAAGCCCAGGCACAGAGATTCCGTATTGTCGTGACTGATGGCGTATTCTCCATGGACGGAAACGTGGCTCCAATGGATAAGATTTGCGACTTGGCAGAGAAATACGATGCATTGGTTATGGTAGACGAGAGCCATTCGGCAGGTGTAGTTGGCGCTACGGGACATGGTGTAAGTGAATTCTTCAACACGTATGGTCGAGTAGATATTTACACGGGGACATTAGGAAAGGCGTTTGGAGGTGCTTTAGGTGGATTTACCACAGGTCGTAAGGAAATCATTGACTTGCTCAGACAACGCAGTCGTCCTTACCTCTTCTCTAACTCATTGGCTCCATGTATCATAGGTGCATCCCTTGAAGTGTTTAATATGCTCAAGGAAAGTAATGAGTTGCATGATAGGTTGGTAGAGAATGTCAACTATTTCCGTGATAAGATGATGGCGGCAGGCTTTGATATCAAACCAACGCAAAGTGCCATTTGTGCCGTGATGTTGTATGATGCCAAGCTCTCGCAAATATATGCAGCCAAGATGCAAGAAGAAGGCATTTACGTGACGGGATTCTATTATCCTGTAGTTCCCAAAGGACAAGCACGTATTCGCGTTCAGTTGTCTGCAGGGCATACACGAGAGCAACTTGATAAGTGTATTGCTGCATTTATCAAAGTTGGAAAGGAATTGGGCGTGCTCAAATAAAAGTGAGCCTTAGCTATAAGTATAGCCATCCAGCAATTGAAATTATGGTAATTTCTTGCCAATATTCAATTGCTGGATGGCTAATTATATATGTATAATGGTATAATCAAACAATTTTAAGTTGATATTTTCCCAACTTGCAAAAAAGTACCAATATTCAACAAAAAAATACTATATTGTTATAATGAAATGTATTATTTTTGCAAAGAATTATAATGTGACCTAAAAAATTTTTAATTATAAACCTAAGAAAATTTAGTATGAGTCTAAGTTTTAGAAAGACCCTGCTGCTTATGGGCGCATGTGCTGCTATGGGAGCAATCCCAACAATGCAAGCAAATGCTGCCTCACCGACAGGAGCCGCTAATGTGGTTCAGCAGCAAAAGAATGTGAAAGGTGTCATCAACGATTCCTTTGGTCCTGTAGTGGGAGCAACGGTCATGGAGAAAGGCACTAGTAATGGAACGGTTACTGATGTTGACGGTAATTTTTCCTTGAATGTGAACCCGGGTGCAACGCTCGTGGTTTCTTACATTGGCTTTGCCACACAGGAAATCGTGGTGGGCAACCAATCTACTCTGAGTATTCTGCTTCAGGAAGACAACACAAGTCTTGAGGAAGTGGTAGTTGTTGGTTACGGTGTACAAAAGAAAAAGTTGGTAACGGGTGCTACCGTTGAAGTAAAGGGTGAAGACATTGCCAAGCTGAATACTACCCAGGTATTGGGTGCTCTTCAGAGTCAGAGCCCAGGTGTTAGCATTCAAGCCAATTCTGGTCAACCTGGTGATGGCTTTAAGATTGCCATTCGTGGTGCTGGTACCAATGGTGACACCAAGCCTTTGTATGTTATCGACGGTGTGAGTGGTGGCGACATCAACAACTTGAACCCTGCCGATATCGAGCGTATCGACGTATTGAAAGATGCTGCATCTTGTGCCATCTATGGTTCTGCTGCTGCCAACGGTGTTATCCTCGTAACAACGAAACAGGGTAAAGAGGGCAAGGTAAGCGTTGACTATGACGGCAATGTAGGATGGTCTAACATCTATCGTTTGCCACAGATGTTGACGGCAAAGCAGTATATGGACGTGATGGATATGGTTCGTTTCAATACGGGCGAAGGAACTCGTAATTGGAGTGATTATTTCCAAGGCGACTATGCTTCTATACTCAACGGCTATCAGAATGGTACAAATCCAGGTACAAACTGGGTAGAGGCTTTACGCAAAAAGAATGCCATTACAACCAGTCATTCATTGAACGTTACGGGTGGTTCTGACCGTTCTAAATTCTCCGTTGGTGCAGGCTATCAATACCAAGATGGTGTGTTCGGTGGTAAATATGCAAAGTCAGACTATCGTCGTTTCACTTTCCGTATCAACTCTGACCATGTCATTTATCGCAACAGCAATGGCTTAGATGTGATTAAAGTGGGTGAAAACGTATACTTCAGCCATAAGCAGAATCAAGGTATTCAGATTGGTAACCAGTATTCAAACATCCTTTCTACTGCACTCCGTGCAAACCCATTGATTCCTATATATAATAATAAAGGTGGCTTCTACGGATACGATGACTTGAAGAATTCTGGTATGTTCAATTATACCTCATACGCCAGCAACCCAATTCTCAGCTTGATTAATAGCCAAAGTGCTAACAACAAGAGCGTAAGCTATGGATTGAATGTTGTTGGCTTTATCGAGATTCAACCTATTAAGGGATTGACATATCGTGGACAAGTGAATTACAACCAGAGTTCTTGGAGCTGGCGTTGCTATTTGCCAGTATTCAAGATTAATGACCAAGGTGATATGAGAACTACCGACCAAGCTACCAATCAAGTTGGACTCGGTTGGGGTTGGGGAACAACCAACACCTTGAACTATAAGTTTGACCTCGGCAGCCATCATTTCGATATCTTGGCAGGTACTGAATATGGTGAAAGTCGTCCAAACAATGGACTCACTCTCAACGCTACGGCTTCAGACGCCATTACTCCTGATTTGGCTCATGCTTATATGACGCTGATGAAAAACAACACACAAGCTACCGTTAGTGGATTGCCATACGGAGATTCTCGTGGTATGTCTTATTTTGGACGTTTGAATTACGACTTTGCCGAGAAGTATATGTTTACCGCTATCTTCCGTGCAGACGGTAGTTCGGTATTCGCACCTGGACATCGTTGGCTTTACTTCCCCTCATTCTCTGCTGGATGGGTAGTGTCCAATGAGAAATTCTTGCAGAATGTTTCTTGGCTTGACTTCTTGAAACTCCGTGCTGGTTGGGGACAGAATGGTAACAAGAACATTGGTCTCTTCAAGTATGAGGCTGCGTTTGCATACGATGCATACAGTATGTATTCTTTTGGAAATACCAAAGACACCCCGACACGTGGTGCCAGCTTGTCTCGTTTAGCTAATGAGGAACTGACATGGGAAACATCAGAACAGCTTGACTTCGGTTTCGATGCTCGTTTCTTTAATGGAAGACTCGGCTTGGTATTCGACTGGTATAAGAAAACCACGAAAGACCTGTTGCTTAAGGTTCCAGTTTCACCGACAACTGGTTTTGAGACTCAGTTGAAGAATGCTGGTACGGTTCAGAACAAGGGTATCGAATTTGCCATCAACTGGCGTGATAGAATTGGCAAAGACTTTGAGTACAACATTGGCTACAACATCGCTTGGAATAAGAACAAGGTGACTGAAGTGAACAGTTCGCAGAAGTATAACAATGGTGGTATGGACTTGCTGGCTCAGGGTACTGGTTATATGGCTCGCTTTGAAGAGGGTCAACCTATTGGTTATTTCTGGGGATACAAGACCGCTGGTCCTATCCAGAATGCCGCTGACCTTGCTGCATACACGGCAACTTTGAAAGACGGTAACGCTGCAAACTCTTTGCAAGGTACAGACTTGAAGGTTGGTGACTTGAAATTCGTAGATACCAATGGTGACGGTATGATTACTGCTGATGATAAGACCTATTTGGGCGACCCGAACCCCGATGTAACAATGGGTATTACACTTGGTGCTTCTTATAAGGGATTCGACGTCAGCTTGACTGGCTATGCAGCACTTGGACAACAAGTAGCTCGCTCATATCGTAAGTTCACTGATGGCGAGTATGAGAACTACACTACTGAGGTGTTTGACTATTGGGTAGGTGAAGGTACTTCAAACAAGTTCCCACAATTGGCAGCCATGAACCGTGGCGTGAACTGGCAGTCTATTTCTGACCTCTACATTGAGAATGCTGGCTACTTCCGTCTGCAGAACTTAACTGTTGGTTATGATTTCGGAAAGTTGCTTAGGAATACAGCTTTTGAGCAATTGCGTGTTTACTTTGCTGCTCAAAACCTCTTCACCATTACCAAATATAAAGGAATGGATCCTGAAAATGGTATGGCACTCAATGGCAATGAACCTTGGGTAACTGGTGTTGACGTAGGTAACTATCCTCAACCACGTACTTATTTGGTAGGTGTTAATCTCAAGTTCAGAGGTAAGGACGAACAGAAGAAAGCTGCTGTTGCAGCCGTTGCTCCAGTAGTGAACAACAATGGTGAAATCGACCGTCTGAATGGTGAAGTTAACAGACTTCGTGCAGAGAATGACCAACTTCGTAACCGTAAGCCTGAGAAGGAAGTGGTGAAGGAAGTTGTTTCAAGCAAGGAATTCGTTACATTCCCATATTTGGTGAACTTCGACATTAACAAGACCGATGTTGTAAACCGTGAGATGTTCAACCTCAACAGTGTTGCCGAGATGATTAAGGCTACTCCTGGCAAGAAGTATGCCGTTGTAGGTTATGCCGACAAACAGACAGGTTCTAACGATCGCAATGCACAATTGGCAGAACAACGTGCAAAGAACGTTTACGATGTTCTGATTAACAAATACGGTATTCCTGCAAGCAGACTCGTACTCGACTCTAAGGGTGGTGTAGACTATCTGTATAAGGATGACGCTCAGGTGAGCCGTTCAGTATTAATTTCTGAGGTAAAGTAATCGCAGAATACAAACTATTAATATATTAGAAGAACATGAAAAAAATAGCATATTTTTTAGGCGCATTGCTTATCACGGGAACATTCGCTTCTTGTGACATCAACAATGTTGAAAACATCGGTGAGATGTCTACCAGTGAGTTCCCAAAGACTGATGGTGACATTGAGGCAGTGCTTGCTGGTGTTTACCAGAATCTGAATACGACACATGCCAACCCGCAATGCTCGTTCCTCTATGCAGCTTGTCTTGCCAGTGATGACCAGCTCGGCGGTGGTGGTACTAACGACAAATTGATGCAAGCAGAAGACTTGCTTTGCAACTACAATGCCGATATGACCAATCAGTTCTATGCCGACCGTTATGCAGGTATTGCCCGTGCCAACACTTTGCTGAATGTGTTGGAACATGCTGACGGAATGGCTGAGGATGTGAAGAAAAAGGGTATTGGAGAAGCTAAGTTCTTGCGTGCTTTCTATTATTATGAATTGTCTTCCATGTATGGAAACGTTCCTTTGATTACCAGTCCTGACCAAGAAAATTCTTCTCAAGGTGACGTTAAGGTGCTTTGGGGACAGATTCTTCAGGATTTACGCGATGCATGTGAATTGTTGCCTGCCCAACAACGTACCGATGGACGTATTGACAAGTATACTGCTGAGGCAATGCTCAGTCGTGCATGGCTTTATTACACAGGTATGTATTGCAATGGAACAGGTCTTGCAGACTTGGTTAGCACGGTATATAAACCTCTGACATCTGTGGATTTGCCTGATGGTAAAGCTCTGACAAAGAACGAAGTCATAGCTTATATCGATGACTGTGTGAACAATTCAGGTTATAAACTGGTAGACGATTTCCGCACATTGTGGGCTTATACTAATAATAAGGTGGTTGAAGACTATCCTTATACCAAAGGTAAAGGTTTGACATGGGTAGAGAATGATAATGCTGTCAATCCAGAGGCTTTGTTTTCTATCAAGTTTAATAAGTTGGCTTCTTGGCAGACTACAATCGGTTATGCTAATGGTATTGCCCTTCACTTCGGTGTTCGTGGTGGTCAGGATTATGCTAACACATTCCCATTCGGACAAGGATGGGGTGCAGGACCTGTTGCTCCAAACCTTGTAAACGACTGGAAAGCTGCAGAGCCTAACGACATTCGTTTGCAGGCTTCTATCGCTAACGTAAACGATACTTTGGAGATGCCTAATTATACTCGTGGCGGTTGGGCAGACTTCGTACAGGAGAGTGATTACTATAGCAAGAAATGGTCTCCTATCTGTGCAAAGAACGATGGTTCTTTCGTACCTAAAGAAGGCGACACACCAGCTTATCTGGCTTGTTTCGAGACTCTGATGTATCCAGGCAACTGGGATACTTCTGGTGAGAACAACTTCCAGTTGTCTAACATCCACGACCTTGTACTTATCCGCTTTGCCGATGTATTGCTGATGCAGAGTGAGTTGAAGGAAGACGTAAGCGGTATCAATGCCGTGCGCAAACGTGCTGGTCTTTCACCAATCTCTTCTTATTCTTTGGCTGCTTTGCAGAATGAGCGTCGTTGGGAGTTGGCATGTGAAGGTGTCCGTTGGAATGACATTCGTCGTTGGCACATTGCTGCTACTGCTCTCGCAAAACAAGAGAATCAACCTATTTATTATTGTGGTAATCCTGATACGAACAAGGCTCATAATGGAGGCTATATAGCACGTTACAATGCTACTGCTGGTTTCCAGAAGATGCCTGAGACGCAGATTGCACTCGGTACGGTTAAGCAGAACGATGGTTGGAGCGATGCTTCATCTGAGTATGCTGGCTGGTAATAATAACCTTTAAAACATAACGAAAGATGAAAAAACAGATATTATTTATGGTTGCAGCCCTTGGCTTGCTGACGGCCTGCGACCCGTCGAAAGACAGCATCGACATGCCAGGTAACTCCAGCTTGACTGAACAACAGTTGGCGGATGGCTTTACCGTAGTGCAGTATAGCGATGAGAACTATACTACACAGGCAGCTGACGGAAACTATTTCACGTTCTTTACTTCTCCCTCTCGTGTGGTGACTATTTACCAAATGGAAGAAGGTGGAGATCAGAACATTCTGTCATCTGGTACACCTAATGGCAAGTTCAAGATTGTGCCAAAGCGTGGTAATCCTTCTCAACAGACCTATTATATAGAGACACGTGACTTCAATGGCAATATCATTACTGCTACGAAGACTGCGAATGTATTCGTTCCATCTGAGCTCTCTCCAGAGATGCGTCTCCTTGCCAGTGACTCTTATGGTTCAAAGACTTGGACATGGGATACTGAATGGCGTGGTGATGGTGCCGTTTGGGGTAACATGGGGTATGCCGCAGGTGATGGCGACTCTTGGATTGTCAATGGTGATGGAATTTGGTGGGGTGCTACTCCCGGTGACTTGACCGGCCAGATGCAACACACAGAGACGGGCGTAGCTACCGGAGAGGAAAACGCAGATGCCAAGATGGTTATCTACGATGACGGTAATGTAATTTGTTTCGATGCTGGTGGCAACCAGATTCGTAAAGGTAAGATTAATGGCATTGAGGGTTGGACAGGCGAACGTAAGTTTGCTTCTGCCGACGGTTCTCAGGAGAAGTGGTCGTATGGTACTCTTGTAACAACCGAGGGCGCTATCCTCTTCCCATTCCAGATTAACAGCCACAGTGAAGGTCATGATGCAACATTGTATCCTACTCGCTTTGAGGTGATGCAACTTGATGCTAATCACTTGAAACTGGTTTATCCTCAGGCAAACACTGGTAGCTGGACTGAAGCTACGTGGTGGGCTTTCAAGAGTAATTCTGACCCAGAAGCTGCATTGACAAACTTTGGCACAAAGGCATGGACTTGGGATACTGAATTCCGTAGTGATGGCGGTGCTTGGGGTAACCTTGGTTATGCTCCTGGTGATGGTGATAGCTTCTGTAATGATGGTAATGGTATTTGGTGGGGTTGTCCTCCAAGCGACCTGACAGGTCAATTGAACCACAGTGATTCGAATGTAGCCACTGGTGAGGAAGATCCTAATGCCTATATGACCTTCGACTGGAAGACAGGTAGCGTGAAATCTTATGACGCTTCTGGTAAGGAGATTCGTTCTGGTAAGTTTACGATTATGGATTGGGCAGGTGGCAAGCGTACTCAGCCTTCTGCTGATGGCTCACAACCAAATTGGGCATTTGGAAACTTGTTTACCGATGCAGGTTCTATCTTGTTCCCATTCCAGATTAACAACCACAATGAAGGTCATGACAATACGAATAAGCCAACAATATTCGAGATCATGCAGCTTGACGAGGATCATTTGAAGTTGATTTATCCGCAGGCTAATACTGGTGGTTGGACAGAAGCTACTTGGTGGGCATTCAAAAAGAAGAAGTAATTAGGTTGACTTAATTATTGTTGTCCGCTAAATCTTTTTAGTAAGACTATAATTTGGGCTGAATCCTTTGTTTGGGGTTCAGCCTTTATTTCGTGTTTAGTGAAGAAGTGGGCTCAGTCGATTTTTCGTAGTGGATAAAATCTTAGTTAGATAATCAAAGTTTGCATGGAAGATGCCGTAGGCATTTCTCCTTTCTCAAATAGATAGCCAATTCAATGATATGAAACTACGTCAAAGAATAGAGATTCAATCTTAATTCCCCTACTAAATATCGACTGAGCCTTGAAGTGAGAAATGAGAGAATAGCTAAATTAATATGAATTTTGTCGTTTTCGCCAAGACCTCCCATCATTTTAACTAAATATCTTATTATCAATGGATTGTGTTTTTCAAGACCTCATGTAAGACCTCATGTAAGACCTCCCATAGACCTCCCGTAAGACCTCACCTAACATCTCCTATTTATGTTGCTCATACTTATAGTTTCTTTCTCGAAAAACTCAATCACCGACGGGAGGTCTTACGGGAGGTCTATGGGAGGTCTTACATGAGGTGTTACATGAAGTCTTGAATTTATTAATCTGTTGGTAATAAGAGAATTAGTGAAAATTAGGTGAGGTCTTCACGAAAAGATGAAAACCATGTGTTTTCTTATTGCAAACACTATCTTTAGCACCACTAAATACCATGTTTATCAGCACTAACATTAGTGGCTATCTCAATATCGTAATTGTAGTTTTCTCCATTATTTCTCTCAGTAACATCATCCTTGCGAGACGGTTCATAATTACTATGCCAAAGATTTGGAAATTTAGAATAAAGTTTGTAACTTCGCACTCTATAAGCTACTATAGAATCATAACAGCTAAATGTTACAAGCAATAAGGCGATATGGGAAAATAGAGATGTCGGTGCTGGTAGGTATCGGCATATTCATGTTTTGCTTTTTCTTGTATCCACATGCGCTTTCTTACCAAGAACAATACCAGCTTTTTCTTTGGACAGGTGATTATTTCATAGAGAAACTGAGTATTCCTGGTGGATTGGCGAACTGGCTCGGAGAATTTATCGTTCAATTCTATTATATAGAGTGGTTGGGTGCATTGTTGCTGGCTTTGTTGTTCGTGGCATTACAGATTATAACCGTACGTTTGTTGCCTAAAGCATGGTGGCCAATGAGTTTAGTGCCTGTTGCCTTGCTATTATGGTTGATGGGCGACATCAATGTGATGCTGTCTTTGCCAATAGCTATTCTCCTCGCATTGATGTTGGCTTGCCTGAGAATGAAGAAGTCTTTGTCATGGATGGATATCTTGATAGTGCCTATTGCTTATTGGATGATAGGTCCCATAGTATGGCTCTATGTAATTATCCGTGTGATACAACTCGGGTGGAAACATCTGTGGGCGACTGGTTGGCTATTGGCGGTGCAGTTGATAGCGTATGCTTTCCTATTGCCACAATGGTCGTTTCAACAAGCAATGACAGGTGTGACCTACTACCGTATCCCACTACAATATCCACAACTGACGGGCTACGATAAGGATTTGTACGAACTGGTTCGTCAAGATTATCTTGTACGCAACGAACGTTGGGATAAAATCGTTGAAAGAGCTAAAGAATATCAAGTTAAGACACCATTCAGTTCTGTTTGCGTCAATTTAGCCTTGTCGCAAAAGCGTCAATTGGCTAACCAGATGTTTAACTTCTACCAAAGTGGAAACGATGCTTTGATAATGCCTCGTATTCGTGATTTAACGTCAATGTTACCTTCCGCAGAGGTGTTTTGGCGATTAGGGATGGTGAATTCAGCCCAACGGTATACGTTTGATACACAAGAGTCTATCTTGAATGCCAATAAGAGTGGACGTTGTACCAAGCGTATAGCTGAGTGCATGATAGTAAACGGACATTATAAAGTGGCAAGAAAACAACTTGACTTATTGAAGAAAAGTCTTTTTTACAAACATTGGGCAAAAGAAACGGAACAGTTGTTGGGCGATGAGACGAGAATCAATCAACACCCCATTTATGGAAAACTCAGAAAGTTGAGATTCAAGGATGATTTCTTGTTTAACTATGACGAAATCGACAAAGTGCTCGGTCTTTTGTTCGTGAACAACCCCGACAACAAGATGGCTCTCGACTATTTCATGGGACAAATGCTGCTCAATCGTAATTTGATGGGATTCCAACAATATATGTCGTGGGTTCAGCAATATGGTGGATACAATATCATGCCGCTTGGCTATCAAGATGTAATGATGTGCATTCAAAAGAATGGTGCAGTACCAGATTCTCCTTATCGTCGTTATGTAGAACAACAGTCACAAAGATGAGATTCATGAAGATGAAAACGGTTTATTATCTATTGGCAATGCTGATGTGTATGGTTGTGTCGTGTACGACAAAGCCCACAGATGCCATAGTTGTCAATGATTATCCACAGATATATCCCGATTACATCGGTGTGGCTATTCCTGTAGATATAGCTCCGTTAGACTTCAATTGTGCCGATGAAACCATAGATTATATGGATGTTGTGGTGCGAGGTAGTAAAGGAGGTGAGATTCATGTTAATGGAACATTTGCTGATTTCGATGTTGACGAATGGCATCAGTTGACAGAGCAAAACAAGGGAGGTAAGCTTTCCTTTACCGTTTTTGCACGAAAAGAAGGAAAATGGTATCAGTATAAGGACTTTACGATTTCTGTTAGCACATATCCTTTGGAGGAATATGGCTTGACTTATCGCCGTATACCCCCAGGTTATGAGGTGGGAGGAAATATTGGCATTTATCAAAGAGACCTCCATTCTTTCAATGAATACGCTATACTTACCGAGACATTGTTGCCAGGAAGGTGTTTCAATTGTCATACTGCCAACAAAACCAATCCTCAACAATTGACGATGCAAATGCGTGGTGAGGGTGGGGGAACGCTGATACAAAAAGACGGCAAACAAGAATGGATTGAAACGAAAACCGACTCAACCAAAGGAGCGGGAAGTTATGCTTATTGGCACCCTTCGGGCAATTATTGTGCGTATGCGGTAAACTCCGTTCATCAAGCGTTTTTCGTAGGAACCAAGCAACGTATAGAGGCTTATCATAGTTTTAGCAACGTTATGGTGTTAGACACTCGTACCAATGAATTGTTATTGTCGCCCTTGTTGCAAACAAACGACTTGGAGATATTCCCTGCATTTTCACCAGATGGGAAGACGTTGTATTTCTCAACGTCTAAAGAATGCAATGTACCTGCAGAATATGAAAAGGTGAAGTGTAGCTTGTGTCAGATTTCCTTTGATTCGGCTACAGGAACATTTGGCAATCAGGTAGATACGTTAATCAATGCCCGTGAGTTTGGTAAGAGCGTAACATTGGTTCGTCCGTCATACGATGGACGTTGGTTGATGTTTTGTGTAAGCGACAGAAGCAATTTCCCCGTCTTCCAAACAGATGCAGACTTATGGTTGATGGATGTGAAAACACGTGAAATAAGACCCATCAAGGAAGTTAATAGTCCTCTGACTGATAGTTTCCACAATTGGAGTAGCAATAGCCATTGGTTCGTGTTCTCCTCGAAGCGTGAGAATGGAATGTATGCACAATTGTTCGTGGCTTCCATCGACGAAAAAGGACATGTTTCCAAACCATTCCTTTTGCCACAACGAAACCCAAGGAAGTATTATATGGAGATGATGGACTCGTATAATGTACCAGATTTTACGAGAACGAAAGTGGAGTTTGATGCACACGAGGCATATAGACAAGTATTTAATAACGAAAGAAAACAAGTAAAAATAAGATAGCAATGAAAAATCTACTCATCCTTTTAATTACAACCCTAATGGTTGTTTCCATTAGCGGTTGTCAAGACAAAGTTAGTCCTACGACTTGCCATATACAAGGAACCATGGGAAGTGATGACTATGATGGAAAACTCATATTCTTAGTTCCGTTAAATGGTGCCCAAACGGCAGAAACCGTTGATTCCATCGAGATAAAAGGTCGCAAGTTTGAGTTTAAGACCGATTCCATGCAGATGTATAAGATACTTCTTGACTACCATTATCGTTTAGGCATTCAGCCGTTGCTCGTTGTAGGTGAACCAGGAGAGGTGAAAGTAACAATTGACAGCGTTAGCCATTGTGTTGGAACACCGCAAAACGACTCGTTGGAGCAATGGAAAGTCATCACAGAGACACACAATCGACAATTGGGAGAAATCAAAAAGATGATAATAGAATCGTCGAAGAATGGCAATCCACGTTTGGTAGAATCTTTGAATATTCGAGCCGATAGCATACACCTTGCTTATAAGAATAGGACAAGGCAAATGGCGGCGAATTTGAAGGAAGGGGTGTTGAGTGAATTTCTTGCGAGATTATATCCAACGACATATAGAAAGAAATTACCAGATGGCAGAATTGTAACAATGAATGCTGACACCAATGAAGAAATTCCTGAGTAAATATTGGAAAGCCTGTCTGTCTCTCGCTTTTGGCGTGGCGGTCTTCTTGTTTTGGCGATACGGCTATTATTATGCCTTGAGCTATCAAGAGCAATTTCAGTTGTTCCTCTTTGATTCTGGTTATTTTATGGAACGACTTGTTCAACCAGGTGGATTGGCTCGCTATTTGGGAGAATTTATTGTGCAGTTTTATAACAGCAGTACTATTGGGGCATTGTTGATAGCCATTCTATATGTGGCTTTGCAACGTTTGACCTATTTAATTTTATTACGAAGAATGAAGAATGATGAATCTCGTGATTCTTCGTCCTTCAATCTTCATTCCTTATTATTCTTACTAAGTTTTTTGCCTCCGATTGCTTTGTGGTTTGTCATGGGCGATGAAAACGTGATGCTTACCTATGTCATAGCTCTCATCATTGCTATGTTGTTCATGCTTTGGAAACCCAAGCAAAAAATTATCTGTTGGATATATCTGTTGATAATCATTCCGTCGCTTTATTGGTTGATAGGTCCTATGGTCTTGTTGATGGCCTCTGTTTTGATGCCGCTATCAGTCATTTACGCCTTGGCTTGTATCTTCATTAGTGCTTATTGGGTTCCTTATCCCTTGAGTCAGTTGATGGTTGGGGTCGACTATTACCGTTTTGTAGACATTTTGCCTTATTCACTTTTGTTGGTTCCCGTATTGGTATTGGCATTATGTTATGGAGTGCGATACCTTCCTAAAGTAAAATTGAGTGTCTGCTATGCTCTTGCAGGCGTGGTCGTATTGCTTATGGTGTTGGTTTGCATCTTTGGTTACGATGCAAAGAAATACGAGCTGATAGAATATGACTATTTGGTACGTATCAAGGATTGGAATGGTATCATTGCCAAAGCTGAAAAGAAGACTCCCGATTTGCCTATGAGCGTTTGTGCTACTAATTTGGCATTGGCAATAACCAACCAATTAGGTGATAGGGCATTTGATTTCTACCAACGAGGACGTGAAGGTTTGCTTCCTCCTTTTGAACGTAATTTCACTACTGCGCAATTAACAGGGGAGATATATTATTATCTTGGATTAATCAATACGGCTCAAAGATTTGCCTTTGAATCGATGGAGGCTTTACCAAACTATAATAAGAGTGGTCGTATAATCAAGCGATTGGTGGAAACCAATATGATAAACGGACAATATGAAGTGGCAAGGAAGTATCTTCAACTATTGGAAAAGACTATCTTCTATCGCCCTTGGGCTCAGAAGACATTGGCATTGTTGCATAATCCGCAACAAATAAACCAACATCCCGTTTACGGATGGTTGAGAAAGGTACGATTGCAGGATGATTTCTTGTTCAGCGAAGACGAAGTGGATAAGATATGCGGTCAATTGTTCATGCACAATACGAAGAATGCCATGGCCATGCAATATTTGTTAATGACCCCGTTGCTTGATCGTGACCTCAATCGTTTTATGCAATATTTACAAGTGGTGCAGGAGAAAGTAAGATATAATCCTCGTGTTTGCCAAGAAGCGGTATGCTTGGCATTTGCGCAACGCAATCAACAACCGCCACAAGGTGGTGTCAATCAGATGATATTGCGCAATTTCAGTGAGTTTGTCCAAGCCTATGGAGGTCAACATAATCCAGCGGCATTAAGTCGGTTTAAGCAATCTACTTGGTATTATTTAATGGTGGGAGAGTAGTGTCATGAAAAGGATTATATATTTGATTGGTTTTTTTCTGGTGTTGGTATCTTGTCAACATACCGTTAAAGATGCAGTCGTGGTAAAAGACTATCCCAAGATTTATCCCGATTACATTGGGGTGACGATTCCCGTGAACATTGCGCCGTTGAATTTCAATTATGTCGGTGGGGATTTCGTTCGAACGGATGTCGTGATAAAAGGTAGTAAAGGCGGTGAACTACATGTTCAGGGTAAAGAGGCATCGTTTGACATTGAAGAATGGCACGAATTGGTTGCACAAAACAAGGGTGGACAATTGAACGTGACCGTTTGTGTTGAGATAGATGGCAAATGGACTCAGTACAATGATTTCCCAATCTATGTCAGCAATTATCCACTTGATGAATGGGGACTCACTTACCGACGTATAGCACCTGGGTATGAGGTGTATAGCAGTATGGGTCTTTATCAACGAGACTTGTCTCATTTTGATGAATATGCCATTATCGAGAATACGCATGTGCCTGGAATGTGCGTGAATTGTCATACTGCCCAACAGACTGATCCTTCACGCTTTGTCTTTCATGTGAGGGGTAATCATGGGGCAACCATGTTTCAGATAGATGGTAAGCGCGAATGGTTGAAAGCTAAAAATGACTTGCTGGGCGGTTCGATGGTTTATCCTTATTGGCATCCTACAGGAAAATATTGTGCCTTCTCTACCAATCAGACAAGGCAAGGTTTCCACGTAGTTCCCAATGAACGGATAGAGGTATTTGATCTTTCTTCCGACGTATTTGTTTACAATCCTGTAACGCATGAGATAATAACTGACTCGCTTCTATCCACTAAAGATTGGTCTGAGAATACGCCTGTCTTTTCACCAGATGGCAAAACCTTATATTACATGACGTGTTACCAACAAGAATATCCACTGCAATATAAAGATGAAAAGTATAATCTGTGTAAGATAGACTTTGACCCCGAAACGGGAAAGTTTGGGGAGAAGGTCGATACGATATTCAATGCCGTCAAGATGGGTAAGAGTCTCACATGGCCACGACCGTCGTATGATGGTAAATACATCCTTTTCACACTCATTGACTATGGCTATTTCTCTATTTGGCACAATGAGAGCGAACAGTGGTTGCTTGATTTGAAAACAGGAGAGGCAAGAAATCTGAAGGAGATCAATAGTCCAAAGGCTGATAGTTATCATAATTGGAATGTGAATAGTCATTGGATAGTCTTTACCAGTAGGCGTGATGATGGACTTTATTCCCGTCTTTATCTGACTTCGGTAGATGATAATGGCCATTTTACCAAACCATTCTTACTGCCTCAACATCATCCATCCGATTATTACTCAACGTCGCTCTACTCATATAACACACCTGATTTCACGAAGTCAAAGGTGGATTTCGACGCTTATCATGCAGCAAAAGAAATCATGAGTGACAAGAGGGTGGAAACGAATGTGAGAAGTGAACAATAAAGTTAATAAACTGTTAAGTTTTAATTACTGCATTTAAAAATCTGCGTTACAAAATGAATTAATCTAATGATTATTTTTTGCTTAAAATAAAAATGATTACTTTTGTAGTCGGGACATGTAGTATAATCAAAAAATATTAATCAATTATGAGAAAAATTGTTTTATCAGTAGTAATAGCTTTGTTTGGATTGCTTTCGGTACAAGCAAGTGATTATACAAAACTTACATTTCAACAAGTTGATGGTACTAAGCAATCGGTAGATTTACAATCGTTAGTGATTACGTTCTCTGACGGACAATTGTTGGCAACTAACGAGAATGGCGATCAGTCTTTCGCTTTACGCAATCTGGCAAAGATGTATTTCTCCACGTCGTCTATCATCGGAGACGTGAATCGTGATGGCTTTGTCAATATTAGTGATGTTACATGCATCATCAATTATATATTAAATGGAGATGGTAGTAATATCGACTTGGAAGCAGCTGAGTTGAATGGCGATGGCACAATTAATATCTCGGATGCAACCAAGTTGATAAATATGATATTACAATAAATATCAATTGCAATCTACTTTGATAGTTGAGAAAGTAAAACATGTGAACTTAGACAATAACTTTTTCAAATAACCTAAATTTTATTCAAATGGCTAACAGATTTATTTTAAACGAAGTTTCTTATTTCGGACCAGGCGCACGCAAGGAGTTGCCTGGCGTAGTGGCACGTCTTGGATTCAAGAAAGCATTGGTAGTAACCGATAAAGGTCTTATTAAGTTTGGTGTTGCCAAACAAGTGACCGATGTTATGGATGAGGCTGGTATCGCTTACGAGATTTTCAGCGAAGTGAAGCCTAATCCTACAGTAACCAATGTAAAAGATGGTATTGAGGCTTGCAAGAAAGCAGAAGCTGACTTCATCGTGGCTATCGGTGGAGGTTCTGCTATGGATACAGCTAAAGGTATTGGTATCGTAGTTCGTAATCCTGAGTTCTCTGACATCGTTTCTTTGGAAGGCGTAGCTGACACGAAGAATAAGTCTCTGCCAATTATCGCTTTGCCTACAACGGCTGGAACGGCGGCAGAGACCACTATTAATTATGTGATTATCGATGAGACGCGTCAAGCAAAGATGGTTTGCGTTGACCCTAACGATATTCCATGTGTGGCAATCATCGACGCAGAGTTGATGTATTCATTGCCTAAGAGTCTTACGGCTGCTACTGGTATGGATGCAATGACTCACGCTATCGAGGGATTGATTACCAAGGCTGCATGGGAATTGTCTGATATGTTCGAAATTAAGGCTATCGAGATGATTTACAAGTATCTCCCCATTGCCGTAGATGAACCCACTAATCCTGTAGGTCGTGATGGTATGGCTGTAGCTCAATACGTAGCAGGAATGGCATTCTCTAACGTTGGTCTTGGTGTTGACCATGGTATGGCTCACCCATTGTCAGCTTTGCATGACATTCCTCATGGAGTGGCTTGTGCCATGTTGCTTCCCACGGTAATGCGTTTTAATGCTCCCGCAGCTAAGGCTAAGTATGTTGACATTGCTAAGGCTTGTGGCGTTTATAAGGATGGAATGACCGTTGATGAGGCTGCTGATGCCGCATGTGAGGCTATCGCAGACTTGAGCCGTCGCGTTGGAATTCCAGAGCATCTTACTGAACTTGGCATTACAGAGAAAGACATTGATGCATTGGCTGACCAAGCTATTGCTGATGTTTGTACACCAGGAAACCCACGTGAGGTAACTCGTGACGACATAGTGGCTCTCTATAAACAGATTCTCTAAGCCTTTTTCCTATTTCCATGTGGCTTGTAGTTTTCTACAAGTCGCATGGAATTTTTATAACCCTTAAGTTTAAAATATAATACTATGAATGAACCAATTGCATTTAATACAAAAGATGTCATGGAAAAGATTATCAAGGTCCGTGGCATAGATGTTCTACTTGATAGAGACGTAGCGGAACTCTATGGGGTAGAGACTAAACGAGTAAACGAAGCATTAAAAAACAATCCTGAAAAGTTTCCGGAAGGGTATGTGTTGACACTCCATGATGATGAAACTAGTAAACTGGTCGAAAATTTCGACCGGTTCGATAAAATGAAACATTCAGGGGTTAATCCTCATGCTTTTACTGAGCGTGGACTATATATGTTAGCAACTATCCTTAAAAGCAAACGCGCAACCACGACAACACTCGCTATCATTGACTCCTTTGTCAAATTGCGAGAGATTTCACGCAATATCATGGCTCTCCATGAAGAGCAAAACCAAGAAAGGCAAAAGAGCTTAGTGCAACGAACAGGTGAATTGATGAACGACCTTCTGATAGAGGATGGTGAGACAACTCAAACAGAAAGTACCATAGAACTAAACCTCATGGCGGTCAAGTTTAAACATACCGTGAAGCGAACAAAGAAAAAACCAGAATGTTAGTAAAAACCATAGGTTTGTATGTTACAAAACATATCTTTAGGCAATGTAAACGATAGGTCTGTACGTTACAAACGATAGGTCTGTACATCACAAACGATAGCTCTGTAAGCTACAAATGAATGGTTTGTACAATAGAAATCATTACTACAGATTTCTCAAATTGACTTTCTGGACATAAGTGTTTTCATTTCACCAAATGTTTCTTAATCCACTCCATTTGTCCATAGTTGGTTTCGGTGCTTGTCCAATGCTCGTTGATTGGGGTGATCAGTGATTCTTTAGGAGCGGTAATGAGATTCCATACGATGTATGATGTTGTTGGAGGACAGACATTGTCGTTAAAACCCCATGTGAGATATGTGGGACAAGTGAGTCGACGAGCAAAATTCACCACGTCGTAATATTGCATGGTATTTACTTTTTGTGGAGTCAGCATGTCGTTGGTACGATTGAAATGGGGATAGCCACCTGCGCGGTTATCTAAGTATCCAGCCATGTCGCTTAAAGCTGGATGATTGGCAACGCAAGCCGTTACGCGATTGTCAAGTGCTGCCGTGATAATGGACAAAGCACCTCCTTGACTTCCACCTTGTACAATGACGTTTTTACCATCCCATTCGGGTAATGATGTTAGATAGTCAACGCAACGAACACAAGCTACGTAGACATGTTTCATGTAATAGTTATCGCGATTGTCAAGACCGTTGTTGAGATATTCGTTTCCATCGGAAAATGCAGCGCTGATTTCCTTGAAGGTTTCTGTACTCAGTTCTGGATGAAGTCCATGAATCTCAATCTCCAGACGAATGAAACCATTCTGCGCATAATATGTATTACGCATAGGTTCCTTGATGGTTTTGATACCTGCTCCAGGAGGACAGAGCACAACGGGATATCTTCCTTCTTTCTTAGGCTTTGTCAAATATCCGTAAACGCTATGATGTTTGTCGGTCTTGATTTTCAGGAGATAGCAATCAAACTCGTCGGTTGTGTACTTATCTACTTTCTCACATGTTACGGATAATGGTGTCTTCCTTGCTTCTACTAAGTTGTTTTTCCAGAAATCATCAAAATCAGATGGATTCTTCGTGTATGGTTTTAGTTGTTCGGGAGAGAATCCCACCTTCACGTGATGGTTGTATTTCTTGTCGTTGACGGTAGCTGACAAACGTAGGTCGAGAAATCCTGCGCTCTTCATCGTACCCATATTGATAGTGGCACGTCCGTTTTTCAACGTTACTTTTTCCTTTTGGGTAGATGGCATCATGTCGGGACCTATTTCATAACTAATCTCTACGTCTTGTGGAATGCCATAGAGATAGAATCCAACATCTATTTTCGCTTTCTCGCCAGTATGGTAAAGCCAATCGGCATGGTCGGGAACAGTTATCCAAAGGTCGTTACTACGATAAGGATAGTTTTCTGCTATTGCCTTGTTGCAGAAAAATGATAAAGCGATGATGATGGACAAAAACAATGTCTTCAAATTCTCTCTCATAATTTTTTGATTTATTTAGATGTAGTTTATTTATGGTTACAAAATTACTTGTTTTTCATAGAAATCATGGGTAAAAAACAATCAAAAATGGTGGATAATTATGTTTCGATAGTATTTTTGATACAAAATACCATGTCTTAAGGGAAAAGTATGCGTTTGTCGTATTGGATATGGAAAAAGAAAGGGATGCTTTAGTTGCATCCCTCTCTTTGGTTTTATTCTTGCTTGAAACCATAACCGTTAGTGAATCCACCGTTGCTCATCACGTTAGGAGTGAATGGCCAATAGTGGATAGGTGCAGTTTCATAATCATAGTCATAGAACAAATACTTATAGTATTCGTCGGCATTGTTAAGGAGAGTTTGTCCCCAATCCACAGCTTTATAACCATCAGCTAAGAGTGCAGAAACCTCAGCGTCAGACAAACGGGTAAACAATCCCTGGATAGCCAAGTTAGTCAGGGTGTTGCCTTTGTAATCCAATCCGTAAGATGCCCAGTCGTCGTTAACACCACGCCAACCTGGATAGAGGATGGGATCATTTTCGCTGCCAGCAGGACATTGAGCGGTGAGACGGTGTCCCTTGATAGCCTTTGCGTCAACCATCTTGGTGTAGATTTGGTTAGAGATGATGTTACCATTGTCGAATTGATAGTAACCATTGGCAGCTAATCCGTCAAGCATCTTCTTTGTCAAATCCTTTACAGCCTTGATCTTCTTTCCGATAAGACCTGTACGGATTAGTACTTCACGACGGTCACCTTCACCAGCGAACTCAAATCCACGTTCGTCAATGATAGCCTCTAACAAAGAACCTTCTTTTGCGATGAATCCCTCTACGTTAGCTTTGCCAGCGGGGAAAGCACGTTCACGAATGATAGAGAGATACTTCTTTGCTTCAGCCTCGTTACCTAACATGGCACATGCCTCAGCATATCCGAGATAGATTTCAGAGAGACGCATGTAAGGTCCATTGATACCAGACTTACGTTGGTTGGCTGTCCAAACCTTTGTTTGGCGGTTCTCATCCCACTTGTTGAATGAAATACCACCACCTTTGCCTTGTGAACCTGGGTTGAATGGAAGCAATATTTCAGTACCATCACCACCATTGCTGGCAGTTACCGTACAAGAAACGTCACGACGCATGTCGTTCGGATCAAACATTCCATAATAGAATGCAGGATTGATACGACCTTGACCGTAATTCTTGCAAGGATAGTTGTTCTTGCTACCACCAGTAGTCGGACGACCGAAAGAGTAGGGACGTGCATCGTTTCCACCACCTTGTGCAATAGACACCTCATAGATAGATTCATCAGCGAAACCATCATCGTCCATGTGCATCTGCTGGAAGAAGTATTGATAAGGATTGTTATATACACGACCGTTGTCAGCTTTACGTGGGTCGGAGGTGTGGAAAATGGCAGTTCCTGGGTTGTCGATAACAGCCTTGAAATACTGTTGAGCCAACTGATAATACTTGATATAGTCAGTACGACGACCGTAAGAAGCATTGTTGTTGTCCTTACCCATCTTTTCGAAGGTCAATGCGTTGCCTTCACCATCCGTACGGGTGATGTCGTTACGACGGATTTGATAACCACCAGCTTCCAAGGCAATACGTCCAATCAAACCTTCAACGTATGTACGAGAGAAGTAATTCTTACCAGTAATTCCAGGAATGGAACCAACACGGAACATCAAAGGAGCTGCTTGTACAAGTTCTTTCAAGATAACGTCATAAATAGAGTCACGTCCGCAAAGCAATCCAGAGTCTGTAGCCTTACCACTGAGGTAAGGAACGTCGCCGAAGTATTTCAGCAACTCACGATAAGCGGTAGCTTTCAATGCAACAGCTTCACCATAGAGTTGTCCCATCGTACTCTCTACGCCTGCCTTCACCATCTCTTCAAAACCATCCGATTGTTGAGTGGCTTGTACCACGATATTGGCTTTGTTAATGATAGCATAAAGAGCTGCGTATGTATCATCTTCCTTTTGGTAGCTCAACAAAGCATATTCACCCGCATACTTACCATTCTGATAGAAGCATTCAGGATAGTGACGACCAGGTTGAGCGGTAAAGCCCTCTGGGTGACGCTCGATATCAGAACCGGCAACATCGGCTGCATAGAACAAACCATCACCGAACACCTTGTTTTGGGCTGCGTTAATCCAGTCAGCGTATGCACCTTCAAGGGCAGCACGTGCGGTTTCGCTTGTTGAGAATACAAAAGCGGCATCAGTCTTTGATGGAGAGTCGGTCTCCAGATAATCGCTACAAGAAGTTGTCAATGCTAAAACTCCTGCTGCGCATAATGTAGAATATAATATCTTTTTCATATTTTTC